>Ga0079224_100005350_pt1 | contig 16823 bp, 18 predicted proteins | sample Stecom2015_FD_80414 | JGI IMG/M metagenome (GOLD analysis project Ga0079224, IMG submission 80414) | Agricultural soil microbial communities from Utah to study Nitrogen management - Steer compost 2015 | ecosystem: Environmental > Terrestrial > Soil > Agricultural land | place: USA: Utah... | reverse complement strand
CTTGCGCGCAAACGTCACCACGTCGTCGTTGTCCTGCTGCAACCCGGCCAGCTGCGCCTCGCGCTCGACATCCAGCGTGCCCGGCCTGAAGGCCGGCGCGGTCAATCCCTCCGACAGCACCGCGAGCCCGCTTTCGAGATCGGCCGGCAAAATCTCCAGCGCCACGCCAAAGGTGTTGTTGCCCGAGAACGGATAAAACGCGCCGCCGACCTCCTCGATCGAACGCGCCACCTTGGCGGCCGGCGTGCGGACCGTGTCGCGCGTGAGCATCGTCGCCAGCAGCGAGGTGATGCCGCGACGCGAGGCCGGCTCGTGCAACGGACCGCCCTCCCACAGCACCCGCAGATGCAAATTCGGCAATCCCTCCGTCGGCAGCAGCAGCAGGCGCGCCCCGTTGGGCAACCGCACCGGCTCGCCCGCCGCCGACGCGGCCCGACGCCGCGCGGCCGGCGCGACCGCCGGCGCCGACGCCTCCGGGTTGAGCGAGATCGTGGTCTGCTTCTCCGGCAAAAGATACCCGCGGATCAACCGCGTGAGATCGGCCGGACGCACCCGGGCCAGCCGCTCAAAATACCCGCGGCTGAACGCGAGGTCGCCCGCGCAGACCTCGGCCGCGCCCAGGCGGCCCGCGCGGCCCGCGACGGTCTTGCGCGAATTGATCTCGCCGACCACCAGCTGGCGCGCCGCCTTGCGCAACAGCGCCGGCGCAAACCCCTTGGCCGCCGCGCGGTCCAGCTCGCGGCGCACCGCCCGCTCGACCGCCTCGCGCTTCTCCGGCTCGCAGATGAAGGACACCGTGAACAAACCGCCCTCGGCCGGCGTCCAGCTGTGCGCGTCGATCGAATGCACCAGGCGCGCCTTTTCGCGCAACGCCTGCCAAAAGATCGAGCTGTCGCCGTGGCCGAGAATCGTCGCCAGCAGGTCCAGCGCCGGAGCGTCCGGATGCAACAGGCCGGGCAGATGCCAGGCCAGGCCGCCGCGGGTCAACTCGACCGCCTCGTAACGGTGCGACTCGCGCGACGCGGTCTGCGACGGCTCGGGCGCGATCAACACCGGGGCCAGCCGACCGCGCGGCGCGGAGCCGAAGACCGCCTCCACCTTCGCGGCCACCGCGACGGGGTCCACGTCGCCGGCCACCACCACGACCAGGTTGTTCGGCACGTAGCGCGCCCGATAATAGCCGTGCAGATCGTCGCGGGTCAGCGAGGAAAACACGTCCTTGTATCCGATGATCGGATACCGATGCGGGTGTTCGCGAAAGCCGGTTTCGAAGAGGGACTCGCCGAGACGTTGGTCGGGATCGTCGCGACCCATGGCGATCTCGCGCAGGATGACGTCGCGCTCCTTGACGACCTCGTCGGCCGGCAGGGTGGAGTTGAGCACCATGTCGCCGAGCACCTCCAGCGCCACGTCGGCATGCACGGCGGGCAGATCGACGTAATAGACGGTGCGCTCGAAGCTCGTGTAGGCGTTCACCAGTCCGCCGTGCGCCTGGATGGTTGCGGAGATGTCGCGTCCGGCCCGGTTCGCGGTGCCCTTGAACAGCATGTGTTCGAGAAAGTGGGAAACGCCGCTGCCCAGCAGGCGGTCTTCGTGGATGCTGCCGGTCTTGACCCAGACCTGCACGGAGGCCACCGGCGCGGAATCGTCCGCCTGCACGATCAGGGTGAGCCCGTTGGCCAGCACGGAGCGGTGGACGGGTTGCCGCCAGAGACTGGCGAGCATGCGTTGATCGGCGGCGGAGATGAGGGAGGTTGCCATGAATGAGGTGGGGAGAGTTGGAGTGCGTGAAACCGGAGGGACCGGGTGCGGGCGCGGTTCGGGGCCGCCGATCCACGCCGGGGACGGGTGGGCGGCCGGGCAGGTGGATGGATGCGGTCAGCTTGAGGTGCCGCGAACCGAAGCGACCTTGCCCGGGCGGCGGGTCGGCGCGAAGGGCTTTACAAAGGCGTCGTCGAAATCAAACACGTCGTCGAAATGCTCGCGTCGGTCGCTCTCGGTTTTACTGAAAACATTATACTCAATCAGGTTGTAAACGATCTCGCCAAAGTCCGAGGTTTTGTGAATCCCCCATTCGCCCAAAACCAGCTTGGCCATGGGTCCGTATTGATCGAGCGCGTGGCTCTTCAGCCCCAGCGACAACTCCCGGCCGGTGATGTGGGCCGACGAACGGGAGCGCGTGGCATCCGCCTGTTTGATCGCCTTCACCGTTTTATCAAGTCCCTCGCGGACAAAATTATACGCGCTTCGCTGGTAGCGGCCATCCTCCTTGCGAATGAGATTCACGATCTCGTTGAAGTCCAAATCTTGCATGTCTTGACGCGCAGGTAAGTGCAGCCCCCAGCCGGATGCAACCGCAGAGCGGTCAATGCCAATCCTTAGGGGATTCACCCCAAATACGGATCAAATGTTACATTTTGCGGCAACTTTTACCGGTTTCCGGTTTGTCTTTCGGCCAAACGCCACCAATTTACTTTTTTTTAATAAATGATCGCCTCCACTCAAACCAACCACCCGCTCGCCCATGTCGGCACGCAAACCATCGGTCGGGACACTCCCCTTGAGATTGCCTGCGCGCGCCTGAAATCTGCGGGCCTGCGCATCACTCAGCCTCGCGTGGCCATTCTCAAGACGCTGATCGAGCACGCCGGCCCCGCCAGCATCGAGCAAATCCACCAGGGTTTGAACACCAACGCCTGCGACTTGGTCACCGTGTATCGTTGCCTCGCCGCCTTCGAGAACATCGGCATCGTGCGCCGCAGTTTTCACCACAGCGGCACCAGTCTCTACCAAATCGACCGGGGCGACTCCACCGACTACCACCTCATTTGCAAAGCCGACAACAGCATCCGGCCGCTCTCCGAAAACGCCGTCGCCCGGCTCACCGAAACAGTTCGCAGGGTCGAGGCCGAGCTGCGCGCGCAGGGCTTCACCAACGTGTCCCACAGCGTGGAGTTTTTCGCCGACGGCCTGGAAGAGAACCGATCCGGGGAGACGCAGGTGATCGACAGCGATCACGACGTGCAAATCCACGCCGCGATCTGAATCGTTTTTTGATCCGCCAAAAAAAAGCCGTCGTGATGAAGCACGACGGCTTTTTTGCGCCTGCGATAATCGCGGTCGGCGACCGGACGGCGGGGCTCAGGGAGCCAGCACGCTGGCCTGGCCGCAGGAGCCGAGCTGCGCGGCGCTGATGCGCGTGGCCTTGCCCGACTCGGTATCGAGAATCCAAAGACTGCGCTGATTGGCCGAGCGCGCGGTGAAAACCAGGTGGCGGCCATCGGCCAGCCAAGACGGCTCGACCGCGTCGAAGGGCGCCTTGGACACCTGCTTGGCGGGACCGCGCGCGTTCATGTCGTAAACGGCGATCTGGAAGCGCTTGTTCACCGCGATGGTGAAGGCGATCTTGTTGGGCGCGGCGCGGCTCCAATCCGGCTCCGCGCAATAACCGCTGATGTTGGTCGGCAGCCGGCGCACCCCGCCGCCGTCGTTGGCCGACATCAGATAAAGCTGGGGACCGCCGGCCGCGTCCGACGTGAACACGATGCGCGATCCGTCCGGCGAAAAGCACGGGGACGACTCCACCGACGAACTGCGCGTGAGCCGCCGGATGCGCTGCCCCTGCGCCGTGCCGACGTAGATCTCCGGATTGCCCTCGCCGGAAAGCACCATGGCGACGCGTTGCCCGTCGGCGCTGTAACGCGCGCCGCTGTTGGTGCCCTTGAAACTCACGAAGGTCGTGCGCTTCAACTGCGCCAGATCCAGCACGAAAATGTCGGGAAAGCCCGAACGGAAATAACTGGTGTAAATGATGCGCTGCCCGTCCGGCGACCAGCGCGGCGACATCGCCAGCTTGTTGTCATTGGTGATCGCGCGGACCTCCCCGGAAAACAGGTCGCCGACATAGACCTCGGGCTTGCCCGTGCGCTCGCCGATGAAGGCCAGCCGTGACGCGAAAAAACCCTCCAGCCCGCTGGTCTGCTTCACCGCGAGATCCGCCGCGCGCAACAACGCGTTGCGCGGGCTGCTGCCGCCGACCGTGCGGTTGAGCACCGGCGCGCCCCCCCGGGTCACCTGCACCTGAACTTGGTTCGTGCCGGCCGGGGAAAACGTGATCGCAAAGGCCTCGCCGTTCGCCACGCGACGGTAGGCACCATGGGTGTTGAACGCCTCCTGCGCCAACCCGTTGAGCTCCGCGGTGGCGCCGCTGACGCGCACGGGGATGGTCTTGGTGGTGATCTCCACATCCACCACATCCTGCGCTTGAAGCTGCGGCGCCGCCACGGTCAGACCGACGGCGAGGGATAAAGCGAGGAAGAGTTTGTGAGGGAGGGAAAGACGCATGATGGTGACGGGACGTGGGGCCATTTCTATTTACATGCCCGCCCCCCTAAACAACGTAAAACCCTTTTAGGTTTCCAACTTTCCATCGCCGTGACTCCCGACGCCATCAAAGAGCATCTCAAACAAGTCAAATATCCCGGTTTCAGCCGCGACATCGTTTCCTTCGGACTCGTGCGCGCGGCGGCCCTGATCGACGGCACCGCCAAGGTCTCGCTCGCCATCACCACCTCCGACCCCAAGGTCCCGCTTCACCTCAAAAAGGAAGTGGACAACTGCCTGCGCGCCCTGCCCGAGGTGAAGGACGTCATCATCGACATCGCCGTCTCCGCACCCAAGGCCCCTCCCGGCGGCGGCAATCTCGGCGGCAACGCCAACGCCCCCAAGACCATCGCCAAAGCCGTCGCCATCGCCTCCGGCAAGGGCGGCGTCGGCAAAAGCACCTTCGCCGTCAACCTCGCCTGCGCCGCCGCCCGCCTGCTCGCCGCCCGCGGACGCCCCGGACGCGTCGGCCTCATGGACTGCGACATCTACGGTCCCTCCGTCCCCCTCATGATCGGTCTCGAAGGCCGTCCCATGGTCGAGGGCGACAACCTCATCCCCATGGAAAAACATGGTGTGAAGGTCATGAGCATGGGCTTCCTCATCGACGACAACACCCCCGTGGTCTGGCGCGGTCCGATGATCATGAAGACCATCCAGCAATTCGTGCAAAACGTGAAGTGGGGCGAGCTCGACCTGCTCCTTGTTGACCTCCCCCCCGGCACCGGTGACGCCCAGCTCTCCCTTGTGCAAACCCTGCCCCTCGACGGCGCGGTGCTCGTGACCACCCCGCAGCTCGCCGCCACCGGCATCGCCCGCAAGGGCGGCCTCATGTTCCAAAAGGTCAACGTGCCCGTGCTCGGCGTCGTGGAAAACATGAGCTACTTCCTCGATCCCGCCGGCCAGAAGCACCACCTCTTCGGCGAAGGCGGCGGCGCCACCACCGCCGAGCGCCTCGGCACCACCCTCATGGGCCAGGTTCCGCTCATCTCCGAGATCCGCGCCGCCGGCGACGCCGGCACCCCGGCCGCCGCGCTCGACCCCGACGGCCCCGCCGGCCAGTGCTTCACCGAGATCGCCGAGACCCTGCTCGCCCGCCTCGCGCAAAAGCAACCCGGCGCCTGAGCCGAACAAGGATCGTGGGCATTCCTGCCCACGAGTGCGGAGCGAAACTACGGGAAACCGAACGCTGACCCTCGTTAGCGTCACTGTATCAAACTTCGTGGGCAGGAATGCCCACGATCCCTGACAATCATCGCCCAACCTTCGCCAATCCCCGCGCACCCTCCGCACTCGACGCACGCGGGGGAGCCCGCCTAGCTTCGGACACCTTATGAGCAACGCCTCCCGTCCCAAGAAAGTCGCCCTCCTCACCGCCGGTGGCCTCGCGCCCTGCCTCAGCTCCGCCGTCGGCGGCCTGATCGAACGCTACACCGAGATCGCCCCCGACATCGAAATCATCGCCTACAAGGGCGGCTACAAGGGCCTGCTCGCCGGCGACAGCTTCGTCGTCACCCCCGAGGTGCGCGCCCACGCCGACGTGCTCCACCGCTACGGCGGCAGCCCCATCGGCAACAGCCGCGTCAAACTCACCAACGTCAAGGACTGCGTGAAACGCGGCCTCGTCCAGGAAGGCCAAAACCCGCAGCAAGTCGCCGCCGACCAGCTCGTCAAGGACGGCGTGGACATCCTCCACACCATCGGCGGCGACGACACCAACACCGCCGCCGCCGACCTCGCCGCCTTCCTCGCCAAGAACAACTACGGCCTCACCGTCATCGGCCTGCCCAAGACCATCGACAACGACGTCTTCCCCATCCGCCAATCCCTCGGTGCCTGGACCGCCGCCGAATACGGCGCGCGCTATTTCCAAAACGTCGTCGCCGAATCCGGCGCCAACCCGCGCATGCTCATCATCCACGAGGTCATGGGCCGCAACTGCGGCTGGCTCACCGCCGCCACCGCCAAATATTATCAAGGCATGATCGCCCGCCAGTCCTACGTGCCCGGACTCGGCCTCACCAAGGAGCGCCTCGGCATCCACGCCATCTTCGTGCCCGAGATGGCCATCGACATCGCCGCCGAGGCCGCACGGCTCAAAGCCGTCATGGACGAACACGACAACGTGAACATCTTCATCTCCGAAGGTGCCGGCGTGGAGGCGATCATCGCCGAGCTCGAAGCCAAGGGCCAGGAGGTGCCGCGCGACGCGTTTGGCCACGTGAAACTCGACGCCATCAACCCCGGCAAGTGGTTCGGCGACCAGTTCTCCAAGATGCTCGGCGCCGAAAAAGTGCTCGTGCAAAAGAGCGGTTACTACGCCCGCGCCGCCGCCGCCAACACCGACGACTTGCGCCTCATCAAGAGCTGCACCGACCTCGCCGTGGAGTGCGCCCTGCGTCGTGAGAGCGGTGTCATCGGCCATGACGAAGACCAGGGCGGCATCCTCCGCGCCATCGAGTTCCCGCGCATCAAGGGCGGCAAGCCCTTCGATATCGAGACCCCGTGGTTCGGCGAACTCCTCGCTCAGATCGGCCAGCCGAAAGGCGCCAAAGTCACCGTCGCCCACTGAGCGAGAAGGAGCGTGGGCATTCCTGCCCACGCAGAGCAGCCTGAGATCACGCCAAACCAGACGCCGGCCCTCGGCGTGTAGGTCGCGTCAAACCTCGTGGGCAGGAATGCCCACGATCCTCCAATCCCCACGCCCACAAAAAAAACCCGCCGCTGAATGCGGCGGGTTTTTTGGAAAAATTTGATCGCGCCGGTTGCTCCATCGCGTCGTCTCGAACCCGGGACGACCGGCACAATCGGCGTCTTACTTGACGGGCTTGGCGCGACGGAACTTGGTGGTGAACTTCTCCACGCGGCCGGCGGTATCGACGATGCGCTTCTCGCCGGTGTAGGCGGGGTGCGAGTCCATGGTGACGTCACGAACGACAACGAAGTATTCCACGCCGTCGATGGTCTCTTTGCGACCGGACTTGAGGGTGGACTTGGTCAGGAACTTCTTGCCGGTGCCAACGTCGAGGAAGCAGACGTTGTTGAGGGTGGGATGGCCTTCGGTTTTCACGATGATAAATTCTTGGTGGTTATGAAGATCAGCCCTGGCGCGCTTTGTAGCGGGGGTTGGTCTTGTTGATCACGTAGATGCGACCCTTGCGGCGCACGACTTGGCAGTCAGGGTGACGCTTCTTGGCGGATTTGATAGAGGAGACGACTTTCATAAAAAGGACCAAAACACAGACCGCCGCCACCCCTGTCAAACGCAATTTTGACCGCGCGCAAATGCCTCGATTATCGGGGCTCAGTTCAACTGCGGATCGTCCGGTTCCTCCGCCTCCAGACGCCACTCGTCGCCCATCGCCCCCAGCACCATGCGCCACAAACGCACGTCGGGCGCGATCTCCATCAATTCCGGCTGCAAGTCGCTGGTGACCCAAAAATCCTCGTTCAATTCCGTCTCCAGCTGGCCCGCCGACCAACCCGCATAACCCAAAAACGCCCGCAGCCGCACCCCTTCGACACCGGCCAGCTCGACCGCGCGCTCCGGGTCCAACCCGAACATCAACTGAAACCCCTCCCCCTCCGGCTGCGCCCGCCAGGCGCACAAAATCACCTGCGTCGGCTCGACCGGCCCGCCTTGGAACAACGGCACCTCCGCCAGCGGCCCAAACGCAAAGCCCTCGGTCAATTGCCCCAGCTTTCGATCCAGCGGCCGGTTCAGCACCACCCCCATCGCGCCGTCGTCGCCGTGCTTGGACAACAACACCACCGTGCGCCGAAAATTCGCGTCGCTCAACGTGGGATGCGCCAGCAGCAACGACCCGGCCAGGGTCTCGGAACGGGATGCGGGTGGTTCGCGCATGTTTCGATCAACAACGATTAGAGTTTAAGAATGGCCACCCCCGCATCGGTCAGCAGCGGCGCCACCAGAGGGTCGTTGTGATAGTCGTCGCGATAACGGATTTCCGCAATGCCCGAGGACGCCAGAATCTTCGCGCAATTGATGCACGGGTAGTGCGTCACGTAGGCGATGCAGCCCTCCACCGAACTCCCGCGCCGCGCCGCGTCGGCCACCGCGTTTTGCTCCGCGTGCACCGTCGCCTGCTCATGCCCCTCGCGCAGACGCGAGACATGCGGCGTGCCCGGCAAAAATCCGTTGTAGCCCGCCGCCACCAAACGGTTGCGCCGGTCGCCACCACTCACGATCACACAGCCCACGTGCAGCCGCTCGCACGGACTGCGCGTGGACAACAACACGGCGGTGGCCATGAAATAGTCATCCCACGACGGCCGGCCCTCAAAGCGGGCCGCCGCCTCGGCGATCAAATCAACAGGGGACACGGAAACGTTCATCAGCCCATCGCTAAAAGGCCCCGCGCCGCTTGTCACTCCGAACCTCAGGCGGCTCGGCCACCCGTCAACAAAGGGCTGGCCCCGCCCCGCCGCCCGCGCCAAAGGTTGCCCCCATGCCGACCCTCTCCGACCTCGTGACCTTCTGCGACCAACGCACCCGCCGCACCGCCTACGCGGACGCCCCCGGCGCGATGAACGGACTCCAATTCGCCAACGACGGACGCGTCACCAAGATCGGCGCCGCCGTGGACGCCGGCCTCGTGCCCTTTCAGCAGGCCGCCGCCGCCGGCATCGACTTCCTCATCGTTCATCACGGCATCTTCTGGAACGCCCCCGCCCCCTTCGTCGGCCCCGCCCACGAGCGCCTCGTCACCCTCGTGCGCGCCAACTGCGCCGTTTACTCCAGCCACCTCCCCCTCGACGGCCACCCCGAGCTCGGCAACAACGCCCTCATCGCCCGAAGCCTCGGCCTCACCCCCGATCGCGGCTGGCTCGCCCCGCCCGGCGGCGAACCCATCGGCTGGATCGCCCCCCACGCCGAATCCCGCGACGAACTCCACGCCCGCCTCCGCGCGCTCTACCCGCGCGTCACCGCCATCGAGTGCGGCGCCGAAAAACCCGCCGCCGTCGCCATCTGCTCCGGCAGCGGCAACAGCGCCCTCCCCCGACTGCTGCCCGAAGGCGTCGATACCCTCGTCACCGGCGAACTCCGCGAGGAGCACTTCAACTTCGCCCAGGAAAACCGCCTCAACCTGTATTTGTGCGGCCACTACGCCACCGAGGTCCACGGCGTGCGCGCCCTCGCCGCCGAGCTCTCCGCCAAATTCAACCTCCCGTGGGAATTCATCGCCACCGACAACCCGCTCTGATTAATCCGCCACCCAAACCATGAAAACCCTCGCCATCCTCAACGGCCCCAACCTCGACCGCCTCGGCCTGCGCGAACCCGAGATCTACGGCCACACCACCCTCGCCGGCCTCGAGGAACAACTCCGCGCCGCCTTCGCCGGCCAGGCCGACCTCCAGTTCTTCCAAAGCAACCACGAGGGCGCGCTCATCGACCGCATCGCCAAACTCGCCGACGCCAAGGCCGACGGCATCGTCATCAACCCCGGCGCCTTCACCCACACCAGCGTCGCCCTGCGCGACGCCCTCGCCGGCGCCAACCTGCCCGCCATCGAAGTCCACATCTCCAACATCTACCGCCGCGAGACCTTCCGCCACACCTCCCTCACCGCGCCCGTCTGCCTCGGCGTCATCACCGGCCTCGGCCTCGAAGGCTACTCCGCCGCCATCCGCGCCCTGCTCCAACGCTGACGCATGTCCGAGACCGCCCCTCCCGACCTGACGCCCGCCGAGGGCGAGACCTGGTGCGTCTGCCACACCCGGCCTCGTTGCGAAAAAAAGTTCGAGCGCCTGCTCCTCGCCGAGGGCTTCGCCCACTACCTGCCGCTCGTCACCAGCATCCGCCACTACGAGCGCCAGACCAAACGCCACACCAAGCCGCTCTTTCCCGGCTACGTCTTCACCCGTTTCCCCGCCGAGCTGCGCAGCCGCCTCTACCAACAGGACCTGCTCGCCCGCATCATCCCCGCCGACGACGAATCCCGCCTGCTCCGTCAGCTCGGCGACGTGCAACGCGTCCTCGCCGCCGGCTTCGAAATCAACCCCCACCCGCCCCTCAAGCGCGGCGACCTCGTCAAGGTCGCCGGCGGCCCCCTCCACGGCCTCGAAGGCCGCATCGACGACCCCTCCAACCCCCAGGGCATCGTTGTATCCGTGGACGTATTACAACAGGGCCTGCTCGTGAAGATCCCCCTCGCCCACCTTCAGCCGCTCAAGCTCTGAGCCTCCCGTCATTTCTTCCGCGATGTCCGATCTTCCCGAGTCCAACGAACTCCCGCCGCCCCCGCCCGCCGCCATTGCCGCGCTCGGTGCCGACACCGTCGAACGCCTCGCCGCCTACGGCCGCCTGCTCGCCACCGAAGGCGTTGTCCGCGGCCTGATCGGCCCGCGCGAGGTTCCCCGCCTCTGGGACCGCCACCTGCTCAACTGCGCCGCCCCCGCCGAGGCCATCCCCCCCGGCGCGCGCGTCGCCGACATCGGCAGCGGCGCCGGCCTGCCCGGCCTCGTGCTCGCCCTCGTGCGCGACGACCTCAAGATCATCCTCGTCGAACCCCTGCAACGCCGCTGCGATTTCCTCATCGAGGCCATCGACCAACTCGGTCTCGCCAAACGCGTCACCGTGCGCCGCGGCAAGGCCGACATCGTCGAACCTTGCCAAGCCGACATCGTCACCTCGCGCGCCGTCTCCGCCCTGGAACAACTCGCCGCCTGGTCCCTTCCTCACGCGAAAATCGGCGGCCGACTCCTCGCGCTCAAAGGCCAGCGCGCCCCCGAGGAAATCGCTGCCGCCGGCCCCGTGCTCGCCAAATGGGGAGCCGACACCGACGTCGAAATCGTCACCTGCGGCCAAACTTGGCTCGAACAACCCGTCCTCCTCGTCCGCGCCACCCGCCGCCGCTGAGTCCCGATCGATTCGGAATTTCAACGCAGAGGCGCAAAGCCACCGAGCACGCAAAGCCGCTCCTTTCCATCTCACGTTCAGAAACGCGCCATTGCTCCGACTGCGCCTTTTGCGGGCTGGCGTCCCGACGCCTCCCGCACCCTGCGATCTTTGCGCCTCTGCGCCTCTGCGTTAAAATTCAAAAGCCGCCCCACGCCACCCAAGCCCAGCCCGCCAGGTGCAGCGTCGCGCACGCCGCCAGCGCCGCCGCGACATCATCGACCACCACGCCCCAGCCGCCCGGCAGATGTTGCAGGCGCGAAATCCCCAGCGGCTTGGCCACGTCGAAAAGCCGAAACAGAGCGAACCCCGCCAGAAACACCGCCCACGGCTGCGCCACCCACGCCTCCGGCAACCACCGCCACGCCACAAAGCACAGCGGCATGGCCATGAACTCGTCCAACACCACCATGCCCGGATCGCGCAGGCCCAGCCGAAACTCCGCCTCCCCGCAAATCCCCACCGCCAGCCACAGTCCCAGCGCCGACCACAGGATCAGCAGCCACGGCGACACCTGCGCGAACAACACCACAAAATACAACAACCCCGCCACCGAACCCCACGTGCCCGGCGCGCGCCGAATTCGACCCACCGGTCCCACCGTGGCCAGACTCACCACTACCGGCGTCGGCAAAAACCGCGGCCACAACGGATGTCCCGGACGCAGGCTCATTTGGTCTCCTCGTCCGCCATCAGATGCCAGCTCGCCCGCATGTAGCGGTAGCCCGACCACACCGCCAGGAACGTGCCGATCGCAAAGCCGATCAACCCGATCTGGTGCACCACCTCGACCAGCAGCTCCAAGTCGAAACCCGGCAACCACGTCGCCCAATCCCGCGCCACCATCGGCACCGCCAGCAAAAACCCGATCGCGATCATCTGGGTCAACGTCTTCGTCTTCCCGCCGCGATCCGCCTGCACCACGACACCCTTGGACGCCGCCACCATGCGCATGCCCGAAACCAGGAATTCACGGCACAACGTGATCAACACATACGGCACCGGGATGCGCCACTCCGGCTGGCTCACGAACGCCACCATCAGGCCGATCACCAGCACCTTGTCGGTCAACGCGTCCATGAACTTGCCGAAATTCGAGACGATCCCCCGCCGCCGCGCCACATAGCCGTCGGCCCAGTCGCTCACCGCCGCCGCGATGAACATCCAAAACGCCAGCGACGCCGCGCCGGTCCAGGACTGATACATCAGCCACACGATAAGGAACGTCAGCGGCACCCGCGACAGCGTCAGAAGATTCGGCAAATTGAGCACCATGGATGATTTTTGGCTGCCCGAACCACAGCCCCGGCCAACCCCCTTGGCAAGGGCGTATATCCCGCCCGCGCCGCCATAACCCACTTGCCCGCCCCCGCACTTCTCCCGAAGCTCGCCCCGAACGCACCTCCCCGCATTCCACCATTCAATCATGCACCACTGCATCTACCCCGGCACCTTCGACCCGATCACCTACGGACACCTCGACGTCCTCGAACGCGCCGCCCGCCTCTTCGAACGCGTCACCGTCGCCGTCGCCGAAAACTCCACCAAGACCCCCCTCTTCACCGCGGCCCAACGCCTCGAACTCATCCGCGCCAACACCGGCCACCTCCCCAACGTCAAGGTCACCTCCTTCAGCGGCCTGCTCGTTGACTTCGCCCGCGCCCAAAACGCCGTCGCCATCATCCGCGGCCTGCGCGCCCTCGCCGACTTCGAGTTCGAATTCAACATGGCCCTCATGAACCGCCACCTCGCGCCCGACATCGAGGCCATCTTCGTCATGCCCCGCGAAGCCTACAGCTACACCAGCTCCAGCCTCGTCAAACAGGTCGCCAAATACGGCGGCGACATCACCCACTTCGTTCCCGCCAACGTCACCGAAGCCCTCCGCGCAACGTTCAAGACGTCCTGATCTACCGCCGCCCATGACGTCCCGCGTCATCCGCCTCGTCCTCCTCCTCCTCGCCGGCCTCTCCCCCCTGGTCGCCAGCGAACCCGAGTCCCTGCGCGCCGCCATCGACCTCTTCAGGGCCAAACGCGTGCCCGAGGCCCGCCCGCTATTTCAAGACTTCGTCGCCGAACAGCCCGGCCACATCGACGCCCGCCTCTACCTCGCCCGTTGCATGAACCTCATGAACGACCGCGACGAAGCCATCGACCTGCTCGCCGACACCCTCAAGCTCGCTCCCCAAAACCCCCGCGTGCTCGCCGAATACGGCGCCGCCTGCCTCCACCGCGCCGGCGAGCTCGGCATTGGTTTTCGCGCCCTCGGCCTCGCCCGCCGCGGCCGCAACGCCCTCGAAACCGCCGCCCGCCTCCAACCCGGCACCGTCGCCTACCACGAGGGCCTCGTTGACTTCTATCGCCAGGCCCCCGCCATCGCCGGCGGCAGCTTCGCCCGCGCCCGCGCCCACGCCGAGACCGTCGCCTCCCTCGACCCGCTCCGCGGCAAACTCCTGCTCGCCTCCCTCTACGCCGAGGAAAACGATCCCTCCCACGCCCTCGATCTCTGCCGCGAAGTCCTCGCCGAACACCCCCGCCACTACCTCGCCCTCTACACCTTCGCCCGCGCCGCCACCGACGCCGGCATCGCCCTCGACGAAGCCGAAACCTACCTCCGCCGCTGCCTCGAAATCCCCCCCTCACCCAGCGAGCCCAACCACGCCGGCGCGCACTACCGCCTCGGCCTCGCCGCCCAAAAATCCGGCCGCCCCGACGACGCCCGCGCCCACTACCGCAAGTCCCTCGAACTCGAACCCGAGTTCTCCAAAGCCATCGACGCCCTCGCCGCCCTGCGCTGATCACCCACGACCATGCCGCCGCCCGTCGTGCAACTCACCAATGTCTGCAAACGCTTCGGCGACGCCGAACCTGTCTTGCACGACCTCCAGCTCGCCGCCCGCCCCGGTGAATTCGTGAGTCTCATAGGGCCCAGCGGCTGCGGCAAATCCACCCTCCTTCGCCTCATCTCCGGACTCACCCCCGCCACCTCCGGCCACATCGACGTTCTCGGCGCCCCGCCCGGCCGCACCGACCGCCTCGCCTACGTCTTCCAAGACCCCACCCTGCTCCCCTGGCTCAACGTCAACCGCAACGTCGAAGCCCTCCTCCGCCTGCGCAACCTGCCCGCCGCCGAACGCATCGCTCGCCGCGACCAAGCCCTGCAACGCGTCGGCCTCGCCGACCGCGCCCACCACTACCCCCGCCAGCTCTCCGGCGGACAAAAAATGCGCGTCTCCATCGCCCGCGCCCTCACCCTCCAACCCGACCTCCTCCTCTTGGATGAACCCTTCGGCGCGCTCGACGAAATGACCCGCGACCGCCTCAACGAAGAACTCCTCGCCATCCGCGCCGAGCAAAACTGGACCGCCTTCTTCGTCACCCACTCCGTTGCCGAGGCCGTCTTCCTCTCAACCCGCGTTGTCATCCTCACCGCCGGTCGCATCACCGCCGAAATCCCCGTCACCTTCGACCACCCCCGCACCGAAGACCTCCGCCGCACCGCCGCCTACCTCAACCTCGTCGCCGACGTCTCCCGCCAACTCCGCGCCCTCGGCTAACTCCCACTTCTCACCTCCTCTCCGTGCGTCGCCTCCTCCCCCCACTCCTCACCGGCCTGCTCCTGCTCGCCGCCTGGCACGCGCTCCATCTCGCGTTGCCGCCGGAGCAACGCTTCCTCCTGCCCACCCTCGGCCGCATCCTCGCCGCCGCCACCGAACGCGCCCCGCAACTCCTCACCGCCACCGGCTGGACCGCCCTCGCCGCCCTCGGCGGTCTCGCCCTCGCCACCACCACCGCCATCGCGTTTTCACTCCTGCTCGCCTCCTCGCGACTCGTCCGCGCCGCGCTCTACCCCTACGTGATGCTCCTGCAAATGATGCCCGTCATCATCATCGCGCCCATTCTCATTCTCTGGGTCGGACCCGGCCTGCCCAGCGTCATCCTCGTCACCTTCCTGATCAGCTTCTTTCCCATGGTTGTGAACAACACCCAGGGACTGCTCTCCGCCGACCAAAATCTCGTGGACCTCTTTCGCATGGGCAAGGCCACTCCCTGGCAACAACTCTGGCTCCTGCGCGTGCCCGCCGCCCTGCCCTACTTTTTCACCGGCCTGCGCATCGCCGCCGTGCTCGCGCCCATCGGCGCCCTCACCGGCGACTACCTCGTCGGCACCACCACCGGCGGCGACGCCGGCCTCGGCATCACCGCCATGATCTACAGCACCCGCAGCGAAATCCCCGCCCTCTACGCCACCGCCGCCATCGCCTGCACCCTCGGCTGGCTCTTCGTCTCCACCGTCGCCGCCACCGCCTGGCTCACCCTCCACCGCTGGCACGACAGCTACACGCAGAATTGATCCCCCATCTCATGCCAATCGCCGCCAGGAATTAAATTTTAACGCAAAGGCGCAAAGGCGCGAAGAGACACAAGGGCTACAATCTCCGGAAAATCTTTGCGATCTTAGCGCCTCCGCGCCTCTGCGTTAAAATTCGCCTCCAAAGTCCGATTCCGACCAACCGTAGATCTTACTTCAAACTTCATACTTCGATGCACCGCCTCCTCATCCTCCCGCTCGTCCTCCTCCTCGCCGCCTGCTCTCCCAAGCCCGACTCCAACAAAATCATCGTGCAACTCGACTGGGTGCCCGAACCCGAGCACGGCGGACTCTTCCAAGCCCAGGCCAAGGGCTGGTTCGCCGAGGCCGGCCTCGACGTCGAACTCGTCCCCGGCGGCCCCAACGCCTTCGTCACCCAAAAAGTCGCCACCCGCCAGGCCCACCTCGGCCAGGCCGACAGCACCAACACCCTCCTCGCCACCCACCAGGGCCTGCCCCTGCTCCAAGTCGCCGCCGTGTTCCAAAACGAGCCCTCCGTGCTCATGCTCCACGCCGACAACCCCATCACCGATTTCGCCCAACTCGACGGCAAACGCATCATGGCCCGCCCCGACTGGGCCTTCCTCCCGTATTTGAAAAAGAAATACGGCATCGATTTCACCCTCATCCCCTTCAACTTCTCCGTCACCAACTTCATCGCCGACCGCGACTTCATCCAGCAGGGCTACTACATCGCCGAACCCCACTTCATCATCGAAGGCGGCGCGCAACCGCCCAAGTTCCTCTACTCTTGGGACGCCGGCTTCGACGCCTACTCCGTGCTCGTGACCAACTCCGCCTGGGCCCGCGAAAACCCCGAAAAACTCCGCGCCTTCCTCGCCATCTACATCCGCGGCTGGCGCGACTACCTCGAAAACGACCCCGCGCCCGCCCACGAACTCATGAAGGCCATGAACGACAAAAACACCGACGCCTTCCTCGCCTTCTGCCGCCAGATGATCATCGACGAAAAACTCGTCATCGGCCGCGACCGCACCGACTCCACCCAAATCGGCCGCCTCTCCCCCGCCCGCTACCAAACCCAAATCACCCAACTCGAAGACCTCGACATCCTCCCCAAAGGTGCCCTCACCGTGGACCAAGTGATGACCACCGACTACCTGCCCGAGCAAAAATCCAGAATTT
>Ga0079224_100005348_pt1 | contig 16824 bp, 13 predicted proteins | sample Stecom2015_FD_80414 | JGI IMG/M metagenome (GOLD analysis project Ga0079224, IMG submission 80414) | Agricultural soil microbial communities from Utah to study Nitrogen management - Steer compost 2015 | ecosystem: Environmental > Terrestrial > Soil > Agricultural land | place: USA: Utah... | reverse complement strand
GTGTTGCGCTTGATGGTCAGCCGGCGGGCGTCCTCGGGGTTGTCGACGATCGCCTGACAGACCCGGGCTACGCCGGGGGTGTAGACCATGGACAGGTCGTCGCGGTTGCGGATCGGCTGCTTGGACTCGATGCTGAGCTTGCCGCCCAGGTGCATCAGGAACGTGCGGTCGGAGACCTTGCCGATCTCCACTCCGCGGACCTGACGCATCGCCTCCACGATCTGGGTCGCGTGCTCCCCGCCCCAGGTAGCGATGGTCATGTCCGTACGAAGCCGCTCGGCGCCCGACTCCGCGATGTCGACGGCAGTCACCATCCCTCCCTCCTTCTCGACTGCCGCGCTGAGCTCGCTGACCGCAGTGGCGCGCGCGGGCAGTTCGAGGCGGACAGTGATCGAGTTGGAGACAGACGGAGCAAATCCCATGGCGGCCATTGTTCCAGCATCCAGATCCGGATGGGTCCACGGCGCGCGTGTGAGCCACCTCGCGGTGGGAATCACCGGCCCAGGCGTTGTGTTGACCCCCGCATGAGCACTGTGGAACTGACCCGCGAGAACCTTGACCAGACCCTCTCCGACAACGAGATCGTGCTGATCGACTGGTGGGCCGCGTGGTGCGGTCCGTGCCGTGCGTTCGCACCGGTCTACGAGCAGGCCGCGGAGAAGCACTCCGACGTGGTCTTCGGCAAGATCGACACGGAGGCGCAGCAGGAGCTGGCTGCCGGTGCCCAGATCACCTCCATCCCGACGGTGATGGGCTTCCGTGACGGCATCCTCCTCTTCGCCCAGCCGGGCGTGCTGCCCGCCGCCGGCCTGGAATCACTGATCGAGCAGCTGAAGGGGCTCGACATGGAGGAGGTTCGGGGCAAGCTCGCAGCCGCCGAGGCCGAGATGGCCTCGGACGCTCCCCAAGGCTGACCGGCCACCACGCGACGGCACGAGGCCGAAGACTCCAAGGTCCCCCGCGACGGGGTTAGTCGCGGATCGTTGTGCTGCACCACGTCCATCAATGAGTCGCGCATCGCGATTGGCGGCCAGCACCTCGCCGCACTGACCAGCGACAACAGGCGTTGACCCTGTGTGCATCGACGCGCCCGCACCGCTCAGGAAATCCTCCTCAGAGGGTGAGCCGGGGCGGCAGTCCTGCTCCTACGATGAGCGGAGGCAGTTGACTCGTCGATGATCGGAGCGAGAGATGGACACCGTGGTTGGTGCCGTGGAACTGGTGGTCGTGGCCTTCCCGGGTAGCAAGTTCAAAGGCGAGATCCTCCCCGCCATTGCTGAGCTGGTTGACGGTGGCGTGGTGTCCATCCTCGATGTCGCACTGGTCACCAAGGACGGCGCCGGCACAAGTCTTACGGTCGAGCTGGCGGACCTCGCCGAGGAACTCAGGGGTGCTTTCGCTGCGCTGGATGGCGAGGTCAGCGGAATCCTGAGTGCCGAGGACCTCAGCCTCGTGGCCGAGGGCCTGGACCCCGACAGCACCGCTGCCGTGATCGTCTGGGAAAACACCTGGGCCCGCAACCTTGTGGGCGCCATCCAGCGTGCGGGAGGCTTCCTTGTGGCACACGATCGTCTCGACGCCGCGATGGCGGCCGAGGCCATCGCATCCCTCGAGACGGCGAAGGGGTAGGACATGTTGATTCGGAGACCAGTCAGGGTAGGTCCCGGCCTGATCGGTACGGCTGCACGAACGGCCGTCATCGCTGGCACAGCGACCGCTGTGAGCGGAAATGTCGCACGTCGCCAGCAAGCACGCGCTTCGCAGGCGCAAGAGGCCCGGGCGTATGGGACTCAGCAGGTTGCCTCCGCCACAGCGCAGTCCTCAGAGCGGGCTCAGGGGGCCGCTCCTCCGACAACGGCAGCACCTGGCCAGGACGTCATCGCTCAACTTGAGCGCCTCGCCGTCCTGAAGAGCCAGGGAATCCTGACGGAAGCAGAGTTCAAGGCGCAGAAGGCCCGCATCCTCGGGTCCTGACGTGAACAACGGCCGTCGGCCTGCACCCACGCGTGCTGGGCACGCCACTGGACAGCGGTCTCTGCGCGCCTGGCAACGCCAAGGGGGCGAACCCACCCTGTTGGAGGCGCTCCAGCACCGGCGCCGTCTGCGCACGGGCATCGTCCAGGCGCTCTACCTTCTGGCCGGGGTCGCGCTCGGAGGCTTGTTGCCGTCGGTGGCTGCGGGGCCGACCATCGAATCCGCCACGGTCGCGCCGATGCTCTTCGGCGCAGCTGGAGGCTTCATCTCCTTCATCGCTCTCGTGTTCTCGTTGTTGTTCCTCGTGGTCCAGTACGGCAACACGTCCGTGAGTCCACGTCTGACCATCTTTCGGGACGATCCGATCGTCTGGCACACCTTCGGGTTCTTCACGGCCGTGTTCGCGTACTGCCTCGTTGGTGGGATGACTACGGACGCTGCCGGCGACGAGGTGACCATCCTGGTGCCGGTCATCGGCATCGTGCTCCTCATGGCATCGCTCGCGATGTCGCGGGCCATCCAGTTACGTGCGCTGCGGCTGTTGCAGTTCAACGCGATCATGGAGGAGGTCAGAGCCCGCGGCCAGGAAGTCCTCACCTTGCTCTATCGCACTCCCTTCCAGAGCGACGAGGTCGAGGTCTCCGGACTGCCGACGGCATGGGAGGTCCGCTGGGAGAAGCCGACGACACTGCTCCTCGGGGTCGACCTGTCGAGGCTGCTCAAGCAGGCGGCGGAGTTGGACGCGCTGATCGAGCTGCGTGCGGTCCCCGGTCAGGAGCTGCGCCGTGGCCTGGTCGTGGCTGTCGCCCGAGCGGACCACCCGATCGCCACGTGTGACGTCCTGAGCGCACTCAGCACCGGAAGTGACCGTGACTTCACTCAGGACCCGTTGTTCGCCCTCCGCCTGTTGAACGACATCTCCAACCGCGCCCTATCACTCTCGATCAACGACCCTGCGACCTGCGTGCAGGTCCTGGGTTGCATCTATGACCTGCTCGCCCAGGTTGCCGACAAGCAGCTGGACCTGGGCACGATCTCCGACGACTCGGGTGTGCCCCGGGTCCGTCTGCCATTCCCTGCCTGGGAGGAGTTCCTGACCGTCGGTGTGGATGAGGTCGCGCACTACAGCACACATGATCCGATCGTTCGGGCGCGCGTCGAGACGCTCCTCACCGACCTGCTGACGCTGGCCCCACCACAACGGCAGCCTCCGTTGCGGGCGCGTCTGGACAGGGTGCTCGCCAGCTCAGCGACCCCCCGGGCACCACTGGTGACTGGGGCTGCGTCCGGGTCATCCGCACAGGGTGATTTCAGGGGATTCTCTGTCTCTCCGACCGACGGTGGTGCCACGCTGGGGCCGTGAACCTGTCACGAACGACACCTAGGCTTCTCCCCGGCCTGGGGCGTGACACTCTCCCTGGGGAGTTGCTTGCCGGGGTTACGTTGCTGGCGATCGCAGTGCCCCTGAACATCGGCTACGCACAGATCGCGGGACTGCCTCCGACCGCTGGACTGTATGCGTTGGTCGTACCGTCCGTCGTGTTTGCCCTCATGACCACGAGCCGGCAGGTGGTCGCTTCCCCCGATGCAGCAACGGCTGCCCTCGTGGCCTCCTCCCTGCTCGGCGTCACGGCCGCTGGCAGTGAGGACCTTGCCACCATGGCCGCGGCCCAGGCGATCCTCGGTGGCATCTTCTTCCTACTGCTGGCCTACTTCAAGCTGGGCTTCCTCGCCAACTTCCTGTCGAAACCCATCCTCGTCGGCTTCGTCGGCGGGCTGGCCGCCGAGATCATGCTCAGCCAGGTAGCAAAGATGCTGGGCGTGCACCCAGCGGGTGACGGGTTCTTCGTGGAGCTGATCGGCCTATTGCGGGAACTACCCTCAGCCCACCTCTGGTCGATCGCGGTGAGCGCTGCCTCGGTGGCCGTGCTGCTCGTCGGGAGGCGGGCTCCCGGCATGCCCTGGGCCCTGCTGGTTCTCGTCGGCGGGACAATCACGACCGTCGCACTCGAGCTGGACGCACACGGTGTCGCCGTCCTTGGCGAAGTACCCGCCGGGCCGCCACAGTTTGCGTTCCCGAACCTGTCCTGGTCGCTCTGGTTGACTCTCATCCCCTCTGCGCTGGCGCTGACCATGGTGACTGTCGCCGAGGGACTGCTGGTGATCCGCTCCTACGCCGAGAAGCATGGTTATGAGACCGGCCCCAATCGTGACCTGGCGGCGTTCGGAGGTGCCAACATCGCTTCCGGGCTCACTGGTTCTTTCGCCGTGGGCTCCTCCACGTCACGGACGGCAGCCATGGACCAGGCCGGATCCCGCACCCAGCTCCCCTCTCTGGTCCTGGCGACCGGGTCACTGCTGCTCCTCATGTTCGGCACCGCGCTGCTGAGCGACATTCCGTCCCCGGCCATCGGAGCGATCGTCGCCGTCGCCGTCGCCAGACTCATCGGGATCGGAGAGCTCAGCGACCTCTGGCGCCTTTCTCGGTTCGAGTTCGGGGTTGCCGTGTCTTGCCTGCTCGGCGTCCTGGTGCTGGGCCCGATCCGGGGCATCCTGCTGGCGTTCGTGCTCTCGCTGATCAACCTGACCCGTCGGGCGGCTAGCCCACCAATCGACATACTGCACGGTGAGGATGACCCTCAGGTCTCCCTTCAGCAAGGCACCGAGGCCGGGGAGACCGCACCAGGCGTCATCGTGGTGCGCTTCGCGGCGCCGATCTTCTTCGCGAACAGTGGGGCACTGAGCAACTCCGTGCGCACCATGGTCGGTAGCGCCCCGCACCCGGTGCGGGCCTTCGTGTTTGACCTGGAGGCAGTCACCGACGTGGACGTCACCGGTGCTGACGCTATGAGGAGCACGCTCGAGTGGCTGCACGACCAAGAGATCAGTGTTGGATACACGCGCGTTCGACCCGAACTGCGCAGCCGGCTGGAGCACTTCGACCTGGTGCAGGACGTCCGTGAGTTCCCGACGAGCAGGGCTGCACTGACGTCACTGCGTGAGAAGTGAGAGCTTGCGTGGCCTGGATCCTTCGCAGCACGCGTGAATGACCGACCCCGAATAGTGGACCCCCGAACCGGTGACAGTACCTGTGGCGCGTCGAGCGTGTGAGGACTCCTCCTCAGGCCTCCGGGCTCACCGGGCTTGCCTCCAGTGGGGCAAGCCTCAGCCGACCGGCCAAGATCAACGTGACGCCCTCGACGAGGATCTGGATCCCCAGAAGCGTACCGAGCAGAGTCAGCGTTGCAGTCCCGGGGTTGAACAAGATCCACAGGCCCAAGGCGACCGAGACCACACCACTGAAGATCAACAGGCCCCGGTTCTTCTCAAGGTCAAGGGCGATGAAGATCCTCGCCAACCCTGTCGCCAGGAACATGGCGGCCATGGCAAGGGTGAGCGCCGCAGCACTCGCACCCAGATTGCGGAGCATGATCAGGCCCAGCACACCGAGCGCGACGCCCCCGAGGAGTACCGACCAGGAGAAGTTGGACCCGATACGAAGTAGGCCAGCGACGAGCATCGCCACACCTCCCACCAGCGCGCACCAACCGATGAGCACGATGGACACAACGGTAGCCAGCACCACGTTGCCGAGAACCAGCAACGCTCCGATGATGAGTACGACCCCCAGAGCGATGTCCCACCCGGTCCGGCTCCGTTGCAGCACCTCTGTCATGCCATCCTCCTCTGTGCCTTGACACCCGGTGCGTCCGGGTCTTCTGACGTTATCCAGACCCGACGCCCTGCGCGTCACCCGTCATGGGTGATCCCTGACCTCGCACGTCAACCGCGTTGCGCGGGAGGTTTCGGCAGGCCAACTGGGGCTGCGCCATCCGGCACGACCCGCCGACGGACAACCGGGCCGGGCTGGCTGCCCTCAGCTGGCCAACAGAGTGACGCCGTCTCCCAGGACCTTCGCGCCGAGCACGAGGAACAGCACCGCCATGACGGTGGCATTGTTTGCGGTCAGCCAATCCTTCATGTTGTCAAGGACGGGTGTCATTGCCTTTCGTCCCGCGAGAAATCCCACGACAGGCACGATAAGTGTGATCGACGCAAGGAACACATAGACGGCGACAGCCACCGCTTCGCCGGCTGCCGAGAGTCCGACTCCGCCGATGCTCGACGCGGCAGCGATTGAGAGCCCGAGATTCTTCGGGTTCACCGACGAGAGCACCAGCGCCAGGCCGCAGGCTTTGACCGGTGTGAACCGGTCGATCTTGCCCATCCATGCAGGCATTGAAGGGACTTCGCCCTCGCCAGGTCGTCCGCGCCACTGCTTGAGGGCAAGGAGGAGGAACAGGACGCCGATGACGACCTTGGCAACGCCTCCGCCCGAGGCGTCGTCGGGACTCCCTAGACCGATCGCGAGCACGATCCACGACACTAGGGCCAGCCCACCAATCCACCCGAGCAAGAACGACAGGCCATTGACAGCCGCACGGGTCGAGAAGAGCATCAGGATGACGGCGATGATCGGCACGGGGCTGATCGCCACACCCGCGGCAAGTCCAAGAACGCCACCGATCGCTTCGCCCATCCCCTGCTCCTCAGTCTGCCGCTGGCTACCCCGCCACCTTGCCCCGTCAGCCGCTCACCAGCATCATCCCTTGAGGGCGATCCTCGGAGCGCAGCCGCGGCGGATTCTGGCTCGCAGCTGGTGAGAATGAAGGTGACGCCTCGGCTCATCCGGTGTCGGTTCGCGTCGCTGGCGCTCTGCACCCGTTGTCGACCGTGGGACTGGTTCCGGCACGGGTTCGTGCGGCGTGAAGCGTATCAACCGCCCTTCTCACGGATCGTCGTGCTTCTCAGAGGAGTGATCAGAGGCCAAGATGGGGAGATGACGCCGCCCGGCACCGCATCCCACGGCCCGCACCAAGCCGTCCAGGAACCAGCTCAGCTCGAGTCGCCCGACGGCAGATCCTTCACGCTGCGGGGAGTGTGGGGGCCGCCGCCGCGCGTCGGTGACTACCTCCGGGCCGACGTGGAGGACTCCCGTCTCGTCGCGCACATCGAGCACGTCGAAGGCAGCGCACTCGACGGCTACCTCGTCTCCGGCGCGCTGGTTGAGGTGGTGGGCACGCCCCCGGCATCGGTGCCTTCGCCGACGACCGTACGAGCGGCGGCGAGCGAAGAAGTCGCCCGCATCGTGTCCGGACGCGATCCCCGCTTGCACCTGGGTCGCCTGGCCGCGATGCCCGAGGTCGGCATCGGTCTTGTGGCCGACAAGCTCAACCGTCATACGTTCTGGTGCGGACAGAGTGGCTCGGGCAAGACATACGCCCTCGGGGTGGCCCTGGAGCGGATCCTCACCGCCACCCGCCTGCCGGTTCTCGTCTTGGACCCCAACAGCGACTTCGTCAACCTGGCGAGTGCCGACCCGGCGGCAGACCCCGAGGAGGTTCGCGCCATTGTCGAGCGCGACATCGTCGTGCTGCGCCCCGACAGCCTCGAACACCCGTTGCGTATCCGGTTCACCGACCTCAACGCACGGGCAAAGGCGGCAGTGCTCCGTCTCGATCCGATCCTCGACCGGATCGAGTACAACGTCCTCATCAATCACGCAGAGCAACTGGCCGACCACAGTGCCGACCAGATCGTCCCGGCGCTGCTGGCTCTCGATACCCCCGAGGCGACCTTGCTTGCGCAACGTATAGAGAACCTCGGCCTGCTCGACTGGCGGACGGTCTGGTCCGACCATACGACGTCGGCCACCGACGTGATCGACACTCGACCCGCCGCAACCGTCCTTGACCTGGGGAGCTACGACCGTCATGAGGAGCAGCTGGCGATAGCGCTGGGCGTGCTGGACCACCTGTGGGAGCGCCGGGCGGAACGCCGGCCCATTCTGCTCGTTGTGGACGAGGCACACAATCTCTGCCCACCAGAGCCCGAGACGCCACTTGCCCTCGCAGTCCGCGACCGGCTCGTGCAGATCGCGGCCGAGGGCCGGAAGTACGGGCTCTGGCTGCTCGTCTCGACCCAACGCCCGTCCAAGGTCCATCAGGGCGTCGTCTCTCAGTGCGACAACCTCACCCTCATGAGGATGAACTCGCGCTCGGACCTGCAGGATCTGGAACGGACGTTCGGCTACGTGCCCTCGGAACTCCTGCAGCGTGCTGCACAGTTCGGACTGGGCGAGGCGCTCGTGGCGGGCGCCTTCGTCCCGCGGCCAAGCACCATCAAGATGCGGGGCCGGGTGACCGCTCAGGGCGGCTCCGACGTCGCGGTACCGATGCCTGAGGGCGGCTGAAGGTCCAGGAGTGCCCCGTCACACCGCCCGACAGGACCGTTGCGCGCCGAGCCGTGCGACGCAGATATCACACGCGGGGGGTGACGCGGACCAGGTAGAGGAGGCTCTTAACTGGACGGGACCGCATCAGCCCGTCGGCACCCGACTGACGCCAGCACGCCGCACCGTGGGTCCTGCGGACCCCAACACGAGAACACGCGGGCTACGCAGAGCAGCAGCATCCCGCCCACCTCCCACCGAGCGAAGGAACCACCATGGCAATACGTGTCAACGTCGACAACTTCGTGCGGGCGGAGACCGCTCGCATGCTGGCCGACATCCAGACCGGCGCCGGAGGTGTCAACACGTTCCGGCACAACCGCGAACCGGCGCCGATCGATGAGCAGACCGTCATCCGGCTGAACCGCGACACCTTCTACAGCTTCGCCGTTGTCGACCTTGCCAGCGGCGGGCGCCTGAGCATGCCGGACCCCGGAGACCGTTACGTCTCCATCATGGTGGTCAACGAGGACCACCTCATCAACGAGGTGCACCACGGCGCCGGCCCCTTCGACCTCGACGCTGACCGCGCCGGCACGCGGTACGCGCTGGTAGCCGTACGTACCCTGGTCGACTCGGACGACCCCAACGACATCGCGGCAGTCTCCGCCCTGCAGGACCAGTACCACCTGGAGCTGCCGTCGGCAGAGCCGTTCGCGATGCCCGAGTATGACGCGGTGAGCCTGGGAGAGACACGGGACGCGCTGTTGGAACTGGCTCGGGGCCTCGACGACCTGGACGGTATGTTCGGCTCGCGCGATGAGGTCGAGCCGGTGCGGCACCTCATCGGGACGGCGGCGGGTTGGGGTGGGTTGCCGACGAGCGAGGCTGTGTACGTCGGGATGGAGCCCCAACTGCCTAGGGGTACGTACGCCATGACGTTCCAGGACGTACCCGTCGACGCGTTCTGGTCAGTGTCGGTCTACAACGCGGCGGGATTCTTCGAACCGAACAGCTCCGGTACCTACACCGTCAACAGCGTCACGGGAACACCCGACGCCGACGGATCCATCACTGTGCACCTCGTGTCCGGCGACGACCTCGGCGACTTGCGGAACGCCATCCAGACACCCGCGGACTGGAACCTCCTCATCCGGCTCTATCAACCCCGTTCGGAAGTGCTTGACGGGTCGTGGACTCCGCCCCAGATCGTCTCCGTCGGAGGTCCCGCGTCGCGGTGAGCTACCCGATGCATGACTTGCTCTACCCGCACGGCCTCACGCCTGCTGGAGACTCCTAGCTTGCGGTAGATCGCGCGTTGGTGGGTCTTCACCGTGTTCACAGACACGAACAGCGCCTGAGAGATCTCGGCAGTTGTCATCTGGGTGCGCAGGTAGGACAGGATCTCGTGCTCGCGCGGGGACAGCAGCGACGCACTATGCACGCCGTCGAACTGGGCCAGCTGCTGCGCCACGAACGGCTCGTGGCGCGTACCCCAGATCGCATGAGCCCGAAGCAACGAGCGGAGACGTTCGTCCCGACCGCTGAACGCCCAGCTGGCCGCCTGCGGGACCGCCAGGTCGAGGGCCTCCTCAATCAGCTCGTGCGCCAGGTCGGCTTGGCCGGTGTCAGCACCCATCAGCGCCTGGGTCACGAGCGCGTGAGCCTTGATGAAGTCGGCTGCCCCGGGGCGGATGCGCTCCAAAGCGGCCGTCGCGCTGAGCGGACGCCCTGCGCGCTCCAGGATTCTGGCGCTGGTGGCGTCAAGGATAGGGGTGTGTTCACTCGGCGGCGACCCTTCGAGGGTCGCCGCAGCCTCGTCGAGGCGGCCGCTGGCCGCTAGCAGACTGGCGTGGGCGAGCGCCCGGAAGTTGCCCCAGGGGACGCCATGCTCCTCAGTCTCCGGCACGCGGCGGAGCCCAGCCTGGGCTTCCTCGATGACACGCGGAACCCCTCGTGCCGCGGCGACGAGCGCCAGGTACACACCCACCAGCGCGACGTAGCTGCTGTCGGGATAGTTCGCAAGCGCGATGCGCAGCTCGACCTCGGCCGAGTCGAGATCCTGACGGTGGAAGGCCACAAACCCGCGCGTGAAGTGCTCCATTCCCCCGTCGTAGTTGGCCCAGGCCCGGTCGGCCTCACGGCCCTCCGAGGCGGTGTCGAGCAGTGCGATAGCCGCACTGAAGTCACCAGAGAACGCCTTCGCGAAAGCCAGGTTCACGCGGGCCCTACCCGCGATCTCACGCTGGCCGGTGCGATCGCACGCCGCTGCAGCGTCGTGAAGAATGTCAGCGGCGCGGCGCGGGTTGCGGCGCAGCCGCAGCTCGGTCCACCCGAGCACGAACGTCGCTGCGGCGCGGGTGCTGTCGTCCGGGAAGCTCCCGGAACGCATGGCCTCGTGAACGACGTCGGCGGCGGAGCCGAGTAGTTCGGCGGAGTCACCGAGGATGAGCTCTGCCAGAGCGCGCATGGCCGCGACCTGTTCGTCTGGCTCGTGGCTCTCGTCCCCCATCGCGCGCCGGGCCTCGGCGTAACGGCCTCGGGCGCCAATGCGGTCTCCGGCGACGTCCAGCGTGCAGGCGTGAGCCAGCATCAGGCCGGGATCCGCGTCCGGCCGCCGCGTGATCTCCCCTAGGGCGCGCGCGGCCTCCAAGCCGCGCGTCTCCAGGACCGCCGAGAGCCACCGAGAGCGCAGGATCGAGGCTGCCAGCTGCTCGTCCCCGGCGCTTACGGCGTGCTCTGTCGCCTGCAGCGGGTGGCCCCTCCTCGTCAGCGCCACCGCAGCGGCCCGGTGCAGTTCTCGCGCCAGTTCGGGATCCCGTTGCTGCAGCACCGCCCGACACAGCTCCGCGAAGACAGGATGCCAGCGGTACCGGGTCCAACCATCGTCGCGGTAACGGTCCAGAAACAGGCCGCGGTCGACGCACTCCTCCAGCAGCGCGGCGCTGTCGGCCCGTCCACTTAGCTCGCGAGCGACCTCAGAGTCGAGTCCGGAGACGGTCGTCGCGGCGAGCACGAAGGCGCTCAGGTGCTTCGGCATCCGCTCCAGGACGTTCTCGACCACAAGAGCCGACAACATACGCTGAACGTCGCCCGCGTCGGAGGATGGGATCACGCGGGCACCGTCCACGTTCAGGAGCCCAAGCTGCACGGCGACAGGCCATCCGCACGTCCACGCCTGGAGTTCCGCTAGCTGCTCCGCGGCCAGGTCGCGTCCCATCACCCGCGCCAGCCCCGCCGTCTCCTCCGGTCGGAACGCCAGCTCCGTCACGCCGATGGTGTCCACATGTCCCACCACCCGGGCCTTCGCCATGTGCAGCGGCGGTTCGTGCTGGCCGATGAGTACGATGCGAAGCAGCTCAGGCCCGTTCTCCAGGAGCGCAGCCAGCAGACTGTGTCGGGCGGGGCCAGCCGCTTCGTCGCAGTCGTCGACGACCAGGATGACCGGCTCGGTCAGCCCAACGAGTGCGGTTCGCAGAGAGTCCCAACGCTCCTCCGGTGCCCCTCCTGGAGTGGGCAGGTCGCGCAGCGAGCGAACTCCGACCGATGCCCCCGGGCTCTCCCCGACCTGGCGCAGCGCCCTGGTGACCATCAGGTCCACGATCCGAGCGGTCGATTCCAACGGGGTGAGGGTTACCCACGCCACTGGCTCGGGCCTGGAACGCGCCCAGGACGCCACCGCCACGGTCTTGCCGTATCCGGATGGTGCCGTGACCAGGGCTATGCGGTGCCTCGCGGCGAACTCATCAAGGCGGTGGTCGAGTCGCGGACGATCCAAAGTCGCGATCCGGTACGCCGGGGGCGTTCCGAAGAGCCACCCCTGACGGGACGGGGTGACCGAATCCGGTGACATGACCGGAGCATAGTGCGGGGCCGGCGACTGACACAGGCTTCACACGCAAGGACGACTCCTCGCGCACCATCCTCGATCTGGACGAGGGAGTCGTGCGACAAGTGCTGCCAGTGTGACGTGCCCACCGCAATGGTGGAGGTGGCGGGAATCGAACCCGCGTCCGCTGCCGGAAGACCAGGACTTCTCCGGGTGCAGTGCGCTATGGAGTTTCTCGGCCCCAGGGCTCGCGCGCACACGTTCCCTGACAGGCCCAGTTGAGTAAGAGTCCCGCGTGATCCCCCAACATGATCACGCAGCAAGTTTCCTAGCTGATGCCAGGCACTGAGTCGGAAACTAGCTCAGGCTGACAGACTTCGGGCTCGCTCAGGCGGCGAGGGCGAAGTCGGTGCGCTTGGAATCGGCACCTATTGGTTTGCAAGGGACATTAACGAGTTGACCTTGCGTTCTCGACCCGCTTCTCCTGGAGTTGCGTACAACGTCGAAACCGATCACCCCCATGGAGCAGGGGCACGTCACACTGTGCAGTTATCAAACGCGACCATCGCTGGTCAGAATGCCTCAGCCTACCTGTCCAACGCGGCACCGGTCCACCGCATTCCCGCCGGGTGGGCACACCGGAGCACGTCGGACCTGGGTGCCACGCCCGCCGGCCCTGGGCTTCACCGAGGCTAGTTGCGCCCGTAGACCATCGTCACGAAGTGGTTGAGCTTGTCCTCGGCGACATGGCGCGCCAGATCAGACTCGCTGATCATGCCGATCACCTCGCCCGCCTCGACGACGGGCATGCGCTTGACCTGCTGGGTGCCCATGAGGTCGACGATCGTGTCGACGCTCTCGTCCGGTCCGATCGTGGACACGATGCCCTGCGCAAGGTCGCCAGCGCGTGTCGCGGAGAGGTCCAGGCCTTCCGCTGCGGCCTGCACCACGATGTCGCGATCGGTGATGATGCCGGTGAGGGCACCGTCGGACGACTGAACTGGCAGTGAGCCGATCTGCAGGTCACGCATCGCCGTGGCGGCCTCAGTCAGGGTCTGGTCCTCACGGATAGTTGTCACACTGGCGTTCATGATCTCGCGGGCAGTGGTCATCGCGACTCCTCGGTTGGTTCGGGGGGGCGCTTCCACCATCAGCCATCACACCGCGTCCGGCAACCGGTGGGTCCCGCCACCGGACCCTCCTGCCGAGCGCGCCGCGTGCCCTTCGCCTGTGGTGCTCATCCCGCAGAACGTCCTCAGCCGTGCTGTCGCAGGTGGGCGGACATCGCCTTCTGGACCTCACGGGCATCCTGCTTCTCCCGGAGAGTCTGGCGCTTGTCGTGCAGTTGCTTGCCCTTGGCCAGGGCGATCTCGACCTTGACCCGACCATCCTTGAAGTACAGCGACAGCGGCACGATCGTGTGCCCCGCCTGGCCAGCCTTCGCCATCAACCGGTCCAGCTCGTGACGGTGCAGCAGCAGCTTGCGCCGTCGCCGGGCGGCGTGGTTGGTCCAGTTGCCCTGGACGTACTCCGGGATGTGCACGCCCTCGAGCCAGAGCTCCCCGTTGTAGTCCGTCGCATAACCGTCCACCAGCGAGGCTCGGCCCATCCGAAGGGACTTCACCTCGGTGCCGGTCAGCACCAGGCCAGCCTCGACGACGTCCTCGATGTGATAGTCGTGCCGCGCCTTCTTGTTGCTCGCGATGAGCTTGCGGCCGGTCTCCTTGGCCATGGTCGTGCACCTCCCGCCGGGTGTGTATGCCGTCGCACCCGGAGCGTCCGGCGCGACCTCCCAGCCTACCTGTCGGGCGGATGATCTCAGAGCCAGTTTCGCGGGTTGACCGGGGTGCCGTTCTCCCTGGTCTCGAAGTGCAGGTGACAACCGGTGGAGGTGCCGGTCGTTCCGACGTAGCCGATGACGTCGCCACGAGAGACCCCTCCGCTTGTGCGCTCGAAGCTCTCCAGGTGCAGGTAGCGCGTGGTCAGGTTCACGCCGTTCAGCACCCCGTGGTCGACGGTGATGATGTTGCCCCCACCGCTGTTGTAGGTCGTGCCGATGATGGTGCCTCCGGCGGCGGCGCGCACTGGGGTCCCGCACGCCGCGCCGTAGTCCAAACCGGCATGCAGCCGCGCATAACCGAGCACGGGATGCATGCGCCAACCGAACTCACTGGTCGTCGGCGCAGCCACCGGATGGCTGAGGACCCCTGACGAGGGTGGCGGCGGTGGCGGCGGTGGCGCAGGTGCCGGCGCGGGTGGCGCCGGGGCCGGGGCAGGCGCCGGTGCTGGTGCAGGCGCCGGGGCGGGCGCTTGACGGCTGCGCGAGGCACGGTCCTCCGCGGCCTTTTGCCGGGCTCGCTCGGCGGCCGCGTCCCTGCGCTCCTGCTCGGCGACGGCCTGCTGTCGTGCTCGCTCCTCCGCCTCGCGCTTCAGGCGCGCCTGTTCTACGAGTCGGGCCTTCTCGGCCTTCTCGTCCTGCTTCAGGCCGTACTTCTCCTGCGCCAGCGACGCCAGCTCCTGCTCGAGCTTGTCCGCCTCGGCCTGCTCAGCGGCGAGGTGCTCCTCAAGCTTGGTGACCTCGACCTCCAGCGCCTCCTTGTCCTTGGCCTGCTGCGCCTCCAGGGACTCAAGCTCGATCTTGGCCGCCTCGGCGCCGTCCCTGGCCTCCTGCTTGCGGATCGTGTTGGCCTCTGCCTCGGCCAGCAGGAACGCAATGTCACGCCGCACCCCGGCGAGGCGATCCTGCTCGGCGGTCTCCTCCGCAACCTGGATTCCCAGCCGCTCCAACGTGCTGTCCTGGACGCGCATGACGGTGCGTGCCATGGACATCTCGAGGATGGGGTTGCCCTGACCCGACAGCATCTCCAGCGTCATCGCCAGGTTGCCCAGCCCGCCGGACTTGTAGGACTCGCGGGCGATCGCCCCGACGGCAACCCTGGTCTCCTCCTGCGCGGCGGCGTTGTCGGCCAGGCTGTCCTCGATCTTGGCCTCGTTGGCGTAGGCGACCTCGAGCTCCCCCTCGATGCGCTGTTCCTCGGCCTCGGCGGCGGTGAGCTCGTCCTCCGCGATGGTCAGGTCGATCCTCGCCTGCTCGACCTTCGCGATGGTCTCGCGCAGTCGCTTCTCCGCCGCCTGGAGCTCGGCGCTGGTCTCCTCCAGGTCGTGCGCCAGCTCGGCGGAGCGCTCCTGCGATGCCTCGTGGTCGGCCTCCTTGCCTGCCTCCTGCTGCTCCACATCGCGAATCCGGTCGCGGATGTCATCCAGTCCAACCGCCGGCGTCGCGGTGAGTATGCCGGCCATCGTCAGGGCAGCCGCGCCGCCCCAGCGGTGTCGTCGGTTGGTGTTCATCTCAGCTCGCCTTTCGGACATGTCGACCCTCCTCACACGCGGACGTGTCGACGCACTGCCAACCAGGAGGTGATGACGGCCAGCAGCACAGCGCCGACGACCAGGACAGGAGTGACGACCCAAAGGTCGGCGGGACCGATGAGGCCGATCATGCCGGTCTGCCCGGAGAGCAGCTCGGTGATGAACCCGCTGATGCCGTAACGAATCATGGCCCAGAGCAGGGCGATCGCGAGCGCCGCTCCCAGCAGGGTCGCCAGGATCGTCTCGACCAGGAACGGGACGTGGATGGTGAAGGCGGAGGCGCCCACCAGGCGCATGATGTTGGTCTCCCTCCGCCGGCTCCACGCGGTCAGGCGGATAGTCGTGCTGATCAGCAACACCGCACAGAGCACCATCGCGGCCGCCAGCGCAACTGCGGCGATGCTGACCGCATTCAGGAAGCTGAACAGCTTGTCGACGACCTCGCGCTGGTCCTCCACGCTCTCCACGCCGGGAGCACCGTCGAAGGCACTCGCCACCACCTCGTACTTCGTGGGGTCGGCCAGCTGCACGCGGAAGCTCTCCGGGATCGCCTGCTGCGGGATCGAGTCCAGGACCGGCGAGTTGCGGAACTGCTCCCGGAACCGTTCGTAGGCCTGCTCGTTGGACTCGTACCAGTACTCCTCGACCAACCCGTCGAGCCGGTCAAGGTCGCTGCGCAGCTGGTCGCGTTGTCCCTCGGTAACGCCCCCTCCGGCACACGAGGCGACGTCGGTCGTATCCGGGGTGCACAGGAAGATCGACACCTGGACCTTGTCGTACCAGTACCCCTTCAGCGTGTCGACCTGTCGCTGCGCCAGCAGGCCGCTGCCCAGGAAGAACAGCGAGACCATGGTCACCAGCACGACAGCGACGAACATGGAGGTGTTGCGGCGCAGGCCGTTGCCGACCTCATCGAGCAGGAAGCCCAGCCTCATGCCAGCCCCTCCTCGACCGCGGCGTACTCCCCCTCGGGCTGGTCGCGGACGATCAGCCCGTCGCGCAGCTGCACCACTCTCTTGCGGAAGGTGTCGACGATCGTGGTGTCGTGCGTCGCCATCACCACCGTGGTGCCGGTCCGGTTGATGCGGTCCAGAATGGCGACGATCTCCGCACTGGTGTCAGGGTCGAGGTTGCCGGTGGGCTCGTCCGCCAGCAGGATCGGCGGCTTGTTGACCATGGCCCGGGCGATCGCCACGCGCTGCTGCTCACCACCAGAGAGCTCGTGCGGCAGGCGCTTGCCCTTGCCCTCGAGACCCACCAGCTCGAGGGTCTCGGGGACCAGCTGCTTGATCATGTGCCGCTTGGCGCCGAGCACCTGAAGCACATAGGCGATGTTCTGGGTCACTGTCTTGCCGGACAGGAGCCGGAAGTCCTGAAACACCGTGCCGACCTGCCGACGCAGGATCGGGATCTTGCGGTT
>Ga0079224_100005347_pt1 | contig 16830 bp, 9 predicted proteins | sample Stecom2015_FD_80414 | JGI IMG/M metagenome (GOLD analysis project Ga0079224, IMG submission 80414) | Agricultural soil microbial communities from Utah to study Nitrogen management - Steer compost 2015 | ecosystem: Environmental > Terrestrial > Soil > Agricultural land | place: USA: Utah... | reverse complement strand
TGGCCGTTAAGCCAAATGCCAGCTTGGGTGGTTAGTATTGCAAATTGTATTCCGTTGACACATTATCTGCAAATATTCAGAACACTTGTGATAGAAAAAGGAAGTACTGATTTAATTTTAGATTCAATTTTAGGATTAGCTAGTATAACTTTAGTGACTTCTCTGCTCTCAATTTTGCTGTTACAGTATAAAATTCATAAAATGAAGAAAGAAATTAGTAATTAGAAATTGTAATATGCATTTTATCCTAAGGAGTTCTATTTTAAAGAGTAAACTCCTTTTTTATGTAAAATGAATTAATAATTTGAAATATTATTTATAAGTAATAATTTATGTAAATGATAAAAGTGTTATATTTAGGCATAATTCTTATTAGCCTACCCGCCTATGAATTTTAAGAAAACGATTTTTATAACGTTTTTTATATTATTTATTTTTAATTGCTTTGGTAATTCTCCATCGGAGGAATTGTTACGTATCAATGATTCCATACAAAATGTAATAAAGAAGGAGAAGGATTATATTTTATTGCGTAATAATATCACGGATTTATTAAATAGAAACTATGCAAACAATAAGCCTTTTGTCATAGATTATATAGAAAAGAATATCCTAAATAATCCAACTTATACCAATGACACCTTATTCTACGCAAACACCTTAAATACATATGCAATTTGTTTTCTGGTATCCGATGTAGATAGATGTATTGAGATCGCGAAACAGGGAATCAATTATATTGGAAATAATGAAAATCCAGAGATTTTAGAAAAGTTAGCCTTGTTAAATTCTAACTTAGCAAATGCTTATGCTATTATTGGTCATAATCACACTAGGTTAAAAGTGTTTGCGGATATCCACCCTATTATTCTTAAGACAAAAAACCCCCAGATAATAAGAAATTACAATCACAAACTTGGAACTTTTTATTATGAATTTAATGAGCTTGATAAATCACTAGAGCATTTGTACAAAGGTATTTTTATAGAAGAAGACTTCTTGTGTCACCCAAGCTTTGCTGGAGTAACTGAGATTTTTATTGCTTCTGTTTTTTTAAAGAAAAACCAGATTGACAGTGTTCGAAAATATATTAAAATTTCAAATGGCATAAAAAGAGAGGAGCTTCCTGCTATTTTCAATGCAAGAATAAAAAATTTATTAGGTCTTAGTGAAGCCTATGTTGGAGATTATAGCAAGTCATCAGAATTATTAGATGAGGCTTACCAAATAGCACTTTCTAATAAGGATACCTCAGAAATATTGTATAATCAATTTATGCAAGCGCGTACATTGGTATTACAAAAGCAATTCTCTGCCGCGATAACGAAATATAATGATGTGCTTTCTAATAATAACGAAGAGTTTTCTCATTATCGCTATTATGTGTTGCTAAGTTTGATTGATGCTTACAAAGCGAATGGACAATTTGATAAAGCATTCTTGACTTATGATGTATTGCTTAAATACATGAACGAACAAAAGGTTAAGAACCAACAATTGTACGCTGAAGAACTGAGCTACAACATGAAGTTTAACGAGAAAATTGCTGAAATAGAACGTTTGAAAATAAGCAATGAAAAAGCTGAAATCAAGCAACAGCGAAATGGAACTTTTATTGGTGGATTAGCCATTTCTTTGTTCTTACTTTTGTTGATTTTATTCTTAATGCTCAAAGCACAGAAAAGAAATAAAATGCTTGCAAAAAAGGAGTATGAACTTTTAGAAGCTAAATTAGAAGAAGAAAAAAATAGTCATTTAATAGATGAGATGACTTTATTGAAGCATGTCGAAGACCGAGAAAGAAACCGCATTGCAACAGATCTACATGATAGTATAGGTGGGCTTTTGTCCTCAATTAAAATAACTTTATTTAATTTTCAAGAGACATCAAATTTAAATCCTTCTCATATTGAGCATACAGATCGGATATTAGAATATATTGATGAAACCAAGCAAGAATTAAATAGAATCGTTTATAATCTCACTCCGCTCATAGTAGAAAAGTTTGGATTATTGGAGGCTATAAAGCAATATTGTAAAAAAATACAAACGGATAATTTTAAAATACATCTTCAAATTATTAGTGTTCCAGTGAACATTAATGTGCAAGATGAAATCACGTTGTATAGGATTATTCAAGAAGTATTACACAACATTGTGAAGCATGCTAATGCTGAAAATGTTTTATTACAGGTTCAAACAAATTTTGCTAGTGGTATGGTTGTTATTTCAATTGAAGATGATGGCGAGGGTATGAATGTGGAAGATGCAAAAAATAAAAATGGACTTGGTATGCGCAGTTTGTATTCTAGAGTACAGAGTCTTAATGGATCCATCACAATAGAGTCTGAAAAGGGGCAAGGCACAATGATTTATATCAGTTGTATTCCTAGAAAAATAGAAGAATAGTAATACTATTCAATCCTTTGCGATTAATATGGAATGAAAATTATAAACAAAATAAACAAGGCTTAAATTTTATTTAAGCCTTGTTTATTAAAGTGGTATTGAAGAATTATTTACAATTTGGTATGCTATATATAGCTTTCAAATTAGAAGAATTTGATGCTTGATTGTAAGTAAATGTACCTGATAGTCCTGATTTGGTTGGTATATCAATTGCATTTTTATTGAAAACAAACTCAGCAGAATTTACTTTGCCATCAAAATATGTTTCAACATGATATTTGACATTATTTTCTAAGTAAAAGGAACCTATTCCTGCATTAATATAGGTGTAAAAAGAATATTGCTTTTGTCCATTAGCATTAACAGTATACACGTATATCGGAACATATGGTCTCACTTCGTAATTTTTTGAAGCACATCGCCCAGCTATATTTACATTTACTAACACTATATCCTTAGGAGCTGGATTCAGTGCAATTGTCATTCCTTGTCCAGAACACGGATTGAATATCGTTGACTCAGTAACTTTCTCTCCGCTATAATAATCATAAATTAATAATTTAGCCGATAGATTTGGCATATTATATAATGTTATCGTGTTATTTCCTTGGTTTATATAACGTGATGAAGTCGCATAATTTGTTAAAGGTTGGCCATTTGGCGTAACGAGCTTGAGCGTGTAATATTTATTGGCAGCAACAGCATTTGCGTTTATTGTAATAGTTGAATTTCTGCTACATATTGGGCCATAAAAATCCAAATTCCAGTAGGATAAGTGATTGATGTCAAAATGAACTTTTAATTTACCAGATTCATTTACGATCTTAGCTGTCGATTCCTTTTTCCAAATTCCTGTCTCTTCATCCATACTCCATACAGGTATTTCGTCTCCAACTTTAAGAGCAGAACCCGTAGAGGGGTTAATTATAGCGCTATTAACCTCCATTTCAACTTTCAAAGGTTTTGAAAATTTTTTTACTTTTTGATTCCCTACTTTCATATCAATGGACAAAAATCCTGCAGTGACGAATGATCCAGCACCTAACGTATTACCATTTTCGTCTTGAATATTTTGCGGCATGAATCCTCCTGGAAAAGCGTCTAAGGAAGCTTCTGTTCCCGTGCTGTAATGAACTATATTGCTGGTAAGAGAGTTACCGTTCAATACAGCTCCATTTTCAGCTAAAAATTGTGTCCCAGCTTGTAATAAAATGTTCGCTTTTTCTGGTTTGTTAATTTTTGAGTCTAATGTAAAATTTTTTGCATTTGCGTTTGTGTTGCCTGATAAAGTAGTACTGTTACCAACCACTGCAGAAGTTCCTTCTGGTAAACTTGAGTATTGCGACATCTTAATAACATATTGAGAAGCTGAATCACTATCCAACACTATTGTCTGTGAAAGCGGAACATAGCCCTCAATTTGTGCATTTATGTGAAATTGAATTTTATTGCTTTGCGATGGTTTAATGCCTTCTTGCAATCCTAAAGTTAATATTCCACCTACTACTTTGAAATCTTTCTTGCCGACTTCATTTATTACTTTGTCCGCATCTGGGCCCGAAACCACGACGGGAAAGTCACCTATTGGTTGTAAATTATTTTCATTAGCATTCAAAAATAATATATTAACTGGAGCATTGTTGTATACATTAGCGTCTGCAATAATATCAATCCCATTAAATGGATCTTTACATGTGTAAAAGAATGTGCACATAATTAGTGCGAAGCTGTTTATTATTAGTTTGTATATAGATTTCATGATGTTATAATTTTACTTACCCAATTTGAAATTTAGATTTAGTTGTATCGTAGGTAGCCAACGATAGTCCGATAGATTATTTTCTAGAAGTGATTCATGTTCTTTATTAGCTGCTAATAATTTAGTGGCATCTATTTGGACTTTAGGTTGCTGCATGTAGTATGTGCCAAGATCAACATTTACACCAAAACGTTTGGAAGGTGTGCTTTTACCAATACCTAATCCAAAGTAAGGCGCAACACCATTGAAACTTATATTTGCAGCAAGATTTCCAATTTGATCAGGAGAAATGTTTAAATTATCAAAATCAATTCCTTTTGAAGGTTTAAGAAATCCACTAAACTCTGTATTGTTTATATAAGCTCCTCCTGCTACTAGTCGCAATGTAGAGAATATATTAAATTCGCCCAACATACCAATTTGGCTAACACTTCCTTTTAGATATTGTATGTCACTTTTCAAATCACCAAGTAAGCCGGCATTTTCGGAATTACCATTAAAAGGTTGATTTATTGTTGTGCCAAAATATGTTGCATTAAACCGCACAGCAAACTTATCTAGGAATTGATAACGAAGACCCGCACCCATGCCATTTGATCCCGCTTGCAATTGTAAAGAAAGCTTATTTGATTGGAACCTCTTATTGACCAATTCATAATCAGTCTGGGCTATCAAATATCTAGATAGTAGAATTAGAAAACATACTAAAATCGTTTTTCTTTTCATTATTCCTGGTTAATTAAGTCTGGTTCTTAAAAATACAACTTTTTTATTATAAAATTATAAATGAGTTTTAATAATTAAATTAAAATTTAAGTGATTAATAAAATTGATTGGATTTCGTTGTGGTATTATTAATTAGGAACAAGTTTATAACCTATCTATAATATTCAATATAAAGTAAATAGTGTTATATATAGGATATTTCACAAATTTCATAGCGTTAATATGCATTCATATCAAGATAGTATAATAATTTGCTAAGTTATAATAGAAATCCCGCTTCTTGAATTCCGTAATTTGATATTACCGATTATAAATATAATTCATCACAAGATTTGCTTTAAGTATTTAAAAATTCAAGAGGCTTGTTTTAATGCTATAGCGAATCATTGATGATCACATTTTAATACTAATATTATGATACGAATCTTTTTAACATTAAACATTTTATTGTGTTCTATTACAGTTTTTTCACAAAGTGATAGAGAAAAATACTTAGAAACTATTACAACAAGGTCTCAAAAGATTATCCAATCTGCTGAATTACAACATCTAACATCAAGTGATATTCTGTTGAATGAATTGGTTAATTTCTACGATAAAATAAATACCAATGCAGAGAAGTACGAAAAGAAATTAGCAGCACTAAAGTCAGAACCAAACGCTAAGCAACTTGAAATCGATAAAATAAAAATGGAAAGCGATTCACAGGCTAAACGAATTTATTCAAGCTTCCTTAGAAATATTTCAGAACATGCTAATAATCAGCAGGTAGAGGCTTTGGTTGATGGGGTGACATATGGATTATTAAACCGTACATATAATGCATACCTTGACATGATTCCACAGCTAAAAGCAGAAGAAAAAAAAATGATTAAAGATATGTTGCTTGAAGCTAGAGATCTAGCGGTGATAGCTTCGGATTCTAAAGAAAGACATGCTGCATTTGGAAAATATAAAGGAAGAATCAATAACTACTTGTCTAAAGAAGGCTATGACTTAAAGAAGGAAGGTGATAAATGGAAGGAAAGAATAAATAAGCAGTCTTAAATAAAAGAATAAAAAACATCTTATCTATACAAACAAACCAAAATTATGCAATTAAAGAAATTCTACCATTGCTCTGCTTATATAGCAGCAGGGCTTCTATTAGCATTCCTTATTAGTAGTTGCCAAAAGAAAGATAGTTACACTTTGTCAAGTTTGACTCGCCTCTCTGGAGATATTAGCTTCGTACATGCTGATACAGCAATTACTTTAAATTGGAATAATGCTATTACTGCATGGGAAGGTGAAGGAAAGCCATCACTGCATTACCAAGTAGAGGTATCTACGGATTCTACATTCACGGATCCTCAAGCAACAATACATACTACTGAGAAAGATTCTACAACTATTTCTTTGGGGAAAGAAATATTGACGCCAAATGTAATTTATTTTGCACGAGTTCGGTCTGTTGCAGGTACTAGTGCATCCTTATCACCTTGGGTTAATAGTTCAAGATTTCATATTCTAAATGAAGTTCCTGAGATCGATATTTTTAGAACCTTAAAATATCATGATCTTATCCATAATGCAGCTATTATACGTTGGCAACAAGATGCTTCAATCACGCATATTATTGTCAAATCTGATTCATTAAATTATACCAAACAATATGACTTGTCATCAGGTGATAAGGCTGCTACATTAAAATTAATAAATGAATTGACTTCAAATTCTACTTATGCTATTCAATTATTTGCTGGAAATAAAAGCATGGGTAAAATGACCCTCAAAACTCGCAATGGAGTGGATGATCCATCATTTATTGATCTAAGACCTATGGCTGGAGATCCATCTGCATTAAAAAATGCATTATTGACTGCAACTGATGGTGCTACTATTGTTTTGAAAAGAGGAGAAGAATATACTTTTGAAGAATCATTTTCAGTAGATAAATCTTTTAAAGTGATTAGCGAGCCAGGATTTTCGCCAGCAGCACATATTAAATTGAACTCTTTTAATGTTGTCGAAGGAAGTACCATTAACTCTATAATTTTTCAAGATGTGAAGATATCAAGTGACTTTGATGCCGGTTACGTTTTTAATATTCAAAGTGCTGGAAAAATTAACAACTTGATTTTTGAAAATTGTCATTTGACAGATCATCGTGGTGTGGTGCGAGTACGAGCGCTGAGTAATTCTGTATATTTTATGATTGAGAATTTGCTTATCAATCATTCAATTATCGAAAATGTCAAGGATTTTGGTGTGGCAAATATTGGTCACGTAAATGGAAACATCAAGAACACGACGGTACAAAACAGTACAATAATTAATGCACAACGATTTATAGTAACGCAAAATAGAAATACAAATCACGATGAATCCGTAACGGTATCAGATGTTACATTCTATAACTCACCTAATGGTGGTCAACGATTGTATGATTACACCAATGGATTGGTAACAAATGGTGTAAAAGTTACAAATTGTTTGTTTGCTTCATCTGCTGCTGGTAATCCACGTGCGTCCAATAATTTAACCGTTCAAAGTATTAACAATTTTAGCACATCTGATTTCACAGGAGCGGTAATCGTTGGACTTAATGCTTCTGGTATATCCTCAGCGACTGCATTTGTTAGTCCATCCGAAGGGAATTTTACACTACAAGCACCAAGTTTATTTCATGTAGGTGATCCGCGTTGGAGACCATAAATATTCTTGTATTCTATGTATTAATGAAGAAAACTTAAATCAATGAAATCAAAAAAAGATATAAGCAAGACAAGTTTGCCAATAGTGATTAAGGGGCTGGCGCTAGCATGTATACTTGCTTCACCAGTTGCAGGTCATGCAATGGTAGATGAGAATATTACGAATAAATCAATCGGAGTATTTGTAGGTGTAAAAGGTGTAGTTAAAGATGCATCTGGGCAACCTATTGCAGGGGCTACGGTAATGATAAAAGGGACGAAAAGTGGTGTGAAAACTGACCAAAACGGTAATTTTTCTATTAACGTTCCTACAGACAGAGCGATATTGGTAGTTAGTTATTTGGGCTTTAAGACTCAAGAAATACCTGTAATATCTGGAAGAGATATAAATATTGTGTTGGAAAGGAGTGAAGGTCAAATCGAAGATGTTGTTGTAACTGGATATGGTTCTCAAAAGAAATCCGAGATAGTGGGATCTATTTCCACTATAAAAGGGGAAGAGCTTATGGATATTCCAGCACCAAACTTGGCAGGAGCACTTCGTAATAGAATAGCTGGAGTAGGTGTAAATCAAGAGTCTGGTCGTCCAGGTGCACGTATATCTTTAAATGTTCGTGGATCAAGTATATCAAGTAATGCGCCTAGTGGAGCTACCGATGAACCTCTTTATATTGTTGATGGGATTATTGTAAGTGCGGATGTATTTGATAATCTTGATGCTTCGATGGTCGAAAATATTTCAATTTTAAAGGATGCTTCGGCTGCAATATATGGTGCTGCAGGTGCTAAAGGGGTAGTGTTAGTTACCACTAAACGTGGTAAAGTCGGTAAACCTAGCATTTCTTATAATGGTTATGCGGGTATTACAGATGCAGCAACAAAACCTAATTTATTATCTGCCTATGAGCATGCACAATTATTAAATGAGGGACATAGAATTAACAATTCTCCAGAAGATAGATTTTTCTCACCAGAAGATTTAGAATATTTAAAAGGATTAAATACAGAAAGTTGGTACGATCAAATTTGGCAGGCTTCATTAATGCAGCGTCATAATCTCAGTGTTTCAGGAGGCTCGGATCGTACTACATATTTTGTTGGCGGAAGTTATCAAAATGAAAATGGTAATTACGCTGGAATGAAGCTAGATAAATATTCCATGCGAAGTGGCCTTTCTGCAACGATTTTGGATGGACTAAAGGCTGACATCAATTTTAATGTAGATCACCGTATTCGAGAAAGTAAGAATAATCTTGGAAACGGTACAGATAATGATTTTTTTGAAGCATTAGTGTCAGCACCACAATGGATTCCATTGCAAATAGATGGTATGCCGGTATACTTTAATAGAGGTAATGTAAGAAATCCACTTGCCATTACAGAATCAGGATATTCGGATTCTCGTAAATCACAATCATATCGTATAAACGCTAGTTTGAGTTATCAACCTAAATTTATACCTGGATTGACGGCTAAATTCCAAGTATCTCAAGGAGGAGGAAGTTTTAATAATTCTACTTATATAGCACCATATAAGCTATATAATTTTGAAAGAATGGGAAATAATAATCAATTATATTCCACTCAATTGGCAGCAGTCAATCCTATTGTTGATGGTGTAACTCAAGCAAATTCTAGCCTAACACCAAATCTTGGAAAGGATAATGGATATCAGGGCTTTTTTACCTTGTCTTATGCTAATACATTCGCCAAACATAGTATAGATATTGTAACTGGTGCAGAACAGACCGTAAATAATAACGAAAATCTTTCTGTGCGTTGGGATGGCCAAATGATACCTGATATGACGGATTATTGGGCTTTTGATCAAAACCGACTCCAAATTGGAGGGCGTTCAATTGGAAAATCAACCAAAAGATCTTTCTTCGGACGTATGAGTTATGATTTTGATAAAAAATACTTGCTTCAAGCGGTATCAAGAATCGATGCTTCTTCAAATTTTGCACGCGGAGATAGATGGGGAATTTCGCCAAGTATTGGTGCAGGTTGGGTAGTCAGTCAAGAAGACTTTTTCAAAGATAATGTATCGTTCATCAATTTTTTAAAATTTAAAGTCAATTATGGTATAGCTGGTGATGATAGGGTGGATGAAAGGCTTTGGCAAGAACGCTACACTATTGATTTGAATAACGGTTATTTGTTTGGAGATAATAATTATGGTATTGGATTAAATCCATCTGTGTATCCAAATCTTTTAATTACTTGGGAAAAGAAGCGTACCCTTAACGTTGGTTTTGAGAGTTCATTGTTCAATAACAAGTTAGATATAGGTGTCGAATTCTTCCAAAATAAAGTTTTTGATGGATTTGATAAAGGTGCAAATGAGATGAATCCATTATATGCTGGGATTTTAGCTCCTACTGTAAATTATAGAGAAGCTTATAATTGGGGATCAGAATTTTCAATTGGATATAGAACTAAAATTGGCTCAGAACTGAATTTCAATGCAAATATGAATTTTGGTTATGGTAATTCTATAGTTACAAAAATAATTTATAATCCTGCGGATCTATTAGTTACGGACAGAAGTGATGGCAAGTGGTTAGGAACTAAGTTTGGCGTAGATCCTCGTAAATACAATAGCTCTAATATGGGGTATAGAACTAGTGGTATGTTCAGAACGCAAGAACAAATTGATAAGTTCTTAGCTGATAATCCTAATTATACTATTGCGGGTAATATTCCACAACCAGGATGGTTGATATATGAAGATACGAATGGCGATGGTATGGTGAATCAAAACGATATTGTCCCATTATTCGAAAACAATAATCCCATATTTTCATCTGGTATTACGTTGGGGCTTGGATATAAATCATTTAATCTAAGTACAAACTTTATGGCAAGACTTGGCGGCAGAGTATTTTATGATTCACAAGCACGTAATAAAGCTGATAACACCCGAAATGTGGTTAGTATATGGAGAGATCGTTGGACTCCAGAAAATCCTGAGGAAGGAAAATTCCCTAGAACTGACGATCCATTAATAAATGTGAATTCAGATTTTTGGGCAGTAAATGGTACTACGGTTCGAGTAAATAATATGACACTTAGCTACAAATTTCCAGCACAAGCTATTTCACGATTAGGGTTTTCAAATGCAAGAATTCTATTGACTGGAAATAATCTTTGGACAATAATCAATCCATATGGATATAAAGATCCGTATTCATCAAACGCATATCATTATCCAATTACAAGGACTATCTCTGTGGGATTAAGTGCAAATTTATAACATGCAGTAATTATGGAAAGAAATAACTTATATATAAAATTAAAAAAAGGCACATTAGCAATTTTTGCTGCCCTGATATTGTCTTCTTGTAATGTTAACGATGATGACTTCTTCGTATTACCAGATCGCGGCGGAATGGATGCTAATATTTGGAACACGGAAGGTGCTGTAAATATGCATCTCAATAAAACTTATGATTTAATAATACCTAAATTCCCCTATCAAACTATTCCCGATCGTTTTGATATACACCTTGTAAGTGATGAAAATTATTTACCATCAAATGGTGGTTGGGGCGCTAGAGCGTTAGGGATTACAGGAGCTGCCTTGATTAATCATGATGTACGATATGTTGGTAATCGTTATACTTTAAATTATTTGGATAACAGATACATGGATATTGCTCGCTGCAATAATGCCATCAAATATTTGCCAGAAAGTAGTATTCCTGAATCTAGTAAACGTGCACTTCTGGGGCAATATTATGCAATGCGTGCAATGGTATATTTGGAATTGGTTAAAGTGTATGGTGGAGTTCCACTTGTACTAGAACCACAAGACCCATCGCAATTGACTGCAAAGGGAAGAGCTTCAGCGAAGAAATGTTTTGATGTTATTGTTGATGATTTGACCAAAGCTATGGAATTTTTGAAAGATGTTAATTGGTCTGGAGATAATTGGGGAAGAATTTCTTATGCCGCTGCTGCAGCGCTTAAAGGAAAAGCTTTGCTCTATTGGGCAAGTCCACAATTCAATCCACTTAGTGATCCTAGACACCCATATGATCAGTCAAGATGGCAATTAGCATTGCAAGCAAACAAAGAAGCTTATGATATTGCTACAGCCGCAGGTCATAGTTTGGTAACTGATTATGGCAAAATATTCCAAACGAAGGGTACGGCTAATAAAGAAACGTTGATTTCCAGACCATATTCGAATACTCGACAAGCGAGGGGACATGATGAGGAACGTAAATCTCGTCCTTCCTCAGAAGGTGGATCTCCGTATATAGGATATCGTGCAACACTTAAATTGCTCCAAGCTTATTCAATGAAGGATGGAAATCGCATAGACGAATCAGGACAGTATAGTTATGATGACGTGTTATTTTGGAAAGACAGAGATCCTAGATTTGATGCAACATTTGCCTACAATGGAGCTTCGTGGCCACTAAGTAATAATAACAGAAGAAAACAATGGACCTATGTTGGAGCAACAAGTGAAGGAGCAGGATGGGGTGTATACACTAAAAAATTCACAACTCCAGAACTTGCATTAGGTTCTGTACCTTATTCAAGTAATATTGGTGGGAGTGGAATGGATTGGATAGAAATGCGTTTAGCTGAAGTTATTTTAAATTACGCGGAGTCAGCAAGTGAAGCAGGTGATTTAACCACCGCAAAAGAAATGATTCGCCTGATCAGAAAACGCGCGGGTATTGAGCAAGGGATGAATGATTATGGTCTTGGAAGTGTTAATTCTGTTGAAAGCATGCGCTCACTTTTACTTAACGAACGTATGGTCGAATTTGCTTTTGAGAATAAGAGAAATTCTGATTTAAGAAGAACTAGAAATTGGCACTTGCTATCTGGTGAACAAATAGAGACTATCCAAATTGAGCCCGCAGGAGGCACAGCTTCCGAAATGACCGCTACTCGTTCGCAGTTAGAAACTATTAATCCAGCAACTGGCGCCATGTTTAGAGAAGGTATTGATATTAATAATAAGCAGACATACCTTACCTATTTTAAACCTTATACAATATTGCCACAACCAAATGGTTTTAGAGTAATTGATATTCCTGAATACCATACATTTTATACTTTTCATAATGACTTTGTATGGCGTGGAGAAGATATCTATCCAACTATTGGATGGGAAGGTGGCGTATTTGATCCACTTGATAACCAAGATTAAGGCTTATTTAATTTTAATACATTTAAAATAAGATAGATGAAAAACATACAATTTATAAGATTAATAGCGCTGTTTTTGATAGGGAGTACGATTTCTGTGAGCTGTGTAAAAGAGCAGGAAAATATATTCAATATGTTTGATGACTTATCAGTCGAATTTATTGATAAGGGTGGATTTAGTATAACGCAAGATGCAATTCTGAATGATGGTGATAGTGCATATATTTATTTCAATGTGTCATCGCAGGAGGATATGACTAAAATTTCTGTTGATAGTACTTTAGGTAATGGTCAAATAGGCAAAAGGGAAATTATCCTTAAACAAGATGAGAAAAATTCATATTCTGGCTTGATAAAGCATAAAATGAAGAGAGATGGTAAGATTACTTTTCGTGTATATGCTTACAACAGAGTGAATGAGTATATTGGAGATGGTTATAAAAGCATAACTCTAGAAGGAAGGCCAAGCTACATCAATTTACCCAATAGGCAAATATATGCTCCACAAGAAGGAGATAACAGTAAAAAAAGTTTTTATTCTATTCTCAATGGAGCTGCTTATGACTTTGCAACTGGTAAAGCAAATTCATCAAATATTGATTTTGGTATTTACGAATTGAAAGATACAAGACCAACTCATATTAATAGATCGTCCTATAATCTGTATTCAATAGCAGTCGATGAGAATCCAAATCCGACATTAGATATAAGTGATTGGAATAAAAGGACTACACTATTCAGTGCGCCTATTACGAGTTCAGCAAGTACATTTACGAATGTACTTGTATCATCAAGTATGATAGAAACAGAAGCTAAGAAAAGAACAATAAACCTCACGAAAACAGCAATTACTGATTCTGACAAAGGATTAGCTGCAGGAAATATGGTTTATTTTTTAACTCCTGAAGGTAAATATGGGGCTTTATATGTAAATCAAGTTACTTCAGATTCAGAAGGATTTAGATATTTGAGTGTTAGTACGAAAATCCAAAAATAATTTTCGCATTCATGATAAGATACTGCAGTAATATGCTAATTTCTTTAATAAGAATGCCTCAAATTATGTGTTATTTTGGTTAGTAGAGAAGATAACTTTCTCTAAGCAAGGATAACCTTTTGTAGATAAACAAAATTTAATTTATAAACGAATACCAAGCATAATTAAGATGAGATTATTAAAAGCAGCTTTTGTTATCATGGGGGTAGCGCTAGTGTATAGCCAGGATGTGAAGGCTCAATACCCAAAGATTCCCTCTGATGTGAAGAAAGCTTCTGACGAGATGTTGGAATTAGCACGTAAGCAGTCAGATGCAGCATGGGAAAAAGCTTTGCCTATTATAGATCAATATGCAAAACAAGGAAAACCATATATTCCATGGGCAGGAAGACCAACAGATCTCCCACAAGCTGAAATACCTGCTTTTCCAGGAGCTGAGGGAGGAGGAAAATATTCATTTGGTGGACGTGGAGGTAGAGTAATCGTAGTGACAAGTCTTGAAGATAGTGGTCCAGGGACCCTAAGAGAGGCATGTGAGCAAGGTGGTCCACGAATTATTGTATTTAATGTCGCTGGTATTATTCGATTAAAAACACCATTAATTATACGAGCTCCATATATTACCATAGCTGGACAATCTGCCCCAGGAGATGGTGTATGTGTTGCTGGCGAAACCGTATGGATTGATACACATGACGTGGTCGTACGTTTTATGCGTTTCCGTCGGGGAGAAACATTTGTAGGTCGTCGTGATGATGCTATTGGCGGTAATCCAATTGGAAACATCATGATGGACCATATCTCGGCTAGTTGGGGTTTAGATGAAAATATGTCTATTTATAGACACATGTACGATGATGGTACAGGTAAGCAGGCAGTTAAGTTAGGTACTGTAAATATTACGATCCAAAATTCCATTTTCTCTGAAGCTTTGGATACGTGGAATCATGCTTTCGGAAGTACATTAGGGGGCGAAAATTGTTCTTTCATGCGCAATTTGTGGGCAAATAATGCAGCAAGAAATCCATCAATTGGATGGAATGGGATATTCAATTTTGCAAATAACGTGGTGTACAATTGGGTTCATCGTTCGGTTGATGGAGGTGATTATACGGCTCAATACAATATTATTAATAATTATTTCAAACCAGGACCTGCAACTCCTGTGAATCAACCGATTAGGTACAGACTGTTAAAACCAGAATCAGGACGTAGCAAATTAAACTTTATGGTGTTTGGTCGAGCATACGTGGAAGGAAATATTGTAGAAGGGAATGATAAAGTAACAAATGACAACTGGGCAGGTGGGGTTCAATTTTACAACAAAGATGGTAGCTTGGCGTCAGGAAATGATTATGAAGAGTATATGCTTCGTTCTCGCGTGAGTAAACCACTTCCTATGGCTGAAATGAATATTATATCAGCTAAAGAAACATATAATCTCGTGTTAGAAAATGCCGGAGCGACATTGCCTGTACGTGATGCCGTAGATAAAAGAATTGTTAAAGAAGTGCGAGATGGAAAACCTACTCCACTGAAAAATGTGAAATTATCTGATTACGAATTTGAGCATAGACGTTTGCCAAAAGATTCTTACAAGATTGGAATAATTACAGATATTTCTCAGGTTGGAGGATATCCAGAATATAAAGGCAAGCCTTATAAAGACTCCGATAATGATGGTATTCCAGATGATGTTGAGAAAAAAATGGGATTGAATCCTAATGATCCAAAGGATTCTGCTCAAATCACTGAATCAGGATATTCTAATATTGAAATTTATTTGAATAGTCTGGTTACGACGAAAATATAAAACAATGTCCTTTTCATAATAGTTTATAATTGGTTTTTATTGGTAAACCTCAGAATTGGTTCCTTTTTTAATATCTATCCTCCCCAGTTTAGCTATTAACAATTGGAACCATTCTTTTTTTTAGCATATTAAATTTTTGAAATAATTGCATTGTAATTGTTATTTTAACGATCAAATCATCGAACTTATGCATACTTTCCATTCAAATAAAATTATACTATTTGACCTTTAGGTAATCAGATAGTTGATATTCAATGGTCTTCTTATATATGCTTAATTATATTACGAGGGCATCTTTTACTTATGAAAAAGCCAATTTGTAATCTAGATAAGATTCTACATTAGACAGAAAATAACATATATAACATAAATGTTTAATTCATTTAAGTTTGTATATGCTAGATTATGAAATTGTATGAAATTTCAAATTTTAGATATAACCAATTTATCCATGTTAAAGACGCTAATTATTTACGCAGCAAAAAAAATATACTTAAATGCATTGTCCATTTCAGCATGGATATGCTTTTTAGTTGTCTTTAATCCTATCTACGCCCAACAACACAAACCTTTATCAATAACGGAAGAAAATATTACGGTATTGCCAGATGCTTTGGGGAATGTAATTCCAGATTTTTCATACGCAGGATACAAAGGTGGAGATTCGGAAATTCCATTTATTGCAGCAAAAGTATCCGTGTCACACATCAAGGAAGATGCAACTAATTTAATTCAGTATGCTATTGATTATGTTTCCAAACTTCCAAAGGATACAAATGGATTTAGAGGAGCTATTCAACTTTCTAAGGGAACTTATAATGTATCAGGTACGCTTAAACTTCATACTTCTGGTGTTGTATTAAGAGGAGCTGGACTACAAGACGATGGTACTGTAATTCTGGGGACTGGTAAAAGTAGAAATACCTTAATTGAAGTTGTTGGTGGAAATAATAAAGTGATTGAAAATAAGCTTACAATAAATGATAACTATGTACCTGTAGGCAGTAAAAAACTGATAGTGGAACATAATCAAACTATTAAAGTTGGAGATCATATAACAATTACTAGACCTTCATCGAAAGAATGGATTGAAAAATTGGGTACAGATCATTTTGGAGGGGGGATTACTTCCATAGGATGGAAGCCAGGGCAACGAGATATTAATTGGGATCGGGTAGTTACTGCTGTGAATGGTAATGAGATTTTAATAGACGCACCTTTAACAAACGCAATAGAGAAAGAATATAGTGAAAGTTAT
>Ga0079224_100005346_pt1 | contig 16831 bp, 14 predicted proteins | sample Stecom2015_FD_80414 | JGI IMG/M metagenome (GOLD analysis project Ga0079224, IMG submission 80414) | Agricultural soil microbial communities from Utah to study Nitrogen management - Steer compost 2015 | ecosystem: Environmental > Terrestrial > Soil > Agricultural land | place: USA: Utah... | reverse complement strand
TTATGCGGATAAACCGTGGTATTGGTAAGCAATTTCCCTTGTTCATCCAGGCAGACGACTTTACAACCCGTCCGAAAACCAGGGTCGATAGCTAATGTCCGTTTACTTCCCATAGGAGCCGCTAACAATAATTGGCGGGCGTTTTCGGCGAAAACACGAATCGCTTCCTCATCTGCGCGCTTGCGGGTAATTAAACGAACTTCTGTTTCCATAGATGGTTTAAGCAAACGCTTAAAGCTATCTTGAACGGCTAAACGGATTTGCAAAGCGGCAGGACTTGCATTCTTAACGAAACGATTATCGATAAGCGCGATTGCCTCATCATCCGGTACTTCAACATCCAAATACAGCATTTGTTCCTTCTCTCCACGTCGCATAGCCAATATGCGATGAGAAGGGGCCGCTTTTAAAGGTTCTGTCCACTCGTAATAGTCTTTATATTTGATGGCCTCTTCCTCCTTACCGGGCACTACTCTAGAAGCAAAAGAGCCGTTTTCCATGAAAAAATCACGCATTTGAGCGCGCGTTTCCGCATGTTCGGCAATTGTTTCCGCCAATATATCACGTGCCCCCGCTAAAGCTTCCTCTACAGAGCTTACGCCTTTCTCGTCATTAACAAAAGTTGCAGCAAAATCTTCGACGCTACTTTGTTCCTGTTTCAGCAACCAATCCGCCAATGGTTCTAAGCCTTTCTCTCTAGCTACAGAAGCTCTGGTTTTTCGTTTTGGCTTGTACGGCAAATAGATATCTTCCAATACAGCCATCGTTTCTGCTTCTTCCAGCTTGCTTTGCAGCTCGGGGCTTAGCTTGCCTAATTCGGTAAGTGATTTGATAATCGCTTCACGTCTCTTATCAAGATCGCGTAGCTGCCCTATTCGATCTCTTATGGCTGCCACCTGTATTTCGTCCAAGCTACCTGTCAATTCCTTCCGATAACGCGAAATAAACGGAACGGTAGCCCCTTCGTCCAAAAGTTGAATGGTAGTCCGCACCTGTCTATCATTTAAAGACAGATCGCCGGCAATACGCTGTTCGTGTGTTAGCATGATTAATAGATATTTTGTTTTACCTTACCTTTATTAGGCTCGGTTTTTTACTGCTGCGAAATTGAGGTATTTTACTTTAAGAAGCAAGGGAGGTGGAAAGAAAGAGGATATAAAAAAAGCCCTTATGTAGGGCTTTATGCTTGTTGATCCTTATTTTTATTTTCATTTTCTTCAGGCTTTGCTGAAGTATCCTCTGAAGGGGAAGCTATGGGACTATAATTTCCCGATGGACTTGGATCGGCAGAGGTACCGCCGTAATAATTGGTTTGACTGCCATAGTATTCGGGTTGACGATGCCCCCCATCACTATAATCATCCACTTGCTCCGTTGGCGCCTTCGTCCGGGTAGTTTCCTGTTGGCTGCCGGTATCCGAAACATCCAGATCTTTTCCGAAATTATTAATCTGATCGTTAATATCTTTTTTGATAGATTCGGAAGCATCTTTAAACTCTCGAATCCCTCTGCCTAAGCCTCTTGCCAATTCCGGAAGTTTTCTACCTCCAAACAGAAACAATGCCACCAATAAAATCAGCATCATTTCAGATCCACCTATATTGAGAAATAATAAAATTGAACTTAACATCATAGTCTCTATTTCAGCCAAACAAACCTAATAAAATTTAAGTCCGTTTGCACAAATCAATTATCAAAGCTATTAAAATTTTGTCGGAATGAATAAAATATTAGAAAAATCTAACGTTTTATTTAGTTATTCGTTACTAGTTATTCGTTACTAGTTGTTAATTACCGGTTACTCGTTATTGGTTACTGGTTGTTCCTGCTAGAACGAACAACCAACAACGATTAACAAGCAACGAATCAAACCGTTCTACTCATATCCCATTTCTCCAGATAGTCCGCTACACGGCGTACAAACATGCCGCCCAGGGCACCATCTACGACGCGATGATCATAGGACAAGGATAAAAACATCATATGTCGAATGCCTATGACATCTCCGAATTCAGTTTCAATAACTGCCGGCTTTTTCGTGATCGTCCCTACAGCTAAAATAGCGACTTGTGGCTGATTAATAATAGGCGTTCCCATTACATTTCCGAAAGAACCTATGTTAGTTAAGGTGAAAGTACCTCCTTGGGTCTCGTCAGGTTTTAATTTATTATTTCTAGCACGAAAAGCCAGATCATTAACCGATTTCGTGATTCCCACCAAACTTAAATCCTTCGCATTTTTAATGACAGGTACAATCAGGTTGCCATTTGGCAGGGCTGTCGCCATACCGATATTGATATCATGCTTTTTAATAATCTGAGTACCTTTCACCGAAATATTAATCATGGGAAAATCTTTAATTGCTTTTACGACAGCTTCGATAAAGATAGGCGTAAAAGTGAGCTTTTCATTTTCTCTCTGTTGAAAACTATCTTTGATCTTATTTCGCCAATTCACCAAATTGGTAACGTCTGCTTCTACAAATGAGCAAACATGCGGAGCTGTTTGTACGCTATGAACCATATGCTCAGCAATAAGCCGCCTCATTCTATCCATTTCAATAATCTCATCCTTTCCCGAAACGCTCACCGCTGCCGGTTCGATATTTTTCACAGGCTCGGGCGGATTAGGAGAACCTACTCCCTCATCGGAAACCTGCCCCTCTTGATCAGTTTGACTAGCCCGTTTGGCCAGATAATCCAGTAAATCTTGCTTAGTGACACGACCATCCAATCCCGTACCTTGAATACGCTCAAGTTCGTCTGTTGATATGCCTTCCTCCTGGGCAATATTGCGAACTAAGGGTGAGTAAAAACGGCCCGCATCCCCTACCGGTTCCTCTTCCTTCACCCGATCATCCGTTACTAATTGCTGCATCCCTGGAATTTCCGTGCTAATAGAAGGAATTTTTTCTTCTATCAAAGGCTCATTTAATGTGGCTGCACTCATCGCCGATTCTTCATCATCCCCCTCCATCTCCAAAACGGCAAGGACATCTCCAACTTGAACCACTTCGTCATGTTGAAAGCGCTGCTCAATCAATTTCCCGGCTACGGGTGATGGCACTTCAGAGTCGACCTTGTCTGTTGCAATTTCTACGATGATATCGTCGACATTTACTATATCACCAGGTTGTTTTACCCAATTTATTATAGTTGCTTCAGACACACTTTCGCCCATCGCCGGAAGGAGTAAATTATATCTAGCCATAATGTGATATCTAATTAATTTGCATTAAGCGTCGTAAGTTACAACAATATCTAAAAAAATAAAACAGAACAGAATAAAATTCGTTAAAAACAGCCATTAGTTACTCGTTATTTGTTTTTAAGCTATTGGGCTTCAGAAATCAACTATCAGTTGCACCGGTTCCCATTGCGCTGAGTTGCCGTTGCGAGCACAGGACACCTGCCTGCCGGCTGCGGGTACCGGTCTCAATGCTTATTCACTAGCTGCTTATTTCCAAAGTGTTCATGAACTCACTTTGTTCGGTTATCATACTGGTATCAACAACTTACCTATTTAACTACTCAACCAAATAACTAGTCAACAAGTTCTTCTTTCAGCAGATAAAAAAGCATAACCAGGGCATTTGCGGCTGAACGTTCAATATTAGGCAACCGTATTTTCCCAAAGTTAAATAATTTTGCTTTGGCCCCTTCTTTGCCTGCAACGGCAATCCAAACAGTCCCAACCGGCTTATCATCCGTTCCACCGTCCGGCCCTGCAATTCCGGTAATAGCCATACTATAATCGGTTTTGAAGTTTTTTTGAGCTCCTAACGCCATTTCCAAAGCTACTTGCTCACTTACAGCGCCATAGGCAGCTAAGGTGCGAGCCCGTACTCCAAGAACCTGTTCCTTTAACTCATTGCTATAAGATACCACGCCTCCTTTAAAAACCGCACTACTCCCGGGCAGGCTAGTAATCAGGTGACTTAAGTAGCCACCGGTGCAACTTTCCGCGGTAGATAAGCTTAATTGATGATTTTTTAAACGCGTTAATAGCTGTTGTTCCAATAAGACATCGCCTTCTCCAACAAAATAAGGCTTTACAAGCTCCATTAGTGTACTGCTATAAGCCTCCATTTCTTTTTCGAGAGCCTGCTCCATTAAGCTACTGCCCGTTAGCCGTAAACGCACCTGTCCGAATTTAGGTAAGTATGCCAAATGGATATGTGGTGGTAAATCTTCTTCAAATGAATGCAATTTCTCCGCAAGGAAAGATTCGCCGATTCCCGCAGTTAATATAGAGCGATGGGAAATAGCATACTGGTTAGGTAATCCTTGCAACTTGGGTAGCACCTCATTTTGCATCAGGTACTTCATTTCGGTAGGCACCCCAGGCATAATGATGTATATTTTTTCGTTCTCCTCAATCCACATACCCGGAGCCGTGCCCGTTTCATTATGCAAAACCCGGGCGTTGGCCAAAACATCTGCTTGCCTGTTATTGACTTCCAGCATTGGCCTATTGAACTTCTTAAATATAGATTCGACATGGGCAAGAACGTCAACATCGCGAACCAAGGTAGTATTAAAATAAGTCGCCAACGTTTGCTTGGTAACATCGTCCTTTGTGGGGCCTAAACCGCCTGTACATAGTATAATATCGGCACGTGAGGTAGCCGAACTTAACGCTTGCCTAATCGCATCCCCTTGATCTGCGATGGAAGTGATTTGCACCAGTGCGATTCCGATACGGTTTAATTGTTGGGCAATCCAGGCGGAATTGGTATCCACGATTTGACCAATCAGTATTTCATCGCCTATGGTTATAATCTCTGCTGTCATGACGTAATTCGAAAATTAAAAATTAAAAAGTCAAAATTAAAAAAAGGGGACTGGCAACTGACAACTTTCACTCCCTACTAACCAATATTTACCTCCAGCTAACTAACACCTAATTAGCCTCCTATCGCTTACAGCCTAGAGCTTATTGCCTAAATCCTAACAGCTAACACCTAAAAGCTATTATAATAGTCGTTACGTTTGGTCAATTTTAGATCTTGTAAAATAGATGCTTTTACCCGAATATTAAAAGTATAGCTTCGATAAGTACCGAACGGCACCCAGCCAAAAGACATATCCCAACAGTGCAAATCCCGGTAAATATTAAATTGGGTTAAAGCAAGTTTTTTCATTTGAAAATCATAACCGGTATTATATTGCACCTTCCATTTCGGAGTAATGGAAAAATCACCATGCAGATTGATGGTACTGGTTATACGCGATTCCGCAAAAGGCTTGCTGTATTGGAAACTAAAAGAAGCCGCAATATTCCAGGGAATGTTAAAATCGACGAAAGCGTTTGGATCAGAACTGATTCGGGCCAACTCCTGTTGTTGTTCAGGCGTCATATTGGTTTTATTTTTATTCATTTCATCCAAGTTGTTATTTCTGCTTTTCGCAGCTGCCGGATTAAAACTAAAGTCCATCGATAAACCAAACTGAGTAAGCCTTGCCAGCTGTCCACCTTTAATGGCATATTCATTTATCCTTCGATAACTCACTGTTGAGCTCCCCGGCGTTGTGTATGTTTCATAGCGATAAGGATCAAAACTACCGTTAAAATTCAGCCCCAGTTTATCATCAAAAAGTGCAGTTCTACCCGAAAAACTGATATTAGACAACTTAAATGAATCGGCCACAAAATTGTAATTTCCACTAAAGGTCAAACCTTGTAAAATCCGGATCTTTTTAAACCCCGTCCCGGTGGTGTCATCTTCACTACGTACTTTAGCTTCGATATTATTGTCCACTGAAAAACCAATACCCATTGATCGACCCGCACTGGGAGTTCCGTAAATTGCATTCTGGAAAATAGAATATTTTTGAATTCTACCTTGATTATCCAAGACGGGTGTACCATCAGCATAACGCTGTTCACGATAGAAGCCATATTTCGATTCAGAAAAGTCGGGACGATAGTTAAAATTGATCGAAGGTGTAATTACATGACGAATGGCTGCCAGCTTTCCTTTAAAATTCTTTTGGCCGTATACCTTGGTAGAAAATCCACTGGAAAAGCTATAATCATAAGCTCTGTTGAAGCCCTGCACCGTATCGGTAACTTCTTCATAACCTTGTGGCGTATTGTCATAGAACTTACGGATGGATTGGAAATACCAACGTTCAGTATAGTTCACGCTGGTGTTAAATTGAAAGTACTTGGCGACATTGAGCGACATGCTGATAGGAATATTATGCTGTATTCCGTTTTGCATTTTTTTCAAGGTTTCTTTTGTGAACAGAACACTATCCCCCGCATTAATCGAGTTTTTTCCCTGCATACTATAGCCCATGGTAATACGCTGATACCACTTCTGTTCTCCCACTCGATCCTTTGAATCAAAAGGATTAAAGGTAGCCACATTTAAGTTGAAAGTTGGCAGTTCGAGATTGACAGCACCGGTACTGATATCCTGTCGATGGCTTAAGGACGAAGTGAAATTCACTTTTCCATCGGCGAAAGTCTTTCCATAAGCGATACTGGAAGACATGTTATTCCGCGTGATCTGATTGTAATCATATGATCCGCCGGCAGCCGTATTCGAAAAGTAACTACCGGTTCCGGCATTTACACTAGCACTGAAAGTTGTACCCGGATTAGCTTCCTGCCTTTGCGAGTGGTTCCAGGTGATATTGAAATCTTTAGCACGAGAAAAGCCAGGCGTATTTTCTTCCCCGTTTTTTGTGTAAGCGTAGCGCAGTGAAAATCCCCCATCGTATTTATAGTTTTTCTTATAGCGCACACGGGCGTTAGCTTCCCAGGATCCCTTTGAGTACAGGTTCCCTCGTAGCTCAGCATCCCAATAATCATTTATACCTATATAATATCCGGCATCGCGCATAAAAAAACCCCTGCTGAAATCCTCTCCAAAAGTTGGGAACAAAATGCCCGACTGTCTTTTATTGGTTTTTGGAAAAAAGCCGAAAGGAATCATGATAAAACGTAGTGGGACCTGCTCTACCACCATATAGGCACTTTTTGAGACTACCTGGTTCTCCGTGAGGATAACCTTACTCATTTGAATACCGAAGTGCGTGTGTGGAAAGGGCAAATTACAGGTACTATAAAAGCCATGTCTGATAAACTGCTCATTATATTCATTCTTCTTTATCTCTTTTGCCTGAATGGACGCGCCGTCCATTTCGGTAAAGACCCCATACGTTTTACCTTTTTTACTATCGAAATTAAAGATTAACGAATCGACGGTAACGGGTGGATCCGTAGCCGTTTTAAAAATAGGCCGTCCTTTATATTTTCCATTATGATCGATCATACCACTGGCAAACATCGTACGCGTATTATTGTCTATCCGGATGTAGTCAGCCGTAAGCTCCATGTCTTCATACTTTATTTTCGCATTGCCATATAAATGAAGTTGGTTATTTTTTCGATCGGTTCGAGTGGAATCCTCGGCGTTACTCAAAACCACGGAAGTGAGTCCGCCTGCTTCACCATCTTTTTTTACCGTATCTTGCCGCGTTGAGTCTTGTTTTATGCTGTCTTGGCGAACAGAATCTTGCGTTAAATTTAGCGGTCTGCCTAAGCTGTCCTGCACAATAAATTGCTGTCCGGATGCCCATAATGGCATCGCTGTGCCTGCGAGGAATAAAATAACTTTAAAAAAGATGCTAACAGACTTCAAATTTGACAACGAATATTATTTTTGCAGTATAAAAAAATTAAGGCGCCCAAAATTAGTGAAAGCAATAGCAGCTTGCAATAGCTATTCCTTCACTTAACAGTTTTTTATTTACGATTGCTACAATTGTTTTCAATAAAAGCATTTATTAGCAATTTAATACAATAAGATTAACTTTATAGCATTATATATTTTAAACAAGATTACGGATTTGGATGATTACGTTTGTAACAAGATTTGCGGCAACCATTTGTTTAATACTCTCATTACACATACCAACGCAAAGTTTGACAAATAAGTATGATAACACCTATAAAATAAAAACAATTGTCATTGATGCCGGTCATGGAGGGAGGGATGGAAACACACATGGTTCCTTTTCAAAGGAAAAGGATATCACCTTAGCCGTTGCCCTGAAATTGGGAAAAGCGATAGAAAAAGAGATTGAGGGTGTAAAGGTCGTTTATACCCGAACGGATGATAGTTTTATAGAATTATATGAACGCATCGGTATTGCCAATCGTAATAAGGCGGACCTTTTTATTTCACTTCATTGTAATTCCATGCCACATACCAGCAGACGGGTGGTTTCCCGATATGTTAGAAATAAGCGGGGCAGACGTGTACCGGTATATAAGACGATTAGTTCGCAAAACACTTCCGTGAGCGGTGTAGAAACCTTTGTTTCCGGTTACGGACGATTGGACGAACAGGATGTTGCCATGCGGGAGAATGCCTCCATGTTATTGGAGGAAAACTACCAGGAAAACTACGACGGATTTGACCCAAAAGATCCTGAAAGTTATATTATATTTTCCTTAATGAAAAATCAGTACCGAGATTTGAGTATAAAACTGGCAACTTTCATTCAAAATGAGTACATTAAGGCCGGGCGATTGGATCGCGGTGTTAAGGAGCAAAGTTTGGCAGTGCTTGCCCGTGCAGGAATGCCTGCGGTTTTAACGGAAATGGGCTTTATAAGTAATCCGGAAGAAGAACACTATATGAATTCGGCTGAAGGGCAAGCCGAAATTGTCGAAAACCTAGTTAACGCAATAAAAAACTATAAAAAACAGATTGAAAACTAATGTATAGAAAGCTATTATCCATTATCCTTTTCACATTTTTTATCGTCTTCAACGTGCGGTCTGCCGAATTTTATCTTGGCGACCTACAGCAAAACACGGAAAATCAGGATTTTCGGATCAAGACCATTGTCATTGATGCGGGTCATGGAGCACACGATATAGGCGCACGAGGCAGAACCTCGGTGGAAAAGGATATTGCACTCCAGATTGCGCTAAAACTAGGACGTTCCATTCAAAGCGAGCTAAAAGATGTGAAAGTGATCTATACCCGTACTTCGGACGTTTTTATCCCTCTCTATGAGCGAATCGGATTAGCCAATGAGAAAAAGGCCGACTTGTTCATTTCCATTCATTGCAATTCCATGCCTTCGATTAAAAAACGAATCGTGACGGGTTATCGTAGAAGGAACGGTAAAAGGGTGCCTATCTACAAAACCGTGAGCACTCCCAATACCACTACCCGCGGGACGGAAACCTTTGTATCGGGATCCGGTCGATTGGCTGAGCAAGACGCCGCAATTCGTGAAAATGCATCTATGTTGTTGGAAGAAAACTATCAGGAAAATTATGACGGCTTCGACCCCAAGGATCCGGAGAGCTATATTATTTTTTCACTTATGAAGAATGCTTATCGGGATCAAAGTATTAAATTAGCTTCATTTATCGAAGGAGAATATGTGAAATCAGGGAGGGGCAGCAGGGGCGTAAAAGAATTAAGCTTGGCCGTTTTAGCAAGAGCTGGTATGCCGGCGGTCTTAACCGAAGTAGGTTTTATCAGTAATCCGGATGAAGAGCGCTATTTAAATTCTGCGCAAGGTCAATCGGAAATCGTAGCGAATTTACTAAACGCTATAAAAAGCTATAAGAGGCAGGCAGAAAACTAAACAAATTGGTAGGGATTGTTGTTCATGGTAGAGTGTGTACAATTTTCGTCGCTTTAAGCCTGGCCGGTTAAACATGATTGAGCGGCACGAAATATAAAACGAAAAAGACCATTACCCAATGAAAACTGCATGAGCTACCGTAAAAAATCAAAAGCTCATCTCAGCTTCATTGCCTTAAAAAGATTATTTGAATGAAAATATCTAACGAAACCAAAGTAGGCATTTTAGCTACCGTAGCCATTGCTGTATTAATTATTGGATACAGTTTTCTAAAAGGCAATGATGTTTTTACCAGTGAAAATAAATTTTATGCTTCCTATGACCGAGTAGACGGATTGAGCGTTTCCAAACCGGTTATGGTAAATGGATATCAAATCGGCCGGGTGTCAAAGATGAGTCTCCAACCCAACGGAGAGATCTTGACTGAATTTAAGATCAATCAAGATTACGCCATTCCGGCCAATACGATAGCTAGGATTGCCAGCACGGACCTTTTGGGAGGTAAAGCCATTGTGTTTGAACTCGGAGACAGTAAGGATTACGCCCAAGACGGGGATACGCTCCGGGCAAACATTCAGCGTAATATTTTGGAACAGGTGGAACCGGTACAAAAAAAGGCAGAGGCAGTGGTTGCCGTTTTGGATTCGGTATTGAGTTCGATAAACAACACAATAAATGCGGATTTCCAACGCAACTTTAACAGAAGCATTGCTAGTATCGCTAACACCTTGAATACGTTAGAACATACAACTGCACAAGTAGATGCGATCGTTGGCACGCAGCGTACCAAACTCTCGAATATTTTAAGCAATGTGGAATCCATCTCCGCTAATTTTAAAAATAATGGAGAGCGCATAACTTCCATTCTAACGAATATGGAAAGTGTCACGGATCAAGTGGCTAAAGCAAATTTTCAACAAACTATCCAAAATGCAAATGCAGCAGTGGCTGATTTACAACATATTGTTGACAATATCAATAACGGCAAAGGATCCGTTGGTTTGCTGTTGAATGACGAGGAGCTTTACAACAATCTAAATAATGCATCCAAAAATCTGGATTGTTTGATGATTGACCTGCGGGAGCATCCCAGTAGGTATGTTCATTTTTCTGTGTTCGGAAAAAAGGACAAAGACGGTAAGGAAGAATCAAAAAAGAAATAAGGGCTAAATTTCAAAAGTTTCACCTTCTATAGCCAATTCTGTATTGGAAAATACGGTACGGCTTTCATCTAAAAGCGGTTGTAAATCTTTATACCTTGCAGAAAAATGTCCAATAACCAGCTTTCGTGCACCTACGGCTTTTGCAATTTCTGCGGCCTGTAAGGCGGTAGTATGAAAGGTCTCTACGGCTCTTTCTAACATATCATGCAAAAAGGTAGCTTCATGATATAAAAGATCAACTTTTTCGATATAAGGCCAATAGCTTTTTATATTCACCGTATCTGAACAGAATGCGTAACTACGCGGTACAGGAGCAGGCGTGGTAAGGTCTGCGGCGCGGTGAACCTTACCTTCATTATCGGTATAATCAATACCTCGTTTTAACAAGGGATAATAAGGAGTAGGGATGTTCAATGCGGCAATGGCGTCTTTGTTTATACGTGGAAGCCGCTGTTTTTCACGAAATAAAAATCCAGTGCAATTAATTCGATGACTCAGAGGAAAAGTCATCACTTCAAAATTCGCATCAGACAGAATCGTTTCCGCCGTATGCGGACTGGTCGTCTGAACAACGAGCTTGTATCGCAGAGAAGTCTCAGAATAATGAAGTTGGAGATCAATTATCTCTTTAAGCCCCTCCGGGCCGAAAACATGCAAATCTTCCTTTCTTCCATTTAAATGCATGGAAGATATCAAACCTACAAGCCCCAGATAATGATCCCCGTGTAGATGCGAAATAAAAATATACTTGATACGGTTGGCTTTGATCCCATATCGCTGGAGCTGCAATTGGGTACCTTCACCGCAATCGATTAAACTGACAATCTCGTTGCAGTTCAGAATCTGTGCCGTGTGATGGCGCCCAAACAGAGGTGTAGCTGAATTGCTTCCAAGAATTGTTACCTCAAATCTCATTCTTCATCGGTCGCCACTTGTCCCCTAAACTCTCTTTCCAATTCTTCCATAAAGATGAGATCTTCTGCTTCATTAGAAGAAGGCACCACATTTAGCACTTCTTTCAAGTTAGACAGTTCGATAAGCTGCATAATTTCCTTATTCGCGCAGCAGATTACAAAAACACCCCCCGCGGCATGACACAGCCTATGTGCTGTCAGCGCACAACGTAAGCCAGATGTATCAGCGCTTTTCGCATGGGTTAAATCCAACACAATATTCCGTTGTCCGTCAGTATTCAACAATACAAATTCCGACTTAATTTTAGGTGCCGTAACACCATCCAACACTTCCTCATGAGGGGTAATTACTACATAACGCTCATGTTTATCAATTGTAAACTTCATACCTATTGGTTTTATCCCCTTTCCAATAACCTGTCGAGGGCTTTATTAATATTATTTTCTACACGCTCTTCGATATGCTGTATCTCGTATCGAATAAATTTTTCACCGGTAATATGTTCGTACAATTCGATATACCGTTCGGATATCGATGCCACGAGTTCATCATCCATCATGGGAACAGATTGCCCTTCTTTCCCTTGAAAGCCATTTTCAATAAGCCACTTCCTTACAAATTCTTTCGAAAGTTGGCGTTGGGGCTTTCCTTCCTTCTGCAGCTCATCATAGCCTTCTTTATAAAAATACCGTGAGGAATCAGGTGTGTGGATTTCATCAATTAAAATGATTTGATCTCCGATTTTCCCGAATTCATATTTAGTGTCTACTAAAATCAGTCCTTGAGCAGCTGCAATTTCTGTGCCTCTTTCGAAAAGAGCGTGGGTATATTTCTCCAATTTCACGTAATCCCCCTCACTTACAATGCCTTGCTTTAAAATTTCGGTCCGAGAAATATCTTCATCGTGCCCTACGGTCGCCTTGGTGGTTGGCGTAATAATTGGCTTCGGAAGTTTATCATTCTCTTTCAATCCTTCCGGCAATGATTCCCCGCAAACAGATCGTCTCCCCGCCGCATACTCACGCCAAGCATGCCCGGATAAATAACCACGAATAACCATCTCCACTTTAAAGGGTTCCGCGATTTTTCCAATAGTAACACTCGGATCCGGTACGTCAATTACCCAGTTCGGCAAAATGTCCTCGGTGGCTTTCAGAAATTTAGCGGCAATCTGATTGAGCACTTGCCCTTTATACGGAATCGCTCTCGGTAATACAACGTCAAAGGCAGATATCCGATCGGATACTACCATGGCTAAATATTGATTATCTATCGTATAAACGTCTCTAACTTTCCCTTTGTAGAAAGCCGTTTGTTTTGGAAAAGTAAAATGAGTTTCCTTTATCGCATTCACTGTTATTCAATTAAAAAGTAAAAATTCAAAAGTAAAAAATCAAAACCCCGACGGGCAGACAAAAGTATCAAGACATAAGTATCAAGACTTCCCGTCTTGTGTCTTGTGTCTTGTGTCTTAGGTTCTATGTATTTACAGCCTATAGCTTACAGCCTATAGCTTACAGCTCACAATCCGCAACTGGCAACTGGCAACTAACAACTGGCAACTCTGCCCTAAATATCTCCGTAAGCTTCCAGAATACGTTTCACCAGTTTATGCCTAACCACGTCCCCCCCACTCAAATGGATGATATCAATACCTTCTATATCATCTAAAAGCTTTAGGGCATTATGCAAACCCGACTGTTGCTTTTTTGGTAAATCGATTTGCGTCACATCGCCCGTTACGATGAATTTAGCCGTCGGGCCCATCCGGGTCAAGAACATTTTCAATTGCATTTCCGTTGTGTTTTGAGCTTCATCCAAAATCACAAAGCAATTGTCCAAGGTTCTTCCACGCATAAATGCCAATGGCGCAACTTCTATTGTTCGATTTTCCAAGTACATCTTGAGTTTTTCGGCCGGGATCATATCATCTAACGCATCGTAAAGCGGCCGCAAATAAGGATCCACCTTTTCTTTTAGATCGCCCGGCAAGAAGCCCAGATTTTCGCCGGCTTCAACGGCAGGACGTGTTAATATAATGCGCTTCACCTCTTTATTTCTCAACGCCCGCACAGCCAAGGCCACTGCGGTGTAGGTCTTTCCCGTTCCGGCAGGACCAATGGCAAAAAGGATGTCGTTCTTGAGGATACTATCTACCATTTTACGCTGATTGGCGGTCCGAGCTTTGACAACAATACCGTTGGGACCGAATACAATGGGCTCTCCTCCAAAAGGAGCAGCTGCTTTCTCTACGATACTCTCCTTCTCTACCACAGCCGGCGTCGCACCCAACACCGTCTCGATATCGTTGTAATTGATATGGTTATATTTTTCCAGATGTCCGATGATCGCTTCAAACTTATTTTTAAAGATATTAATCTCTTCCGGATCGCCAAGAACCTTCAGTTCAGTGCCACGAGCTATCAATTTCAATTTCGGAAAGTACTTGCGTATCAATTCAAAATGCTCGTTCTGGGGGCCCCATAACAATGCTGGATCCACCTGTTCCAATGTAATTCGTAATTCGTTCAAATTTTGCCTTATTTGTTTTTTATGCTTTTTCCTAAGCGCTCTTTCTTTTTATGCTAGCGGATAACTGCTTACCGGATTTTTTATATTTTTGGAAATATTCACAACTAAATATGAAAAATTCATGCTAGGTTTGCACCTTAAAATCCCTACGCAAGATTACTAATTATAGTGCATAAAAAAAAGTATTTGCATCAATAGTAATCGTACTAAAATACTCCCTTCCGGAGCAAAATGGGATTTTATCAGCGGACTGAGATTTAGATATGGGCATCATTACGTTAACCACAGATTTAGGACATAAAGACTTTTACCAAGCTGCACTAAAAGGGAGTATTATCAGTTTATACCCCACTGTCAGGTTGGTAGATGTGTCCCATGATATCGCTCCCTTCAATATACAACAAGCCGCCTTTGTTTTAAAAAATGCATACCGATATTTCCCAAAAGACACCGTTCACTTAATCGGTATTGACTCCGTCTTTAATAAAGATACACGATATTTAGCCGTCAAGTATAAAGGCCACTACTTTGTGGGGGCTGATAACGGTATATTTTCTTTGCTACTCGATGGTGATCCGGAGAAGGCCGTTGAACTTAATATCATGCAGGATTTAAAGTTTCTTCATTTTCCTCTTACCGATATCTTCGCCAAAGCGGCAACCCATTTAGCCAAGGGCGGAACTATGGAAGACATCGGAGATCCTGTGGATTCGCTTGTCAAAAGAGTTATTATTCAACCCATTATAGACGGCGACACCATTAGAGGAAGTGTTATTTATGTCGATTCTTTTCAAAATGTTATTACCAATATCAGTAAAGAGCTTTTCAACCAAATACAGCAAAATCGGGATTTTGAGCTATTTTTTCGTCGCAATGAATCCATAAAACACTTAAGCTGGCATTATAACGAGGTACCGGAGGGTGAAAAATTATGTCTTTTTGGAATTAGCAATCATCTTGAAATCGCAATTAATAAAGGAAATGCTAGCGGCCTTCTCGGTCTACAGGTGGGAGACATTATTCGCATAGAGTTTAAGCCGGTAAGGCAATAGGCTTTACGTGATAAGCTAAAAGACATATAGATTAATCGGGTATGAGTTTATTCCGACTTCCTGATATACTTTAACGAAAATGAAATACAAATTAATCACAATTTTAGTATTTACGCTCAGCATGAACGATTGCTTTGCGTCCTTTCAAGAAGATAGCACAGCCTATGAAAGACAAAGGGCAAAGGTAAATCGATTATTGGATCAACGAAGCCAACGCTTTGGTGAATTTGATGCTAGCCTACGGGCCCGATCAGGCATTTTTGGATTGAAAACCAAGAAAGATATGCAAGCATCCATTGATATACTCAAAGAAATTGTAAAGACGGATAACAATATATTTAAAGAAACCAAAGCATTACTGGATTTCAAAGATATTGAAAAGCAAACAGTAGAAAATAAAGCATTGGAATCCGGCTCTCGCATTACCGGCTATATCAATACCATCAGTAAACTCCGGAAAAGCCAAGAACAGCTCCTGGAAGAAGTAAATGTTTTAAAAAGACAGAACAGTGTCTATCTCAATGTGCTCATCATTGCTTTTTTAGCACTGGCAACGGTATCATTTTTATTAGTTAAGCGAAAAAAAAATTGACTTTACAGTGATAGGCATGCCCTTTTATGTCACTACCTTTGCATGTTAAGTTATTTTAAAACCGATAATTCGATTAATGGCACGTGCTCGATTAAATAGTGGAAACGGAATTACCGATGAACTACCTAAAACAAAAATCAACAAAACATCACTCCGCAACGTAAAGAAACTTTTAAGATACCTTAGACCTTATCGTTTGAAGTTTATTCTGGGTTTGTTTTTTCTATTTTTGTCCAGCATCTCCTTGTTGGCATTCCCGGCGCTCATGGGCGGTATGGTAGATGCGGCTCAGGGAAAACAGGGTTTAGCCTTTATTCCTGCAAGTATTAAAGCGATCGGTCTTATTGCATTCGCCATTTTGTTCTTTCAATCTTTTGTATCTTTCTTTCGTATCCGGCTCTTTGTAGAAGTTGCCGAAAAGACCTTGGCCGATATCAGGCGTGATACTTATTTTAATCTGATTACGCTTCCGATGGATTTTTTTGCCAATAGAAGAGTAGGCGAATTGAATAGTCGATTATCAGCTGATCTGTCACAGATACAGGATACTATGACCACCACCTTTGCAGAGATGATCCGACAAAGCATTCTCTTGGTTGGCGGCGTAAGCTTTTTATTTATTGTATCGGTCAAGCTCACCTTGCTCAACCTATCCATTTTACCTGTTATCGTCATCATCGCAGTTTTTTTCGGTAAATTTATCCGTAATTTATCACGGAAGGCACAAGACAAGCTGGCCGAATCGAACACCATCGTTCAAGAAACACTCCAGGGTATCAGCAATGTAAAAGCTTTTGTCAATGAGGCTTATGAAGCGAATCGTTATCAGAATTCGCTAAAAGCCGTTGTGCAATTAGCCCTACGAGGAGCAAGTTATCGCGGTTTATTTGCCTCCTTTATTCTTTTTTGTATTTTCGGTGCAGTCGTAAGTGTTATCTGGTATGGCTCTTCGCT
>Ga0079224_100005345_pt1 | contig 16831 bp, 20 predicted proteins | sample Stecom2015_FD_80414 | JGI IMG/M metagenome (GOLD analysis project Ga0079224, IMG submission 80414) | Agricultural soil microbial communities from Utah to study Nitrogen management - Steer compost 2015 | ecosystem: Environmental > Terrestrial > Soil > Agricultural land | place: USA: Utah... | reverse complement strand
GGTCAGGGACAGCATGCTCGGCGTCTCTGCGTAATCATGCATGTGATCGCCGTGGTCCTCGGTATAAAGCCCACCGTCAACAAACGACACCAGATCGTCGCCCCGCTGAATGGCGACGGCATACCGGTTGCCAGGGGATGCATAGAGACGCGGGGCCTCGCCATCCATCGCCATGGATGCGAGCACTTCACTGGTGTCCAGGTCCAGAACCTTGAGCTGTGAAGCATCGGCATCAAACAGGGCCAGACGACCCGCCGTGTCAATATGCGAGTGCTCGTGCTCATCGTCAGAGCTGCTGCTACCGCCGCAGGCTGCCAGCATCGCTGACGAGAGCAGCACAGAGCTAGCCATCGGTCGCAGCCTGGAGCGAAATTGGCGAGATTGATCAGACATCAAGAACTCCTTATTTAACGTTATAACATTGCTTTTGTTGCTTCAGGAAAGCCAGTCCAGTCCCAGAACCAGCCTTGGTGTTTCACCCGGCGCAGGCGAGCGGTGGACGAGGCCGCGACCTTCATTGCCAATCCAGGCTTCTCCCTTGAGAATCGCAACCGAGCCGGTTGGCATGACCTGGATGCGGTTCTCCGCAACTGGCTGCTCCGGCAACGGGCCCGGGGTTAGAGGGCGCAGAACATCCGGTTCTGCAAGCCACTCGGTCCCGCGTCCCGAATAGGTCACCAGCAATCGAGCTGGAACCCGGTCGGTGTGAAACCGGGGACACATGGTGTCAGCCAGCACATGAACCCGAATCCCCACGGCAGCAGGCTCGAACAGGCATCGATACATGGCGATCAGTTGCCTGACATCCGCCAGCCACGTTCGGGCGCCAGGCAATTCCAGCGCCCACTTTGGAAGAATTTCGTCGATGGGCTCGTCCTGCTCCTGCGCCACAAAGCGTTCGAAGCTGGAGATTTCTGACGCGAAATGGCGTGCAAACTCAAGACATTCAGTGCTTGGCTCCCGTCGCCAGACCGCGAGATTGACTTCATCCCGGAATATCTCTGTCAGACATTCGGGCTTGCTCCCGTGGACAGCCACAGGACCGGACACTGCATTGGACTCTACTGTCATGGACAACCTCCGTGCCCGCAGGCTATCGGAATGAGCTTAAAAACAGATAACGTTTCAGGGCGACAAATGTTATGTTATAACATATCTAAAGTAAAGCGCCGTGGACGCGGCGGATAGCAGAAAACGCAGGAGTATATCAATGAGCCAATCTGACTCGCGGCTACCGGTTACGGTGCTGTCCGGGTTTCTGGGCGCCGGAAAAACCACGGTTCTCAACCACATTCTCAATAACCGCGCGGGCAAACGCGTGGCGGTGATCGTGAACGACATGAGCGAGGTCAACATCGATGCCGCCCAGGTCCAGCAGGAGGTCACGCTTAACCGCTCGGAAGAGAAACTGGTGGAGATGAGCAACGGATGTATCTGCTGCACACTTCGGGAGGACCTGTTGGTCGAGGTCCGGAAACTGGCATCCGAAGGGCGCTTTGATTGCCTGGTGATCGAGTCCACCGGTATTTCAGAGCCTCTGCCGGTGGCAGAGACGTTTACCTTTGCCGACGAAGACGGCGTTAGCCTGTCGGATATCGCCCGCCTGGACACCATGGTGACAGTGGTGGATGCGGTGCACTTCCTGAAGGACTACGACTCAGCGATATGCGCCAGGAGCTAGTGTTCATTGGCCAGAACCTGGATCGGGACGTCATAACCCGCCAGCTGGACGAATGCCTGCTGGATGACGAGCAATTGCTCGCGGGCAAGGAGTTCTGGCAGACCCTCAATGATCCCTTTCCTGCCTGGAGATAAGTCATCATAACGCTAGAGATCACAACTGTTATAATCTCCGCCCTTGTCATTGTTGCGGAGCAAACAGAACACCGCATGAAGACCCTTTTAATGAAGCTATAAACCATGTTTTCAACGCCCCATAAACTGGTGCTTGGCGCAGTGGCCGCCGCTCTGCTGGTATTAAACCTGACGCCACTCAAATCATCGCCGGCACTGGCCGACCTGTCCTCGGCCCAGCAGGAAAACGCGAGCCACGCCCCCACGCCACGGTCCGGAGCCTTCGATCCCGCAGCCACCAAGGCGAACCAGACGGCGGTGCACCCGACGGGAAAAACCATTAATTGGCGCGTCAACCCCGGAGACACATTAAGCCGGATTTTCCGGGCAAACAACGCGCCTATGGAGGACCTTCAGGAGATTCTGGCAGCCGACGCCGAGTATCTGCATTTGGAAACCCTGAGGCCTGGTACCCGAATCGGCCTGAACTTCGATGCGCAAGACCAGTTTTCAGAACTGGTTCTGTTTCTCGACCCGGCACGCCACGTTACCTACTCGCGCCAACCCGATGGCACCTTCGTGCATCAGGCCTTCGAGGAAGAGACTTTTTGGGTCTCCGAGGTGCTCAGAGGCACAATCAATGGCAGTTTTTACGCCTCAGCGATGCAAGCGGGCGTAACGCAAGCGCAGATCCTTCTGATCGACCAGCTGCTGGGAAGCCAACTCAATTTCCGGAGGGATCTCCGGGCCGGCGATCGGTTCTCCGTCATCATTGGCCACGAAATGACGGGCACCCAAAGCACCGGCAAGACCCGCATCGAAGCCCTGTCCCTGGATCGCAGAGCCAGAACTCATTACGCTTTTCTGTATGACGATGGCAATTACTACGATGAGAAGGGCGAGAGCGTGACGCCCGCTTTTCTGCGACTGCCCACTGAAAAGCGTTACCGTGTGAGCTCACATTTCAATCCCAGGCGATTGCATCCGGTGACTGGGCGCATCGCCCCTCACAACGGAGTGGATCTTGCCACCCCAACAGGCACGCCCATTCTCAGCACCGGAGACGGTATTGTGGCCCGGATCGGCAATCACCCTTACGCGGGCAAGTACATCGACATTGATCATGGGGGCACGCACACCACACGATACCTGCATCTCCACAAGATCCTGGTCCGCAAAGGCGCCGCAATAGAGCGCGGCCAGAAAATTGCGTTGTCAGGAAATACCGGGCGCAGCACCGGCCCCCACCTGCACTTCGAGTTTCACATTAACGGCCGACCTGTTGACCCCCTTACCGCCAACATACCCACCGCCGCGGCGATACCAAAGGCGGATATGGCGAGCTTCAAGAGAAAACTCGGGCAACAACTGGCTGTTATGAAACGCGCCGGCAGTCGTTCAGATTTGATGTTTGCAGAAGCGGCGACTTTGTTTGACTGACCCCAACCTCAATTCAAACTGAGAAGTGAAACGTTCCATGTTTATCCAGGAAATTGCTCCAGCTCTTTCAGGCAATCCTCAACAAAGGCTGCAGGATCCGCCATCACAGCCTCGTCCGCCACAACACCAAACTGCACTTGTCCGCCGTAGCTGACAATGCTGACACCCAGCCCGATATCACCGGCCTGAGGCACCCAGAACATCTGCTCGGTGATCTCACATCCAGCCAGATAGCGGGTGTCCGGAGTGCCAGGAACATTAGATACCACCGCCGAAGCTTTCCCGAAAAACAGGTCGGCCAAGGGCCTGCGTCCCGGTTCGGGAATCAGTGCCGCGCAGCTGGTTAGCCCCCAGGCCAGGCCAGGCTGCCAGCTTTTCTTCAGTTTCCGGGTTTCGTGCTTGATCCGGAACAACCGCTCCAGGGCACTCTCTCCATCCACTGGCAAAGGCACGAACACGGTGCCAAAGCAGTTACCGGGCTCGCCCTCTTCCGGCCGGACGCCGTCGGGCAGGCGAGCCCGGATGTCAACCGGCACGGCCGCGTGCATCACCGCCTCATCCAGTTGCTCCGGGGTCATGCCCAGTCGGGGCTTGACTGCCGCCGCCACGCAGGCGAGCAGGACATCGTTGATGGTTGTACTGGTTGCCCGGGCAATGGTGCGGAAGCGGGACAGAGGTATCGGGGAGGACCAGCGGCAGCTGCGTCTGCCTAGTAGCGAGCATTTCAACTCAGACGGCGAGTCCTCTGGGGTCACCAGAAACTCACTGAATTCGTGCACCAGGCGCAGACTGTTTTCCAGGGCACGGCCTGCCATGCTCTTGCCAGTGCCTGGCGTTGATGGCGCATCGACAGAACCAGAGACGGCCGGAATCGCCTCTGCCATCCGAGCTTCCAGCCAGCTTTGGGCAGCCGCCATCCAGGCTCCTGCGCGAGGCTCCTCCTTTGATCCATAAACGGCCGGATACTGGCGCGGCGATGCCGGGCACAGGCGGTCAAAAATACCCAGCAGGGACAAGCCATCAGCGTAACAGTGATGCAGCCTCAAAACTAACGCAGCGCCACCCTGTGCGTTGGGTGCCAACCAGAATTTCCAGCGCGGACGATACAGCGGCAGGGGTTCATTCAGGCGCTCGGAGACCCAGTCCTGCAACTGTTCCGGCTCGAACCGGTCCAGCGCCACGTCGAGGTGCTGGGGCGCGGAGAAGGTCAGGTCTTTTTCCCAGTACCAGGCGGGGGCACGCCATACCGGGCGGCACCGGAACCGCTCCCAGGCCAGCCAGTATACCTCCAGAAACTCCCGGAAACGGCCCGGCGTCAGCCCCTCGACCCTCAGCATGATGGTGATGGTCATCGGGTTTTCGGGCCGTTCCAGAGCCAGCCAGGCTGAATCCGAAGGCAGCATGAGATGCGATTGCTCCTGGCTCAAACCCGATTATCCCCGATCAATAGCGTGCCTGTAGGAAAGAAAACCAATCCTGCATTGTGCCAGAGTCCGGATACCGGCTCCATCCTCGGACACCATGTGCACAGTTACAAAAAATTACACGTGAGTAACTGTTCAGTCCTATACTGGTTATATGGTCCGGTGCGATGGTTATAAAACCGTGTCCCGGATTGGCCAATTGGCCTCAACACACCATTTTTGCAGGCACTGGCGCCACTAAACCCGTTCGGCATTCACGGTACAAATGTCATACCGGCTCAGCAAAACCAATAACACAACGAAAAGCGGCCGGAGGGAGATGAATCATGAAAGCCAGTCATGTTCGCAAGCTGATCAAACCGATCGAAAGCGCCTATTCCGAAATGTTTTCCGGCCGGGTTTACCGCGTGGGCCGGGGTGCTGTGTCTGTGCGTAATCACAGTGGCACAGCAGAGCACACCGTTATTGGCGTGCATGGCTTTCTTGAGAATCACTGTTACTTTACCCAGGCCTACGATGGCCCCACCACCGAACTGATTTTGCTCACCTGCAGCAACTATCACATCCCGGTGAACGGTGTAACGCCAGAGAATCCGGCCTGGGAAGTGCCCATCAAACACCTGGAAGGCACCATCGAATACGATGCCTGCATCCTGAACCAGTCGCTGCAGAACCTGCCCAGCACCGAGAACATTCGGATCCACGGCCATTCCCGAGGTGGCGCGGTGATTCTGGAGGCCATCCGGCAGTGGCCGGAACTATACGAAAACGTGGAAGTGGTCCTGGAAGCACCGGTCCTGCCCCAGGGCAAACTGCATGCGCTGGTAACCACATTGCTCGAACCGGTCAGCCATGGCATGTGGCCCTGGTTGATTCGCCTGATCAACAGCGCCCCCCAGTCGGCCTATGGTCAGACCTTCTTCGGTAAGATGAACCCGCGCAAGCGCCAATTGCTGAGCAAACTGTTCTACGCCACCAAAGACCATCTGACCATTGTTCGCAACATCGAGAACATCATGGAATGGATGGCCCGAACCGACACCTCGGTGTATCGCCATGTGCGCCACGGGACTTTCCTGATACCAGCCACCGACCGAATACTGGATCGCCAGGCCATGCTGGCCAGCGCCCGCACCAGCCCCACCACCATGCGCATTGTCGAAACCGAAGCTCCCAGCCATTTCATCACGCTGGACAGCAAGGAATGGGTGCCGGGTCTGGAAACCCTTGAGGCTGCCGCCCAGGGCTGAATTCAACCGTAACGGGCAGGTGCGCCAGAGCCAAGGCTTCGTTAAACTGGCGCTTTTCTGCCTGGTTGAATGGAGCCTTTAATGTATCGTGAGCGGCTGGTTGCCACGGATGTGCACACGGAGAACGCCCACCGCCTGAAACGCCTGCTGCTGGAATACCACGATTTCCGCCAACACAAGGCCAGGCATCCTCTTCGGGACGAGGCCCACCAGGTGGCGGACTGGCAGGCAGAGCGGCTGAAAAACACCCACCAGGATTTATACCGTCACCCGGGCTACCACACCGGCCTGGAATTCCTTCTGACCGACCTCTATGCCCCTGCCGGCATGACCCGCCGCGATGACAACATCGACCGGGTGTTCCCGAAAATGGTGAAATGGCTTCCCGACCACCTGCTGGCCACCTTTGCCGGCCTGGTCGAGCTCAACCTGATTACCCAGAGCCTCGATCTTGAGTTGGCAGAGATACTTGCGCAGCAGGGCTTTTCTGCAACGGGTCTTGATGATGAGCGTTACTGCGAGGCTTATCGCGCCAGCAACCAGCTAACGATCCGCAAACGACAACTGGCTCTGGTGGCGGAGACCGGTCAGGAGCTGGATTGCTACGTTCGTAACCGCACCCTCGGCTGGCTGCTGTCCATGACCCGCGGCCCGGCCGAGATGGCCGATCTGGGCGATCTGCACAGCTTTCTGCACCGGGGTTACAGCGCCTTTCGGAAAATGGATCGGGTCGATCGGCTAATTGATCGCCTGCTCAGCCGGGAACAACGAGTGATGGACAACATTCTGGCGGGCCACCCGACCCCTTTCTCCCTGCCGGATGACCTGTAGCGGGATTCAGGCCTGGATAATCTGGTCCAGCTGGGAGTGAATCTCCTGCTCAATGCGGGATTTGAACGGCCGCAGCATCAACCCCAGCTCCAGCCGGATATGCAGGTCGTTCTCGGAAATATCCAGCTGCCCTTTGACACCGCTGCGTTTGAACTTCAGCAGATCGCCTTCCCACTGATAATTGACATCGAATTGTTTGGACAAATCCTTGGCCAGGGTTTCGGCCGCCTCGCGGGCGTGCTCCTTGTCCAGGGAATGGGCGCGATGGATATCGATAACAGACATGAATCAGTTTTCTCAGTGATTTGGAAACGGTTTTACAGTGTAAGCCGGCAATAAACTTGTAGCCAACCCCTCAAAGGTTAGAATACAGGGCTTAGATTCTGACAGGACCAACTTCCATGAGCGAGCAGCAAGCACCGGGCACCCAAGGCAACGGCCAGGACGACGTTACCCACTTCGGCTTTCGCAATGTGCCGAAAAGCCAGAAGGCCGGTCAGGTGGCCCAGGTTTTCCACAGTGTCGCCGGCAAGTACGACCTCATGAACGACCTGATGTCCATGGGCATTCACCGCCTGTGGAAGCGCTTTACTATTGAACTGAGCGGCGTGCGCCCGGGCCATCAGGTGCTGGACATTGCCGGCGGTACCGGCGACCTGACCATGAAGTTTTCCGATCTGGTGGGCCCGTCCGGCAAAGTGGTGCTGGCCGATATCAACGCCTCCATGCTTCAAGTGGGTCGGAGCCGCCTGACCGACCGGGGCTACGCCGGCAACATCGAATACGTGCAGGCCGATGCCGAACACCTGCCGTTCCCGGACAACAGCTTCCAAGCGGTGTCTATTGCTTTCGGCCTGCGCAACGTGACCGACAAGGATCAGGCCCTGCGGGACATGGCGCGGGTGCTGAAACCGGGCGGCAAGCTGATGGTGCTGGAATTTTCCAAACCCACCAACCCGCTGCTGAGCAAGGCCTACGACACCTACTCCTTCACCGCCCTGCCCCTGATGGGCCAGCTGATTGCCGGGGACAGCGAGAGCTACAAGTACCTGGCCGAGTCCATCCGCATGCATCCGGATCAGGAAACCCTGAAGGGTATGATGGAAAATGCCGGCCTGGTGAACTGCAAGTACTACAACATGACCGGCGGCATCGTGGCCCTGCACGTGGGAATCAAGCCCTGATGTTTCCCGGGCCGACCCTGCTATCTGCCACAGGCGCCATTATTGAGGGCGCCCTGAACCGGGCGCTGGCACTGGACCCGGCGGGCCAACGCGCCTTGCTGGGCGCCTTGGGCGGGCCGGTTCAGTTCACCATTACGGCCCCGGTCACCATGCACTGGACCCTGGATCGCGTTGGCGAACGAGTACAGGTTCGCAGTCAGCCGGATCAACAACCGGTGTTAATCATCACCGGGCGGCCGGTCGCCTTTGCCGCCCTGGCACTGGGCGATGACCGGGTATTTGCCGACGAACGCCTGGCGGTGGAAGGCGACACGGCCCTGGCCCATCAGCTGCAGCGCGCCCTGAACCAGCTGCAACCGGATTGGGAAGCGGCCATGGCAAACCACATTGGCGATGTGCCGGCCCATTTCATCGGCAAACGCATCCGCCAGGCGGTCAAGTGGAGCCGCCAGGCTTTCAGCACCATGAACGCCAATGTGGAGGAATATGTCCACGAGGAGAGCCGCACCCTGCCCGGCCGGCGGGAACTGGAGGCCACCTTTCAGGATATCGATGAGCTGAACCTGCGCACCGAACGCCTGGAGGCTCGCCTGAATCAACTGCAAGCATCCGGCAGCGATAACGATACGGAGACCCTGTGACCCGCCTGCAACGCCTGTTCCGAATTGCCTGGGTATTCTGCCGCTACCGGCTGGACACATTTCTGCCGCTGTCTGAGCTGCCCACACCCCTGAAAATCTTTTTTTTGCTGGCACCCTGGCACCTGTTCCCACAGCCAAAACTGAGCCGGGGTGACCGCCTGCGTCTGGCCCTGGAAGAGCTGGGCCCGGTTTTCGTTAAGTTCGGACAGATTCTCTCTACCCGCCGGGATCTATTGCCGGATGACATGGCCGAATCCCTGAAACAGCTACAGGATCGGGTTCCGCCATTCCCCAGTGAACAGGCCCGAGGCATTATCGAGAAATCGTTGGGGGCGCCCGTCTCGGAACTGTTTGCCGAGTTCAGTCCGGATCCGATGGCTTCCGCCTCCGTGGCCCAGGTGCACGCCGCAACACTACCCAACGGCCAGAAAGTGGTGGTCAAGGTTTTGCGCCCCGGCATCGAAAAAGTCATCCGCCAGGATCTGGGCCTGATGTACCTGATGGCCGGCCTGCTGGAGAAGTACTGGTCTGAGGGCAAACGGCTGCACCCGGTGGAGGTGGTGGCAGACTATGACGCCACCATCCACGACGAACTGGATCTGCAACGGGAAGCCGCCAACGCCAGCCAGCTGCGCCGGAATTTCGAGAACTCCCCGCTGATCTACATCCCCTTCATCGACTGGGACTACACCCACAAATCGGTGTTGGTGATGGAACGCATTCACGGCATTCCTATTGCCGACGTACCCGCGCTCGAAAAGGCGGGCGTCAATATGAAGGTACTGGCGGAAAAAGGGGTGGAGATCTTCTTTACCCAGGTATTCCGCGACAGTTTTTTCCATGCCGACATGCATCCGGGCAATATCTTTGTCGATGTCAGCAATCCCGCCGACCCGAAGTACATTGCCATCGACTTCGGTATCGTCGGCACCCTGGCCCCCGACGACCAGAGCTATCTGGCCCGTAACCTGTTGGCCTTCTTCCGCCGGGATTACCGCCAGGTAGCGCAACTGCACATCCAGTCTGGCTGGGTGCCGCCGGAAACCCGCGTCAACGAGTTTGAGGCCGCCATTCGGACGGTGTGCGAACCCATCTTTGAGCGCCCCCTGAAGGATATTTCCTTTGGTCACTTCCTGTTACGCCTGTTCCAGACCGCCCGGCGCTTCAACATGGAAGTGCAGCCCCAACTGGTGCTGTTGCAGAAAACCCTGCTCAATGTCGAAGGCCTTGGCCGCCAGCTTTATCCGGACCTGGATCTGTGGAGTACCGCCCAGCCGTTTCTGGAAGACTGGATGCGGAAACGCATCGGTCCGTCCGGCCTGATCAAGTCTCTGCAGAACCACCTGCCATCATGGCTCGAGCAATCGCCAGAGATGCCCCAGTTGGTTCACGACGCACTACTACAGATACGCTCCAGCGGCCCCACCGAAGCGCAAAACCGGGCAACCCTGGCGCTGATGAAAGAGCAGCAAATGCGCAGCGAATGCCGTTGGCGCCGGGGCTTCATCGCCCTGGTTCTGGCAGGCGCGGCCCTGGTGGGCAGCCAGCCCCACGCCGGGCAGTGGCTGGCCGATCTGCCGGTCTGGAGCTGGGTCTTGCTTGCCGGAGCGGCAGGCGTCATGCTCCGGGGCAGTCGCTGAACCATCAAAGATTCAGGATTCATAAAAATGCAAGATTCTCCCGCTAACGTCGTACAGCCTGACTGGCTCGACGACATCCAATGGACAGAAGACGGTCTGGTGCCGGCCATTGCCCAGGATGCCAATAATGGCGATATCCTGATGATGGCCTGGATGAACCGGGAATCTCTCCGGCTCACGGTTGAGAAAGGACAGGCGGTGTACTGGTCCCGTTCCCGTGGCAAACTCTGGCGCAAGGGCGAGAGCTCCGGGCACCAGCAGGTGCTCCGGGATATCAGGCTCGACTGCGATGCCGATGTAGTGCTGCTGAAAGTGGAACAAAAAGGCGGCATTGCCTGCCATACTGGCCGGCGAAGCTGTTTTTACCGAACCCTGAAAGATGGCCAGTGGGTGAGCGCCGATCCGGTTCTCAAAGACCCGAATACCATCTACGGCAGCAAGTGAGGAGCAGACACTGTGAGTGATGTACTGGAACGCCTGGCACAGGTACTGGAAGCCCGCAAAGAGGCGGATCCCGACACGTCCTACGTCGCCAGCCTGCATGCCAAGGGGCTGAATAAAATTCTGGAGAAAGTGGGTGAGGAATGCACCGAGACCCTGCTGGCCGCCAAGGATGCAGAACATTCCGGCGACACCCGGGACCTGGTGTACGAGACGGCCGACCTCTGGTTTCACAGCCTGGTAATGCTGTCACGACTGGGCCTGGGACCGAAGGATATTCTGGATGAACTGGCCAGCCGTTTCGACCTGTCAGGCCTGGAAGAAAAAGCCTCCCGGAATCCGTAAAGGAGTACCCCCAAGGGGTATTTCCGCAAGGGGTGGCGGTTGGCGTACAATGTCATGCAACAGCAACATTTGAACGAGGAACCCTCATGGGTATCAGCATCTGGCAACTTCTTATCGTACTTGGCATCGTCATCCTGTTATTCGGAACCAAGAAACTCCGGAACATCGGCAGCGATCTCGGCGGCGCCATCCGTGGATTCAAAAAGTCCATGAGCGATGAGGAAGACAAGAACGCCGAACAGCAACCGCTGGAAAAACAGAACGCCGAGCAACAAGCCCAGGCGGAAGACAAGCCCAAAGAAAAGCAAGGCTGAGCACCCCCTGAATGTTCGACATCGGCTTTCTAGAGCTGCTGATCTGCGGCGTGATTGCATTGCTCGTGCTCGGCCCGGAGCGTTTGCCGACGGCGGCGCGGGCGGCTGGCCGCTGGATCGGCGGCGCCCGGCGCATGGTCAGCCAGTTCACCAGTGAACTCGACCGGCAGTTGAAGGCCGAAGAACTCCGGGAGGAGCTGCGCAAGGCGGGTGATGTGGGCCTGGACGATGTGGAGAAGACCGTGCGCGGCGCCCTGGATGAGGCGAAAAAGTACGAGCACATGATCCTGCCGGACGATCAGACCCGCAAGCCCAGGCCGGCACCGGCAACCCGGCGAGTCACGCCCCCCTCTCCGGATGCGGACGAACAGCCCGAACCTCCGCATGAACCCGTCAGGGACGAGACGGCGGCCAGCGATCAACCCAGTGAATCCTCACCGACCAGCCCCTCGGACAAGCATTCATGAGCGCCACCGAAAACGGCCAGCAGACATCGTCTGAACAACAGGAAATGCCCCTGATCGAGCATTTGCTTGAGCTGCGCAACCGGCTACTGAAAATGGTGCTGGCGGTGATTATCTGTTTCGCCGTCATCTATCCGTTTGCCAACGAGCTCTACCTGCTGTTATCCCAACCGTTGCGCGAACTTTTGCCGGTCGGCCAGACCATGATCGCCACCGACATCACCTCGCCGTTCTTTGCGCCCCTGAAGCTGGCGCTGGTTCTGGCGGTCTTTGTCGCTATTCCGATCATTCTCTACCAGCTCTGGAGTTTTGTGGCGCCCGGGCTTTATGCCCATGAAAAGCGCCTGGCCTTCCCGCTGTTGTTTACTTCCGTGCTGTTGTTCTACGCTGGCGCGGCTTTCGCCTATTTCGTGGTCTTTCCGCTGGTGTTTGGTTTCTTTACCGCCATCGGCCCGGAGGGCATTGTCGAACTGCCTGATATCAGCAGTTATCTGAACTTCGTGCTCAAGATGTTCTTTGCCTTCGGCATTGCGTTTGAAATCCCCATTGCGACGGTACTGCTGATTCTGACCGGCGCCACCACGCCGCAAGACCTGGCCGCCAAGCGCCCCTATGTGGTCGTGGCCTGTTTCATCATCGGCATGCTGCTGACCCCACCAGACATCATCTCCCAGACGCTCCTGGCCGTGCCCATGTGGATTCTGTTCGAGTTCGGCATCATATTTGGTCGCCTCGCCTACCGGGAACGGGAAGAGGCCGACGGAGAAGAGCCCGAAGCCTGATGAATCTGGCCCTGCTGTTTGAGCAAGACTTCGTCGCCCCGGACCGGGTGCGTCTCCGCGGCCGTCGGCTGGAGCACCTGAAAACGGTGCTCAAAGCCGGCACCGGCCATCGCATACCGGCTGGCCGGGTAAACGGCCTGATGGGCCATGGTGAAGTGCTGTCACTGACAGAGACCGAGGCCGAATTGCGGGTAACCCTGGATCAGCAACCCCCTGCCCCCTTGCCGCTCACGCTGATTCTGGCCATGCCCCGACCCAAGATGTTCCGACGGGTACTGCAGACCTGCGCTTCTCTGGGGGTAAAGGAACTCTGGCTGATCAACAGCTACAAGGTGGAAAAGAGTTTCTGGCAAACCCCCTGGCTCACCGAGGATCATCTGAGAGAGAACCTGACCCTGGGCCTTGAACAGGCCAAAGACACGTTGATGCCTCAGGTCCATATCCGCAAGCTGTTCAAACCCTTCGTGGAGGATGAACTGCCGACGCTGCTAGGCGGCAAACGGGCGCTGGTGGCGCATCCGGGCATGGCGGCGCCCTGCCCCACCCACCTCAATGAGCCGGCCGCCCTGTGCATTGGTCCTGAAGGGGGCTTTACCGATTACGAAGTCGGAAAGCTGGAGGAAGCCGGCTGCCAGAGCGTGCACCTGGGCCCGAGGATTCTTCGGGTTGAAACCGCTGTACCAGTGCTGATCAGCCGGCTGTTTGACGCCTGCCTGTGAGCGGGCCGGCCCCGCCACGGATTACGCCGCCCGGCGCTCCCAGAGCTTGGCAACGGGCGTAATAACAAGAACCAGAAGAGCACCGGCCAGCAAGCCAAACAGGCCATCCCCGAGCGTGGTGACCAGCACTTCCGGTACCGAGGAAATCATTTCGGCGACATGGTGAATGGCCCCGTACACCGCCGGAATGCCATGGGTCAGGATACCGCCGCCCACCAGGAACATCGCGATGGTGCCCAGCACCGACAGGGTTTTCATCATCCAGGGCGCCAGCCACAGAATGCCCTGTCCCAGCTTCTGGGCGAAAGCACTGGCTTTCTGGCTCAGGTATAGGCCGGCGTCGTCCAGCTTCACAATACCCGCCACCAGCCCATACACGCCGACGGTCACCATCAACGCCACCACCGTCAGCACCGCAAACTGCATTCCGAAGCTCTTGTCTGCCACGGTTCCGAGCGTGATGGCGATAATTTCTGCGGAGAGAATAAAGTCGGTCCGGATCGCGCCCTTGATCTTGTCTTTCTCAACAGCCTTGAGGTTCACCTCCGGCTTTTTCAGGGCCTCCCGTAGCTCTTGGCGGTGCTTCTCTTCCTGTTCTTTGTGAAGGAACTTGTGAACCAGCTTCTCGGCCCCCTCAAAGCACAGGAAGGCACCACCGAGCATCAACAGCGGGGTAATGAGCCAGGGTACAAAAAAGCTGATGGCCAGTGCCGCCGGCACCAGAATGGCCTTGTTAATAAACGAACCCTTGGCGACCGCCCACACCACCGGGATTTCCCGGGCAGGTCGAACACCGGTGACCTGCTGCGCATTCAACGCCAGGTCATCGCCCAGCACGCCGGCGGTTTTCTTGGTAGCAGCTTTGGTCATCACCGCCACGTCATCCAGTACGGCAGCAATGTCATCAAGTAATACGAGCAGGCTGGAGCCGGCCATAGACAGTTCCTTTGCAAATTGCACACGAAGGCGAGGAGTTTACGAAAACAGGCCGCCGGAAAACAGTTCCGGCGACTCAGAATGGACAACCGTTAGCGTTTTATACCCATAGCCTCGGCGGCAATGCGGTTCTTCAGCGGCGCCAGGTTGTCCAGCCAGCGCATACCGGTATTGCGCAACCACCGGATGGCCAGCTCATCCCGGGCAAACAACTGCTTGAAGCCCTCCATGGCCGCCATCATCGCCAGGTTCTCGCCTTTACGACGGCGCTGATAACGAGCCAATACGGTCTGGTCTGCCGGCGAAAGTGCGAGCTCTTTGGCCCGCCCCAGCTCGTCCAGGAGGGCCGACACATCGCCATAGCCGAGGTTTGCACCCTGGCCGGCGAGCGGGTGAATGGTGTGGGCAGCATCGCCCACCAGTGCCAGGCCGTCGGCAACATACTCCTTGGCATGACGCTGACGCAGCGGAAACGCAAAGCGGCGCGAAACGGATTCGATAACCCCGAGCTGCTGCTCAATCGCCCGCTCCAGCTCCAACCGGAATTGCTCGGTCTCCAACGCCATCAGGCGGCGGGCTTCCGCCGTATCCTGTGACCAGACGATAGAGCAATAGCGCTCGTCTCCAGATTCCGTCAACAACGGCAAAAACGCCAGCGGCCCGGTGGGCGAAAAACGCTGCCACGCAGTGTACTGGTGCGGCTGCCGGGTACGGACGGTGCACACAATGGCTTGCTGATCGTAATCCCATTCCCGGGTAGCCAGTCCCGACCACTGGCGCAGCCGCGACTGGGCACCATCGGCCCCGACTACCAGTTTGGCTGACAGCGTTCGGCCATCGTCCAACTGGATCCCGGCTCCGGCACTCCAACCCTGCACACGCACACCATCCATCACCGTAACGTTACTGTCCGCCAGCTCGGTAAACAAAGCGCGGACAATCGAACGGTTCTCAACAATGGTACCCAGGGTATCAGCATGAAGTTCAGCCGCATCGAAGTGAATGCGACCGGTGCCGTCGGCATCCCAGACCGTCATGCCACGATAGCCGCAATGCCTGCCGGCCTGGACATGACGCCAGGCCCCTAGACGATCCAGCAGCTGCTCACTGGCCAGGGAGATGGCGCTGACCCGGGGCTCGAAGTCATCGGTATGGCTGGCGGTCTCTCCCGGGGCCAACAGATCCTGAACCCGGGCTCCTTCCACCAGCCCGGTATTCCAGCCTTGCCGAGACAACCCCAGAGCCAGGGCCGAGCCAACCATTCCGCCACCAACCACCAGAATGTCAAAACACGCCGCACCCACCGATTCACCTGTCATGTTTTTCCGCCTCGAAAGATGACACTCCGGAGCCTACCAGCGGCTTGCGCCCACCGGTGCCCATGGCTTTGCGGCCGAACCAGCGCTTGGCCCCCGGCAACAGATCCAGCCCCACCAGCCCTGCATCCCGGGCCGCGGCAACGGGCGCCAGCGGCTGCCCAAATATCCGGATCAAGGAATCGGAGAACTGCACCGTCTGCTGCCAGTCCTGCCGATGCAGTCGTTGGTAACGCCCCAGTACCGACAGTTCACCAATGGAAATCCCTTCATCAACCGCCCGACGAAACTGTTCCACCAGAGTCATCAATCCTCTGAGTGCCAGGTTGAAACCCTGACCAGCCACCGGGTGCAGTGCATGAGCGGCATTACCAACCAGCACAACCCCCGGGCGGGCGGGTTCATCTACCGTGGTCAGTTTCAGGGGATAATGATGGCACTGGCCAATGTGGGTAAAACGCCCAAGGCGCCAGCCGAACCGTTCCTGCAGTTTCCGGCATTTCTGTTCATCCGACAGTGACAGGATCTCGTCCAGAGCCTCGTCTTCCAGGGTCCAGACCAGGGCCGATTGATGCCCCGGCCGCTGAGGTGAACCATGGGGCAGCAAAGCCATGGGGCCGGCCTCGGTAAAACGTTCGTAAGCCGTAAACTGGTGGCTGTCACTGGTGGAGACATTGGCTATCAGCGCGTTCTGACCATAGGCTTCGGTGCGGGTTACAAAGCCCAGCTTCTCCCGCAGCCCGGAACGCCCGCCATCGGCGACCACCAGACAACGAGCGGTCAGTTCCTCCTGGGCGCCATCCTTGCTAATGGCAACCCGGACACCGCCAGCCATGGGGTCCATGTCCACCACCTCCGCCGGCGCCTGCCAACTTACCCGGGTGTCCAGCAAAGCCCGCATCAGACACAGGCCCATCCAGCGGTTGTCTGCCACATAACCCAGGGCATCCTGACCGTGTTCGTTGGCATGCAGACGGGTAGCGCCAAAACGACCCCGGTCAGAGACATGAATGTGGCGGATCGGAGTGGCGTGCTCAGACAACTGGGGCCAGAGCCCCAACTGATCAAAGATCAGGCGGGAACCCCAGGCCAGTGCCGTCGACCTGCTGTCATAGCTGGGCTGGTAATCCTCCGGCAGCGCCTCTGGCGACAGCGGAAACGCCTCAACCACGGTTACCTTCAGTTCCGGCACCAGGCGCGCCAGGGCCAGGGCCAGAGTGGCTCCGGCCAGGCCGCCACCGGCAATGATCAGGTCCGTATCCACGCGCTCGGTAGTCACTGAATCAGTCCGCCATCAGAGCTTCAATATC
>Ga0079224_100005344_pt1 | contig 16834 bp, 14 predicted proteins | sample Stecom2015_FD_80414 | JGI IMG/M metagenome (GOLD analysis project Ga0079224, IMG submission 80414) | Agricultural soil microbial communities from Utah to study Nitrogen management - Steer compost 2015 | ecosystem: Environmental > Terrestrial > Soil > Agricultural land | place: USA: Utah... | reverse complement strand
ACCTCGCCCCAAGGGGGCGCATCATGACGGCCTATATCATTCGACGCCTGCTCTGGATGGTGCCGCTGCTGTTCGGCGTGTCGGTCATCAGCTTCGCGCTGCTCAAGGCGGCGCCCGGCGATCCGGTGTCGGCCATCCTGGCCAGCGCGGCGCGCGAGGGCGGCGGCATGACGGCCGAGGACCGCCAGCGCCTGCGCGAGCAATACGGCCTCAACGACCCCGCCTACATCCAGTACTTCCGCTGGCTCGGGGAGGTCAGCAGCGGCAACCTCGGGGAATCGACGCGCAGCAACGCGCCGGTCTTCGACGTCATCAAGCAGCGCCTCCCGAACACGGTCAAGCTCTCGCTGATCTCGCTGGTCCTGACGCTGGCGATCGCCCTGCCGCTGGGCATCCTCTCGGCCGTCAAGCAGTACTCGCGGCTGGACTACGGGCTGACGCTGATCAGCTTCGCCGGCATCTCAGTGCCGCAGTTCTGGCTGGCGCTGATGCTGCTCTACGTCTTCGCCCTGCAGCTGGGCTGGCTACCCAGTTTCGGGATGCGCAGCGCCTACGTCGAAGATGACTTTATGTCGCGCACGATCGACTCGATCAAGCACTACATCCTGCCGGTCACCTCGATCACGATCGTCGGGCTGACCGGCTATATGCGCTACCAGCGCGCCGCGATGCTCGACGTCATCAAGCAGGACTATGTGCGCACGGCCAGGGCGAAGGGGCTCTCGGAGCGCACGGTGATCTTCAAGCACGCCTGGCGCAACGCCCTGATCCCGATCATCACCCTGCTCGGCTATGTGTTCGTCATCCTGGTCGAGGGCTCGATCATCGTCGAGTCGATCTTCTCCTGGCCGGGTATGGGACTGCTGGCGGTCGACTCGCTACAACAGCGTGACTACCCGGTGGTCATGGCGATCGTGCTGCTGTCGTCAGTGCTGATCCTGATGGGGACGCTGCTCTCCGACATCCTCTACGCGCTGGTCGACCCCCGGGTGCGCTACGACTAGCGCGCATGATGGTGAGACGAATGGCAAGTTTGAAGGACGGGACGGATGAACGCTAGCGCCGATACTCCCCTGCTGGGAGCCAGCCAGAGCGCGCTCGTCGAGGAACGCGCGCGCGGCCAGCTGCAGATCTTCTGGCGGCGCTTTCGCCGGCACAAGCTGGCCATGGCCAGCGCCGTCTACCTGGTCATCCTGATCCTGGTCGCAATCTTCGCTCCGGTCATCGCCCCGCACGATCCCTACAAGAACGACCTGCAGCTGGCGCGCTTCGGGCGGCCGGCCGCGCCCTCGCTCGAGCATCCGTTTGGCAGCGACCAGCTCGGTCGCGACCAGCTCTCGCGGATCATCTACGGCGCGCGCGTCTCGCTGATGGTCGGTTTCGTGGCGACCGGGCTGGCGATCGTCGCGGGCACGCTACTCGGGGCGCTCGCGGGCTACGCCGGCAAGTGGACCGACATGGTCATCATGCGCATGGCCGACGTGCTGCTGGCCTTCCCGCCGCTGCTTTTCTCGATGGCGGCGCTGGCCGCGTTCGACACGAGCAAGCGCGGCGTGATCCACATCGCCGCTGTGCTGGGCGTCATCGGCTGGATGAACGTGGCCCGTCTGGTGCGCGGCGAGTTCCTGATCCTGCGCACCCGCGAGTACACCGAAGCCGCCCGGGCGGTGGGCGCGTCGGGTGGCTCGATCATCATGCGCGAGCTGCTGCCCAACGCCGTCGGGCCGATCATCGTGGCCGCCACGCTGGGCATCCCGGCCGCGATCCTGACCGAATCAGCGCTCTCCTTCCTGGGCTTCGGTATTCAGCCGCCGGAGCCGTCGTGGGGCAACATGATCTCCGGCAGCGGCAGCAACACCTTCGCCATGATGCGCGACTTCAACGCCTGGTGGATGGGGCTCTTCCCCGGCCTGGCGATCGCCACAACCGTGCTGGCCTTCAACTTCTTCGGCGACGGCCTGCGCGACGCGCTCGACCCGCGCACGGTGCTCGACTAGTGGCAGGCACACCGCATGCCACTCTGGGAGGAAGACGGACGCAGCATCTCACGGACCGCCGTGAGATCCAGGGGGATTGCAGATTCGCGGTCAAGAGCCCGCTGAGGCTTCTGGGGGTATGGACGTGAACATGGTTGACCGGCAAGCGGCGACCGGTATCGACAAGGACGGGCAGGCTGATCGGCTCCTCGAAGTCGAAGACCTGCGCGTCTCCTTCTTCAGCGAAGGCCAGGAGGTCCGCGCGGTCGACGGTATCTCCTACGACCTGCGGCGCGGCGAGGTGCTGGGCATCGTCGGCGAATCGGGCAGCGGCAAGAGCGTCAGCGCGCTCTCGCTGATGCGCTTGATCGACAGCCCGCCCGGCAAGATCCTGGGCGGCAAGATCCTCTTCGACGGCGAAGACGTCCTGAGTATGAGCACCACCGAGCTCCGCAACCTGCGCGGCAACGACATCGCCATGATCTTCCAGGAGCCGCTGACCGCGCTCAATCCGGTCTATACCGTCGGCGACCAGATCATGGAGCCGTTGATGCTCCACCAGCGGCTCACCAAGCAGCAGGCGCGTGAGCGCGCCATCGAGTTGCTGCGCCAGGTCGGCGTGCCCTCGCCGGAGGAGCGCGTCAAGAGCTACCCGCACGAGATGTCCGGCGGCATGCGCCAGCGCGCCATGATCGCCATGGCGCTCTCCTGCGGCCCGAAGCTGCTGATCGCCGACGAGCCGACGACCGCGCTCGATGTCTCGATCCAGGCCCAGATCCTCGACCTGATGCGCGAATTGCAGCGCGAGTCGCACACTTCGATGATGTTCATCACCCACGACCTGGCAGTCGTCAACGAGATGTGCGACCGGGTCAATGTGATGTACTCAGGCCGCATCGTCGAGCAGGGCACGACCTATCAACTCTTCAGCGACCCGAAGCACCCCTATAGCTGGGGGCTGTTCGACTCGATCCCGCGCATCGAGGACGAGCGCGGCGTGCGGCTGACGCCAATCAAGGGCCAGCCGCCGAATCTGGCGCGCATGCCGCGCGGCTGCAAGTTCAACCCGCGCTGCCCCTACGCTTTCGACCGCTGCTTCGAGGAGGAGCCGCCGCTGATCCCGCTCGCCAGCGGCCAGACGGTGCGCTGCTGGCTCTACGACAACAGCGACCGGCCAGAGCTGGATCCGGAAGTCCAGGCGAAGGCTCAGCGCATCGAGATCGAGCGCGGGGCGGCGGTCGAATCGACGATGGACCTCAGCCAGCCGATCCTGGAGGTCCAGCACCTGAAGAAGTACTTCCCGATCACCAAGGGCGTCTTCCAGCGCACGGTCGGATACGTCCAGGCGGTCGACGACATCACCTTCACACTGCATCGCGGCGAGACGCTGGGACTGGTCGGCGAATCGGGCTGCGGCAAGAGCACGGCGGGGCGCACGATCCTACGGCTGCTTGACCCGACCGGTGGCGTGGTGCGCTTCGGCGGCCAGGATCTAGCTCACATCGCCGGCAAGGAACTGAAGGAGATGCGCCGGCGCATGCAGATCATCTTCCAGGATCCCTTCTCGTCGCTCAACCCGCGCCGCACCGTCGGCTCGATCCTGGCGCAGCCACTCAAGCTGCACAACATCGTGCCGTCGAACGAGGTGGGCGACCGCGTCGCCCAACTGCTGGAGCGGGTGGGCCTGAACCCGACCCACGCCGAGCGCTACCCGCATGAGTTCTCTGGCGGCCAGCGCCAGCGCATCGGCATCGCCCGGGCGATCTCGGTCAACCCCGATTTCATCGTCGCCGACGAGCCGGTCTCGGCGCTGGATGTCTCGATCCAGGCGCAGATCATCAACCTGATGCAGGATCTCCAGCACGAACTGGGGCTGTCCTACATCTTCATCGCCCACGACCTCTCAGTCGTGCGCTCGGTCTCTGACCGAGTGGCGGTGATGTACCTGGGGCAGATCGTCGAGCTCGGCGAGAACGCGCAGATCTACGACGACCCGCTGCACCCCTATACCCGCGCGCTGCTCTCGGCGGTGCCGACTATTGACCCGCAGAAGGCGCGGCAGCGCAGCCGGATCGTGCTGGAAGGCGACGTGCCCAGCCCGATCAACCCGCCCTCGGGTTGCCGCTTCCACACCCGCTGCCCGTATGCCTTCGACGCCTGCAGCAAGGTCGAGCCGCTACTGCTCGAGGTCGGGGACGGTCACCAGGTGCGCTGCCACCTCTATGACCCGAACTACTTCTCCCAGGCCCCCGGCAAGGCGACCCCGCTGGTGGCGCGCGGTAAGGAGCTCCAACCGGTCGTCGCCCAGCCGGCCGGCGAGGGAGCGCAGGGCGAGCCCTAGCCGCACCGGGGCGCAACCACGCACAATTACCCGCGCGCAGCGAGCGGAGCGACCATTTTCGGGCTGAGCGCGAAGGGACGTGCTCGTGCGCGACCGCATCCTCGCCATGAACCCATATCTGGCGGCGCTCGTCGCGGTCGGCTGCGTCACGGGCCTGTGCCTGCCGCTGCGCGCTTACCTCGACGCGGTGGATGTGCTGGTCTTCTACCTCATCGCCGTGACCGCGGTCTCGCTGCTGGCGGACCTTAAGGCCAGCATCGCGGCGGCGACCGGCGCGTTCCTGGCCTTCAACTTCTTCTTCACGGCGCCGCACTACACCTTCTTCGTCGCCAACACGCACGACATCCTGGCGCTGGTCACCTTCGTCGGCGCGTCGATCCTGATCTCGCGGCTCGTCGTGCGAGCGCGCAGCCGCACGCTCGAAGCGCTCCGGCACGGCCGGCAGATGGAGACGCTCTACCGGCTCAGCTTCGCGCTGGTCCAGACGGACGACCTCGACGCGATGCTCGCCTCGATCGTCGCCGGGGTGCGCGATGCCTTCGACCTCAGCATCTGCGCCATCCTGCTCTCAGACGATGAGGACGTCATCATCGGCGCGACCACCGACGCCAACCTGGACCTGACCGCCGACGGGGAGCTGCGCCGGGCAGTGAGCCGGCTGCTGATGGACCAGCAGGCGAGGCGCGCCAGCGCGACGCCCTTCCCTGAGCCTTCGCCGCGGAACGTCCAGCCAGCGCGCGAGTACGCGGGGCCGCTGCGCGATCAGCATGCGCTGCTGGTGCCGATCACTACGGCTACCGAGCGCCGCGGCGTGCTGCTGGCGGCGCGCTCGCAGGCGTCCGAGCCCTTCAACGACGACGACCGGCGGCTGCTGGAAACCTTCGCCAACCAGGCGGCGCTGGCGATCGAGCGCGGCACGCTGGCGGCCGAGCGCGCCCGCGCCGAGATCCTGAGCCGCACCGACGAGCTGCGCAGGGCGCTGCTCTCCGCCGTCTCCCACGACCTGCGCACCCCGCTGACCTCGATCAAGGCATCGATCACCACGCTGATGCAGCCGGACATCGACTGGGATGAGGCGGACCGCTATGAACTGATGGCTGCGATCGACGAGGAGGCCGACCGGCTCAACCGTATCGTCACCAATCTGCTCGATCTCTCGCGCATCGAGGCCGGCGCGCTTCAACCGGTTCGCGACTGGTACAGCCCGGAAGGCATCGTCCGCGACGCGCTGGAGCGCCTGGAGCGTCAGCTGGCGGGGCGAGAGATCGTCGTCGAGATGCCGGAGCGAGACGTGCTAGTCGACGTCGATGCGGTGATGATTGCCGAGGTGCTCGCCAACCTGCTCGAGAACGCGGCGAAGTACTCGCCCCCCGGCACGCCCATCCGGATCGTGGGCCGCATCGAGGGGCTGATGCTCGCGGTCAGTGTCATCGACCGGGGCATCGGCCTGCCGGCTGGCGAGGAGGAGCAGATCTTCGACATGTTCTACCGGGCGCGGGCCGGGGGGCGGACCAGCGGAGCCGGCATGGGGCTCGCCATCTGCCGCGGGTTCGTCGAGGCCCACGGCGGCACGATCCGGGCCACGAGCAACCCGAACGGCGGGGCAACGTTCACCTTCACCCTGCCGCTCGCCGACGAGCACGCGGCGATGGCCGGGCAGTCAACGCCTGAGCCAGTGGAGCGCGCGCTGTGAAACCGCGCATCCTGGTCGTCGATGACGAACCGCAGATTCTCCGGGCGCTCAACGCCGGGCTGCGCGCCAACAGCTACGAGCCGGTGCTGGCTGCGGACGGCGAAGAGGCCTTGACCCGTGCGGCGACCGATCCGCCCAACGTCATCGTGCTCGACCTGCAGATGCCGGGCACGGACGGCCTCGAGGTCATCCGCCAGATCCGCGAGTGGTCGACCGTGCCGATCATCGTGCTGTCGGCGCACGCAGAGGAGCGCGACAAGGTCCAGGCGCTCGACACCGGCGCCGACGACTATCTGACCAAGCCCTTCGGCATGGAGGAGCTGCTGGCGCGCATCCGGGTGGCGCTGCGCCGCGCCAACCGCGCCGCCAGCGGCGACCCGGTGCTCGACTTCGGCCGTCTGCGGATCGACCTCGCGGCGCGCGTCGTGACGCTCGACGGCGAGGAGGTCCACCTAACGCCGACCGAGTACGAGCTGCTCCGCGAGCTGGCCACCAACGCCGGCAAGGTGATGACCCACCAGATGTTGCTGACGCGCGTCTGGGGCCCGGCGTCGGAAGGCTCGACCAACTACCTGCGCGTCTATATCAACCAACTGCGCCACAAGCTGGAGCCGGACGCGGCGCGCCCGCGCTACATCCTCACTGACCCCGGCGTCGGCTACCGTTTCCGTCCGGCGGGCGACGATGGCGCGCGATCTTAACGACATCTTGATGCCGGGCGTCGCCATCCTGATATCTCGCTAACACCGCCGGTCATATCGTTCATCGCTGCGAGTTTGCTTCCAGCCGATCGAAAGCGGTGCGCGATGCAACCTTCAACTCAGGTCCTGATCCTGATCGGCGCGGATGACAGGCGACATGATCGACACCTGCATGCAGACGATCGATCAATCATCGACCGACACAAGCTCTCGCCGACACCGAACGCCCGGCGGACGAGGAAGCACTGAGATGCAGAGTTCGATTGACGAGCGCAGGCAACGAGAGCGCGGCATGCCGGACAAGGACGGGCATGAATCCAGCGACACCGGCCTGTCCTGGCGCGAGATCGTCAAGGGCGAGCGGCCCGGCGACCGGCACGTACGCATCGCTTACCACCCCGGCTTCCGCCGCGTGCGGCCGGGCATCATCACGCCGCGCGAGGGAGAAGCCCAGCCGGCGACGCACCTGGGCAAGCTGATCGCCCCGGCGCGCCGGCTGCTGCTCGGCACGCCGATCCCAAGCTCGGCGGAGACGGCCGAGCGCGTGCGCGTGCCGCGTGGCCTGGCGATCTTCGCCTCGGACAACATCAGCTCCTCGGCCTATGCCACTGAGGAGACGATGCGCGTGCTGATGCTGGCCGGCATCGGCGCGCTGGCGCTGACGCTGCCACTCACGCTGGCCGTGATTCTGGTGCTGGGCATCGTGATCGTCAGCTATCTGCAGGTCATCGCCGCCTACCCAGGGGGCGGCGGCAGCTATGTCGTGGCGCACGAGAACCTGGGGCCGCTGGCCGGGCTGGTGGCCGCGGCCGCGCTGCTCACCGACTACATCCTGACCGTCGCCGTCTCGGTGTCGGCCGGCGTCGCGGCACTCGGCTCGGCGTTTCCCGCGCTGCACGACCACCGCGTGGGCCTCGCGCTCTTCGTCATCACCGCCATGACGCTGGTGAACCTGCGCGGTCTGCGCGAGTCGGGGCGCATCTTCTCGTTCCCGCCCTACTTCTATCTGGTCAGTGTGCTGGGGCTGATCGGCTACGGCCTGGTCCGCTACGCCAGCGGCGACCTGCCCGATTTCGTAGCCCCGCCTGGCTGGGAGAGCGAGTGGGACGAAGAAGCCGGCGCGCGCTCACTTAGCGTGCTGCTCGTCCTACGCGCATTCGCCTCGGGTTCGGTCGCGCTGACCGGGACCGAGGCGGTCGCCAACGGCGTCCCGGCGTTCCAGCAGCCGCAGGTACGCAACGCGCGGATCACGCTGGTGATGATGGGCGCGCTCTTCGCGACGATCTTCCTGGGCTTCAGCTTCCTGGCCGGCCAGATCGGCGTCATCGCCGATCCGCACGAAACCGAGACAGTCAACAGCCTGATCACCCGCTCGCTGGTCGGCGACGGCGTGTTCTTCTTCATCGTGCAATTCTCGACGGCGCTGCTGCTGGTGCTGGCCGGCAACACGGCCTTCAACGGCTTCCCGCTGCTGGCCTCGATCCTGGCGCGCGACCACTACCTGCCGCGCCAGTTCTCATTTCGCGGCGACCGCCTCTCCTTCACCGGCGGCATCCTGCTACTGGCGATCATCGCCGGGCTGCTGGTCTGGATCTTCCAGGCAAGCGTCACCAACCTGATCCCGCTCTACACGGTCGGCGTGTTCATCGCCTTCACGCTGAGCCAGACCGGCCTGGTGCGGCACTGGTCGCGGGTGCGCAAGGAAGTTGGTAGCTGGCGCTGGCGGCAGGGCGTGAACGCGCTCGGCGCGGCGGTCACCGGCGTCGTCGCGCTGGTCGTCGGCGTCTCGAAGTTCGCGCTCGGGGCCTGGATGGTGCTGGTGCTGATCCCCCTGCTGGTCTGGGTGATGTGGAAGATCAGCCGTCACTACGCGGGGGTCGCAGCGCTGGAGCAATCCGGGCCAGACTCCCAGACGCGGCTGCGGCCGGAGCTGATCCAAATCCGCGCCGTGGTGCCGGTCGCCAACCTCGGCCTGCCGGCGCGCCAGGCGATCGCCTATGCGCTGGCGGTGGCCCCGCCGGAGCACGTCACGATCCTGCACATCACCGATCAACCCGCCGAGGAGGACGAGATCCGCCAGCAGTGGCGCGCGCTCGGCCTGCCCGGCCAGTTCGTGGTGATCGAGTCGCCCTACCGCTCGCTGCTGGGGCCGCTGGTGGCCTATGTCGACGCCGTCATGGAGGTCCATCCCGAGTCGACGATGACGGTGGTGCTGCCCGAGTACGTGCCGCGCCACTGGTGGGAGCACCTGCTGCACAACCAGACGGCGCTGCGCCTGAAAACGGCCCTGCTCTTCCGCCCGCACATCGTCGTCATCGACGTGCCATTCCACGTGCCGAAGGCACAACCCGCCTGCTAGACCGGCGCGCTCAGCGCGAATCGTGCCGCTGCGTGGGACCTCCCGGCGGACGCGGGGCATTGAGTTGGTAGCGAATCGCGAGGAGCCGCGTGACGACCGTGCAGGCGACCGAGAACACGGCGGCGGGAGACTCCGAAACGCCCAACTCGGTCGCGACGATGAAGACCGTGGCGCCGAAGGCCGCGGCCAGAGCGTAGATGTCGCGGTGCAGCAGGAGCGGGGTCTCCGACGCCAGCAGATCACGCAGTAAGCCCCCGCCGCAACCGGTGAGGACGCCGAGCAGCACGGCCGCCAGGGGGCCCAGCCCCGCGTCGACGGCCTTCACTGTGCCAGTCAGCGCGAAGAAGCCCAGGCCCAGCGCGTCGAGCACCCGGATGCTGTCGACAGCTCGTTCCAGTTCAGTCGGGAGCAAGAAGCCGACCAGCGCGGCGACCAGGATCGTGAACAGGTAGGTCTGGTTCTCGAGCGAGACCGGCGGTCGGGCGCCCAACAGCACGTCGCGAGTCATGCCGCCGCCCAGCCCGGCGACCAGCGAGAGCACGACGACGCCGACGATGTCGAACTGCTTGCGGGTCGCCAGCAGCGCGCCGCTCAGCGCGAACACGAACGTGCCGAAGAGGTCGAACGTCAGCGTTAGCGAAGGCATGGCCCCGCTACCCCCGTCTCGCTAGCGCTCCACCCAGAGCCACGCAAGGACCGTAGGGGTGGAACTCGTCTCCACCCCTACGATGATGCTCGGACGCGGTTCCGGGGGACAGTGGATATGTTCGAGGGGCAATTTACAACTCGGCATCGACGCGCTCGCCATCCCACTCGGCAGCCAGGTCGCAGAGCAGTTCTCGGACGGTGCGGCCCAGCCGCGGGTGCAGCAGATCCGGGGCGATGTCAGCCAGGGGCACGAGCACGAAGTGACGCTCGTGCAGCCGCGGGTGGGGGAGCGTCAGATCGGCATGGTCCAGCACGCGGTCGTCGTAGAAGAGCAGGTCGAGGTCGATGGTGCGCGGGGCGTTGGGGAACGACCGCTCGCGACCCAGCCGCTCCTCGACCGCCTGCATAGCGCGCAGCAGGTCAAGCGGCTCCAGCTCCGTCTCGCCCTCGGCCACGGCATTGAGGAAGCGCGGCTGGTCGAGATAACCGACCGGCCCGGTCTCGTAGACCGGTGAGACGCGCGTGATCTTCAGTGCCGGGGCGAGATGCTGCAGGGCTTGGCGCAGGTTCTCCAGCCGGCCGCCCAGGTTGCTGCCAAGGGCGATGTAGGCGCGCGCCATCAGGCCGCCCCGCGCACGATGGCGTCGGTCATGCGGGCCACGCGGACCATCGCCTGGACATCGTGGACGCGCACGATGTCGGCGCCGGCCGCGATCGCCATCGACACCGTGGCGGCCGTGCCCTCGACGCGCTCCTCCGGCGGCAGGCCGAGGACGTGGCCGATCGTGCGCTTGCGCGAGGTGCCCGACAGGATCGGCCGGCCCAGCACGCGCAGTTCGCCCAACCGCCGCAGCAGGAGCAGATTGTCGCGCCAGTCCTTGCCGAAGCCGAAGCCGGGGTCGACGATCAGGTTCTCCCAGGCGATGCCAGCCGCAACTGCGCGGTCGAGCCGGCGGGCCAGCTCGCGGACCACGCTGGTGACCAGGTCGCCCTGCCCGTCGGCGCCAACGTCGTGCATGATGACCACCGGCACGCCAGCCCGGGCGGCGACCGCGGCCAGCTCCGGGTCGGCGGTCAGGCCGCGCACGTCGTTGACGATCGACGCGCCGGCTGCCAGGGCCTCTTCGGCCACCAGCGCCGAGCTGGTGTCGATCGAGATCGGGATGCTGACGCGCCCGGCGACCGCGCGCAGCACCGGCAGCACCCGCCGCAACTCTTCCTCAGGCGACACCGGCGTGTGACCGGGGCGAGTCGACTGCCCGCCGATGTCCAGGATGTCGGCGCCTTCGGCCACCGCCGCCTCAGCCCGGGCCAGCGCCTCAGACTCCTGCCCCAGCAGGCCGTCGCCGCTGAACGAGTCGGGCGTGACGTTGAGGATCGCCATGACGTAGGTCTTCGCGCCCCAGACCAGCTCGTAGTCGCCCCAGCGCGTCGCAGGCAGTGTCATGGGATCGGAAGCCCAATCACGCCGAAGGACTCCGCGCGCGTCTCGGCCCGGCGCAGGGAGCCGCCGGGCACCGCCGAGGTCACCATCGTCGCGCCCAGCTTCTGGACGCCCCGGACGGTCATACAGGTGTGCGTCGCCTCGATCACCACGGCCACGCCATCCGGCTGCAGCAGGTCGGTCAGCGAATCGGCGATCTGGCTGGTCATGCGCTCCTGGATCTGCGGCCGGCGCGCGTGGAACTCGACCAGGCGCGCCAGCTTGCTCAGGCCGATGACCTGGCCGTTGGGGATGTAGCCGACGTGGGCCACGCCGGTGAAGGGCAGCAGATGGTGCTCGCAGAAGCTGGCGAAGGGGATGTCGCGCAACACGACCATCTCGCGGTGGTCCTCGGCGAAGGTCACCTCCAGTTCGCTGCCGGGCTCTGCGCCGACGCTCGCGAAGACCTCGGCGTACATGCGCGCCACCCGGTTGGGCGTGTCGACCAGCCCCTCGCGGTCGGGGTCTTCGCCGATCGCGATCAGGATCTCCCGGACGGCGGCTTCGATGCGTTCCAGATCCACGCTGCTACTCCATCACTCTTCGAGTTCGTTCCGGTAACGCGTCACCCGCACCCCGGCCGCGTCGAGCATCGCCCCGCGCAGGGGAGCTTCAGGCTTGCGCACGGTGACCGTCACCACCTGCGCCGGGAACTCCCGCAACAGGCCCAGCGCGATCTCGTGCGCGACCGCCTCGATCAGGTCGCGCGGCTGCCCGGTGACGATGTCGCGCACCCGCTTGTAGACGTCGCTGTAGCTGATCGTGTCGGCCAGGTCGTCGCTGCGGCCCGGCACGCGCAGATCGGCCTGCAGCTCGACGTCGACGAGGAAGCGCTGCCCGAGCGCCCGTTCCTCAGGGTTGACGCCGTGGTAGGCGTAGAACTGCATGCCTTCCAGCAAGATCGAGTCTGTGAGCCGGTCCACGCGCCCCTGCTTTCCCGCTCGGCTCGCCGGGCCGGTCCCGGCGGCGCTGCGGTCTGAACTGTACAAGCCTGACGCCAGCCAGACCCGCGTTTCCCGCATCATAGCGGGGCAAGAGCGAAATCCGGCGCCCGCCCCCGTCCGACCCGGAAAGCGATAGACTGATCCGCGATCATCCTGACATGACTCGTTCGGTCACCATGCCCGGCCAACGGCATTCGCGCCAGGCAGGCGAGCTCCGGCGGGAGGCGCGCCATGAGCACCAGGAGAATCACCTATCTCGACGCCGAAGCCCAGCTCGGCGGGGCGTTCCTGCACCCTGGCGGCTGGCCGGCCACTGAATTGCTGCTGGATTTCCTGGCGCCCACGTCGGGCGAGCGCATCCTGGAGATGGGCTGCGGGCCGGGGACGACCACAGAGCTGGTGGCGAGCGCGCCGGGCGTCTCGGTGGTGGCACTGGAGACGTCAACGGCGATGCTGCGGACGGCGCGCCGGCGCATCGAGCGAGCTGGGCTGGCCGGGCGGGTGCGCTTCGTGCGCCACGACCTCAATGCCCGGCTGCCGCTCAACGACGCGAGCTGCGAGGCCGCCTTCGCGGAGTCGGTCATCGCGCTGCTCGACCCGGAGCCGGTGCTGCGGGAAGCCGCGCGCGTGCTGCGCCCCGGCGGGCGGCTGGCGCTCAACGAGCGCATCTGGCGGCCGGGTCTCACCCAGGCGCGGGTTGACGAGATCAATGCCATCTCGCAGGCGGCGTTCGGCATACCCGCCGCGACACCCATCTCGCTCGACCGCGATGGATGGTGCGCCATGATCGAGCGCGCCGGATTCCAGATCGAGGAGGTCCATTCCGTCGCGGAGATCCCGCCACCAGCCGACGGCCCCAGCGTCTTCCAGGCCCGCCTGCGGCGCTACCGGCACTACATCTCCCGCCCCGGACTGGCCTGGCACCAGTACCGCTTCAAGCAGGCCCTGCGCCGGCAGCGCGACGCCTTCGACGCGCTGGAGAGCTACCTCTTCTTCGCCCGCAAGCCGTAAATCCCTACGCCGGCTCGATGACCCGCCGGCTTGCGGGGTTGACGGCGTGTGGCCAGAGCGGGTGCATCAGTCCCTGCAGGTAGTCATCCACCTGGTCGCGGAAGTGGTGGCTGAGCGGCGAGCCGGACTGCCCCAGCGTGTTGGTGATCCAGCCCAGATCGGCGCGCTTCATGTCGACCACGTAGCGGAACGAGGGCCCGGCCACCACGTCGAAATTGTCGCCGGCCAGCCAGACCATCGGGCTGACCGTGTGGCGGCTGCCCGGGACCGGGAAGGGGCCGACGTTCACCCGCCGGCCATGCGGACCCGAGAGCAGCCCGAGCGGGTGCTTGAAGGTCAGCTGGTGGAGCGCGCCCCAGGTCCAGGCGTCGGGGTCCGGCCCCAGCCGCTCGCCGATCCAGATCAGGGCGTCGCCGGCCGCGCGGGCGGCCAACTCGCGGCGGGCGTCATTATCGATCCAGGCCGGCAGCTCGCCGCGCAACAGCCGGTCGACGAACATCACCGGGACGGCCAGCGAGCCGCCAGCGGTCATCAACCGGTCGGCCAGATCCTCTGGCAGGCGGTGACGGAGCGCCAGCCGGGTCCACTCGCGGTAGATGACCTCGTAGAGCAGCGCCGGGCGGCTCTCTACCGCCATCTCGTAGTCCCAGCCGCGCAGGTCATCGACCACCCACGGCGCGATCGCGCCATCGAGCAACTCGACCAGCAGCGGCACGACCTCCTCGGCGTGGACCGAGCGAACATCGAGCTGCAGCGCCCGGAAGCTGGCCGGCGAGTGCAGCTCGCGCGCCTCCAGCTCGCGGACGATCCGGCGATAGCGGAAGCCGGGGTCCCAGTAGCCGTGGATCGGGTGCGGATAACGCTCGTCCACCAGGCAGTTGTTGGCGCAGGCCACCCAGCCGCGCTCCGGGTTGCGCTCCAGCGGCATCTCTTCCGGCGGCACGTAGCGCGGCGGGAACTCCTCGGGCGGCAGCAGGCCCGGGCCTGCCTGGCGCGTGGCCATCCGCCCGATGCCGGCCATCGCGATCTCCCCGGCTGCGTCGGCCACGGCGACGCTGAGCGGTGGGGTCGAGAAATTCCCGAAGCGGGGCAGCATCTCATCGAGCGTGGTGGCTCGGGCAGCGTCGAGCAAGACGCCGATCTCGTGCCCCGGCTCCATGCCGGTCCAGTGCAGGCTGACTGTCTGGCCGCCCGGCTGCGGCAGCAGGTCGGACACCAGCGGCCCGCGCGGCGTGTAGCGAATCGTCAGCACCTCGTCGGCCTGCCCCTTGACGCCGATGATCTCGTCGTGGCTGTGGAGCGGCTGCCACTCGCCGTCGTTGCGGACGCTCGCGCCGTCCTCGCTCAGCTCCTCGCGGTAGAGGAAGACCTGCGGCGTGAGCGCCGCGGTAACGCCCCAGGCGATCTCTGGGGTGCGCCCGATGACGACCGCCGGGATGCCCGGCACGCACATCCCGGCAACCCGGAAACCGGGCGCCTCAATGCGCGCCTCATGCCAGATCGATGGGTTGCGCAGTTCCAGGTGAGGGTCGTTAGCCAGCAGCGCCCCACCGGTGGCCGAGCGCTCCGCCGAGACGGCCCAGGCGTTGCTAGCGCCCAGCTGCGGGAAGACCGGCAGGGGGCTCGCTGCCTGCGGCGCGCCGGCGACGGCGGGAACGACCGGCTCGCGGATGATCGGCTCGTGTTCGCTGTAGCCGCCCCGGTAAATCGCCTCGGCCCACTCCTGACCGAGCGCCAGCCTGATCTGCTCGGCGGTCAGATCGGCGTCGAGCGAGCCGCTGAGCACCCAGGCCAGCAGGCGGAAGACGGCCACGCAATCCGCCGGCTCCCAGGGTTCCGGCCGGTGGCGCGTGGCGCGGAATTCCAACGGCAGCGCGCCGTGCGCGATGAAGTGGTTGACTCCGGCGGAGTAGCTCTCGGCCGCGGCCCGCTCCTCAGCACTCATCTCCTCGACGATCTGCCGGGCAATGCGCGGCATGCCCAGCAGGCGCATCAGCCGGTCACTTTCCAGCGTCTGCGGGCCGACGATCTCGCTGAGCCGCCCCAGCGCCGCCCGGCGGTGGAGGTCCATCTGCCAGAGGCGGTCCTCGGCGGTCGCGAAACCCTGCCCGAACAGCGCGTCCTTCCAGGTCGCCGCGATGATCCGCGGCACGCCGAGCCGGTCCCGCTCGATCGTCACCGGCGCAGTCAGCCCCGGCGCGCGGGTCAGGCGCCGCTCGCGCCGGGCTCGAAGCCCGGAGACCGCCCCGGCTGTGGCTGCCGCTCCCAGCACCGCGCCCTTCAACAACCGCTTGCGTCGCACCGGCAGTCGAGATCGCTTCACCATCGCTCTCCCCCCTGTCGCTCGCTCACCGTTGACATCGCACGGCAGGTGGCAACCATAACGCGAGCGCGCGCCCGGCTGCGACCGTCGTGAGAGGCCGCCGTATACTTCCCTGCGAATAATCGAGGGTTGGGGGGATGTGCCCCGAAAGAGGAGAACACACATTGTTCGAGACTCAGCGGATGCGGGCGCTTCTTCTGATCATGGTCGTCGCCCTGGTGCTGCCGCTGCTGGCGGCCTGTGGTGATGACGATGATGACGACGGCGACGCTGCCGAACCGACGGCTACCGAGCAGGCCGCCGCGCCGGAAGAAGAACTGACCGAGGCAACCATCGGTATCGTGCCGGTGCTGATTTACGGGCCGGTCTTGCTGGCCCACGAGAAGGGCTACTTCGAGGACTACGGCATCGCCAGCGAACTGAGTCCGCTGGCCGGCGGCGCAGACATGGTGACGCTGACCGCTAACGGCGACTTCGACTTCGGTATCGGCGGCGCCGGGCCGGCCTTCTTCAATGCGATCAACCGCGGCGTCGAGCTGACCGTTATCGCGCCGCTGCATTTCGAGCGGCCCCCGCTGGCCACGCCGCTGATGGTCTCCAAGGAGCGCTACGACAGCGGCGAGCTGGACTCGATCGAGAAGCTGGAAGGCAAGAAGGTCTCGGTCAACGCCCGCGGCGCGACCGAGTACTGGCTCGACCAGGCGCTGCGCCAGGGCGGGCTGACGATCGAGGACATTGACCTGCAGGAGTTGGGCTTCGGCGACGTCGCGGCCGCGCTGGAATCCGGCGCGCTCGACGCGGCCATGCTCGGCGAACCGTTGGCCACCCAGGCCGAGCAGAACGGCATCGCCGTGCGTCTGACCGACGACTTCGTCAGCGACTTCCAGCCGACCTTCGTCTTCGTCAATACCAGCTTCGCCGAGGAGAACCGAGACCTGGTCGTCAACTTCCTGGCTGCCTACCTGCAGGGCTGCCGCGACCTGACCGGCGACGACTGGGCCAACACCGAGAACCTGGAGATGCTCAACCGGCAGACCAACGTGCCAGCGGACCTGATCGAGGACGCGGCGCGCACCTACTGCGAGCCCAACGGCGAGGTCAACATCGACGACCTGGAAACACTGCAGGAGTTCTTCGCCGCGCGCGGCCTGCTGGACTACGAGGAGATGATGGACGTCGAGTCCTTCGTGAACACGTCCTACGTCGAGCAGGCGCTCGATCTGATCGGTGAATACGAGGAATAAGGAACAGGGAAGAGGGAACAGGCGAAAGAAGTGGCGTCGGATCGCAGTGCCAATGCCAGCGGGCTAGTGCGTAGCGGCTATGTGCCGGTGATGATCTATGCGCCGATCGTT
>Ga0079224_100005341_pt1 | contig 16838 bp, 20 predicted proteins | sample Stecom2015_FD_80414 | JGI IMG/M metagenome (GOLD analysis project Ga0079224, IMG submission 80414) | Agricultural soil microbial communities from Utah to study Nitrogen management - Steer compost 2015 | ecosystem: Environmental > Terrestrial > Soil > Agricultural land | place: USA: Utah... | reverse complement strand
CCTCTGCGGGGTCTTCGGACACGTGCTATTCCCGTAGGACAAGGAATGCTTCGTCAGCGTAATCATCGCACGAAGAAAATTGTTCTTTATTTTCGAGGAGTCTCCGTATTCTGCCTGCGCTAGTTTAAGTATTCTAATTTAAGATAGCTAATAATTTTTATGTTGTTTTTAAGTGCTTTTAATTTTCAATCATTACTAGCGTAGGAAATACACGGAGACTCCTGCGGGAGGATAGGCATCGGTGAGACCCCGCAGTGCTTTAGCGCGAGGAGGCTCACCAGCCGCCCGCGGAAAGCGGAGTGTATTTCCGAAGCGGGTATGTTGCGCTATCCAAAATGCTTATTTACCGCTTAGTTCCTATCAACTACTTGTTAGATTAAACAAATAATATTAAAAAGGCTGTCTTTAGAAATCAACCTAAAGACAGCCTTACTCATATTACGGAGATTTCCTATATATTATCGATGGAATAGAACCAACTTAGCCTCAGGCGATACACAACGATGTGTATGTTCTAGATACCCTTCTTTAGATAAACGTTCTTCTCCAAGCTTTTTAGCCTCTTGATCATTTTCTGCTTGGAATGATTCATCCAATAATTTTTCCCCAGTTTTTTCAAATACAGTTAAAACATATGTCTTCATATAAAGAACCTCCAGAAGTAATTTTAATGACTTATTGTTTTATATTCGACTCCAATCAGATAAAATCCTTCTCCAAATAAAATTAAAAAATATGTAAAGCGCCCTTGACATGGAGGATAAATGTATAGTAAGCTTTACGTAAAGTTAACTTTACAAAAAAAGTAGGAGATAATATGAAAACATTAATACGTGAAAAACGAACTGAGAAAAGTATGACACAAGAAGAATTATCTCAAGCTTTGCAAGTATCACGGCAAACCATCATTTCGTTGGAAAAAGGTAAATATAAGCCATCACTAGTACTCGCACATAAACTTGCACAAATATTTGAATGTAGTATTGAGGATCTTTTTATCTTTGAGGGGGATGAAAATATTAAGTGACTAAACAAACAGTAATCGATTTAGGTAACAAAATTTACAGGTAGTGGGGGAATATAATGTTTAGTGAAGAATTTCTAGAAGCTCCATGGGTAGTTCTAATCTTAATTGCAAACTACTTATTTATGCTAACAATCTTTTTCGTGCAGAGGAGAGTTGGGAAGAAAAACCATCGTTATGATGAACGATATTATCAGGTGAATAATCGTGCAAAAGGTCGCACTTGGGACATTATGTTAGTAGTTATGCTTATTGCATGGCCTATTGTTATCATATTTGATGGAATCTCATTTACATTTTTCTTTTTAACAATCCTATATATGTTGCACTGCACAATTTTTGGATTTTCAATAGCTTACTATAATCGCAAAGAATAGAAAGGAGTTTCGATATGACATTACAATTGAAGAACGTAACTAAGAGATTTGGGAAGAATGTTGCAGTAAATAACCTGTCACTAGAAATACCGAATAACGAAATGTTCGGCTTTTTAGGGGGAAATGGTGCAGGTAAGACAACAACCTTCAGAATGATACTAGGGTTATTGGAGAAATCAGCAGGAGAGATTACTTGGAATGGTGAAAAAATTGATTATCAAACAAGTAGTATTATCGGTTATTTGCCAGAAGAACGAGGTCTTTATCCGAAGTTAAAGGTGCAGGAACAGATTATCTATTTAGCCCGTTTAAGGGGAATGGGGAAGAAAGACGCAGTAAACGAATTAGAAAAGTGGCTAGAACGCTTTAAAGTTCCGGAATATGTGGATAAAAAAGTGGAGGAACTGTCCAAGGGAAACCAACAAAAAATCCAATTCATTTCAGCCATAATCCATAAACCAAAACTTTTAATTTTAGATGAACCATTTTCAGGGTTAGACCCAATTAATGTAGAGATGCTAAAAGAAGCGGTTATCGATTTGAAGAATGCCGGTACATCTATTGTGTTTTCTTCCCATCGAATGGAGCATGTTGAGGAATTATGTGAGCATCTGTGTATTCTGCAAAAAGGTAATCCGGTTGTTCAAGGTTCCTTGCGTGATATTAAACGCTCATTTGGAAAGAAAAACTTAATAATACATGCTGAATTTCCGTTAGACTTTCTAGCTAATTACCGTGGAGTTGTAAAGCATAAACAGACACGGAATGGGGCTATATTGCAAATTACAAGTGAAGATGTCTCCCAAGAGATCTTTCAAGAATTACAGGGAAAAGGATTTGTTCGTAAGTTTGAACTAGAAGAACCTTCATTAAATGATATTTTCATTGAGAAAGTAGGTGCAAGTTATGAATAAATTCTGGATTATTGTGACCCAAACATATCTATCAAAGTTAAAAACTAAGGTATTCTTCATCAGTACTTTTCTAATACTTGCCTTCCTGATGATTATGGTAAACTTTGAATCTATCATTGGTGTGTTTACAGGTGATGAAGAACAAAAAGTCGCGGTTATGGATGAATCCGGAGAACTATCAGAGTATTTAGTAGAACAACCAACTAATCAGGATGTGGAAATGGAAGTCTATACTGGTTCATTAGAGAAAGGTAAATCGTTAGTAGTGGATGGGGACTATGAAGCGTTAGTTACCATTGAATTAAATGATAAAGGATTACCAGAGGCTACATTTTATGCAGAGAACATTGCGGATTCCGGGCTACAAACAACCATTCAACAGCAATTACAACAACTAAAAATAACCCTTGCAACTTCTCAATTAGGAATTGACCAAGGAGAGATTGCTGAGATTCTAACACCAATAACTTTACAGAAAGTTTCCCTATCTGAAAATGTAAAGACAGAGGAAGAATTTAATCAAGCTCAAGGTATTGTATATATGATGTTGATTTTACTGTATACATTTGTGATTATGTATGGTTCACTTATTGCGACTGATGTAGCAACAGAAAAGTCATCTAGAGTGATGGAGATTATCGTTTCCAGTGTTTCTCCAATTACTCATATGTTCGCAAAAATAATAGGAATCGCCTTACTAGGATTGACGCAGATCGGTATATTTGTTTTGGTTGGTCTTATCATGCTTCAATCTAAAACAGATGAAATTGGTGGGTTAATCGAATCATTTGGATTACACAATGCATCCATATCAATCATTCTATATGCAATCTTATTCTTCTTATTAGGGTTCTTCCTATATGCTACATTAGCGGCGATGTTAGGGTCTCTGGTCAGTCGAGTAGAAGAAGCAAACCAAATTGTTACACCAATTGTTCTACTGATTATGATAGGATTTTTTATCTCCATATTTGGGATGAATGCACCAGAGTCACAAATAGTAATCATTACATCCTATATTCCGTTCTTTGCACCACTCATCATGTTCCTTCGAGTTGGGCTAGTTGAGGTCCCGATATGGGAAGTGTTACTCTCTGTCGGAATACTAATTGGAACTATCATTTTACTTGCCATTATCGGGGCGAAAGTCTATAAAGGCGGTGTCTTATTATATGGAAAATCAAATTCTTTCAAAGATATTAAAAAGGCTATCCAACTAACTAAAAAGGAGTAGGTTTGGATAGGACCACCATGAAAAGTATTTAAGGAAAGAGGGTGTAAAAAATGGCATCACAACGAAACTACTTAATAGTTGGTATCTTTTTGTCATTCATATTTACAACCAGACTAGTACTTTCATTTAATACTAACAGTGTATCCTTTTTAGAATTATTAAATTGGGGATCGCTAGTATATATGGCATTTGCATTATTCTATCTTTATCCTCACTTTAAGGATAACGATGAACGAACAAAATTAATTAGACAAAAAGGTATGTATTTTTCCATTTTCATCGTTATATCGGTTCTTGTTGTTTTGTTAGCTTTGATTCAATTCACCACGGTCAATATAAGTACATTGAATATTTTACGAACATTAATATCGATTACAATTATAGCAATCTGGACATCTTGGATTATTTTGGCTAAGAAACTATGATAGGAATGATTTAAAAACCGCTTTTATAGAAGCGGTTTTTTAAATTGCAGTAAGAAAAGTTAAAACAATTAGCAGCGAACGTGCATTCGTGTTTTATTTCTGGTAAAATAAGTATCAAAGAGGAGGGGTTATATTGGAAAAGAAGATATCCTTTATTCATGCAGCAGACCTACACTTAGACAGCCCATTTAAAGGCTTATCAGATATAAATGATACACTTTTTCAAGAAGTAAGAAAAAGTACATTTAAAGCTCTTGATAATCTTGTGAAAACAGCCATCAGGAAAGAAGTAGACTTTGTACTGCTTGTAGGAGATTTATTCGATAATGAAAAACAAAGCTTAAAAGCACAAATTAGTTTACGAAATGCTTTTGAAGAGCTGCAACGACATCATATAGAAGTCTACCTATCATATGGTAACCATGATTATATAAAGGGCAATATATACCCAATTACCTATCCCGAAAATGTTCATATATTTAATGATGAACAGGTTCATTCCCTTATTTTTAATAAAGAGGATACCCCGCTAGCAGCAATTTATGGTTTCAGTTATGAAAACCGTGCTGTGACTTCGAAAAAAGTATATGAATATAAGAAAATTGATAGAGATATCCCTTTTCACATTGGAACGCTTCATGGGAGCTTAGAAAGTAATACTGAGCACGATACATATGCACCTTTTCAATTGACGGAGTTAATCAATAAGGATTTCGACTATTGGGCTTTAGGCCATATACATAAACGTGAAATACTAAAAGAACATCCATTTATTATCTATCCTGGCAATACACAAGGAAGAAATCAGAAAGAAACTGGAGAAAAAGGTTGCTATTATGTGGAATTGTCAGAGGGTAATCACTCTGTTGAGTTTATTGCCTTACAAGCAATTGAATACAACCAAATGACAGTAAATATTTCAAACTGTGAAACAATCCATCAAGTGGAACAAGCTATTACTGAAGAAATTAGAAATCTAAATCCAATGGTTCCTCAATTATTAGATGTTACGCTGCAAAGTAAGAAAACCAATATTATCGCATGGAAAAGTGATCACCTACTTGAAGACATCATTGAAATTATTAATGAGAGATTCCAAACTCAGAATAACTGGATACACATTTTTAGAACCTCCATTCAAGAGACTCGGACATTAGAGGATAGTACTTTAATGGGGGAACATTTTATCAAAGAGTTACTAGATAATGTGGAGGAGTTTCCTATACAAGAACATGTTAGTGATTTATTTCACCATAAACAAGCAAGAGTTTATCATGATTCCCTTTCGATTGAAGAGGAAGAACAAATAAAGCAAGAAGCACATCAGTTAATCGTACACGAACTATTAAAGGAATGAGGTGAGAATATGAAACTACTTCGCGCTACTATCTATGGATTTGGAAAATGGGTTGATTATGAATTGGACTTTTCAAATCAATCTTTGATTGCTTTATACGGGGAGAATGAGTCAGGTAAAACAACTATTCAACGGTTTCTATTATTTATGTTATTTGGAATGCCACCAAAACAACGAAAATTTTATCAACCAAAAACGAGTAGTAAAATGGGTGGACGTTTAACAATTTTGGATGAGAGTATAGGTGAATATACCATTGAAAGACTAGGGGATACTCGAAATGGAGCCGCAATATGTTATACCCCAGATGGAGAAGAGCATGGGGAATCTTGGCTAAGCTTAAGACTTTCCGGCGTTGATGAAAAAACATACCGTTCTATTTTCTCTTTTTCCGCTCTTGACTTAAGTAAATTACAAGACGTAAAAGAGGAAGAATCAAGTGAAGTGTTATGAGGAATTGGCTTAACTGGTTCTGCTCGAATTCATTCGATAGAAAGAAGACTCGAACAAAAGCTTGGGGAATATTTCAAACCAAACGGGAAAAATCCTATCATAAATCAGCAACTTGCAAAACTAGAAGTACTGAAACAGGAATTGAATGAGCTTAAGGAGGAAGAGGCCAGTTATCGAGTGAAAAAGAATGCTATCTTAGAATTACAAGCAACGATTGAAGAAAATACTAAAACGATTAGGCACGAAAAAGAAAGAAAGTATCAATTAGAAAAAATGATTCAAGCTTTACCAGACGTGGAAGCGTATATTCAATACCAAACTATGCTTAAAGATTATCCTGAAGTTATTTCATTTCCAGAAGGTGGAATGGAACGTTATGAAACCTTAAAAGGGAAGCTTTTACCATTAAAGAGCGATCTGAAGGTTAGGCTGAATAATAAGTTAAAGCTTATGGAAGAAAAAGAGAACTTAGAGAATGAAAATCAACAATTTCCAATAGAGGAAGCTAGCTCAATATACTCCCAGTATATGAACTATCAGGAGAATGAACGGGAACTACTACGTATTCAGAAACAGATAGAAGAACGGAATAGAGACCTGAAATCAGAACTAATGGTATTAAATATTAGTTTAGATGAACAAATCATGGAGGATTTATATCTCCCTTTTCATTTGGAAAAACAATGGGAAGATATTAAGAGGGATATAGAAGCCGTTATACGTGAACAGGTAATGAATAAGGAAAACATTCATCTGCAGGAATCGGCATATGAACGGATTGAAAATGAATACAAAAATCTGGAAAAATCATTATTATCAAATGAGTTGAGAAATGAACTAGAAGAAATTATTAATACCCATAAAGAAAATAAATTACTTGATGCACTTCAACAAGAAAATGAACAGAAACATAAAAACTGGTCCAATATCCAGATGAAAACAATGAAAAATATTGGATTATGGCTAGGTGTAAGTATCATCATTGGACTGATATTCGGTTTAATCGCCTTATTAGCCGATATGCCATTTCTGTTTAATTTAGCGGGGATTAGTATTGTACTAGGAACTGTGCAGTGGTTACTAGGGAAGAAATCGATTAAACAATTAGACATACTGATGAAAGAATCTACTATTCCAAATAAGATATCTTCTGTAACTGAGGATGAAGTTCAGAGAGCAGAAAGCCTTCTCCATCTAGACCAACAGAATTATCGAGAATTAGAATTCTTAGAAGAGAAGTTAAAAGAATCTTCTATCCATCTGAGAAAACTTCTTGATCAGAAATTATTATTAGAGGAACGTGATACCAGATTAAGTGAAACTATTTCGGATCATATTGCGAATTACCCATTCTTAGAACGTGTAGAAGTGGTATACTGGCCAGAGTTGTATCGTACATTAAAGGATTTGCTGCAAGTCGTTAAGATTTTGGATGAACTAAGAATGAAAGAGAAAGAACTTACAGAATCATTATCGTATTATCAACTAAAAGTGGATAAGTTTTTGCAAGACCATGGCTTTGAAATAAATGCAAAGTCGTTATTAAGTAAGATAGATTTTATTGACTATGAAATTAATACGTACCACGACCGGGAAAAACAAATAGTTCAAACTTCAAAAATGCTGGATGATAACGCAAATCAAATTGAAGAATTGAATATGAGTTGTGAAACAATAGAACAAGAAATAAAAGCTTTGTTTGATTTTGCTAATACTCAGAACGAAGAAGAATTTTACCAGAGGAATAAAGAACTTAGGGAACGGAACGATTTATGTAAGGCTTCTGATAAGATTTCAAGCTATTATTCTAGTATTTTTTCTAAGGAAGAGTGGGAGAACATAGTCACAAATTCTCCAAAGAAAAGAACTATAGAACTTGAAATCAATGAATTAGAAATAAAAATACATGAGTTGGAAGAAGAACAAGAAGTAAATCGACAACAACTTGCGAATATTATCGTAGAGTATCATAAACTAGAATCATCTGAAACCTATTCTAAAACATTGCATAGATTTCAATTGGAAAAAGAAAAATTCATAAAGCTTTCGAAGCAATGGGCAGTTTATAAAACAGCCAAGGAATTACTTGCGGGGACCAAGGAGAACTACCGTGATAAATACCTCTCAAAAGTGATCGTGAGAACGAATTATTTCTTTGAACAGTTAACAGATGGTTTATATACTCATGTTAGTCCACCAGACGATAGCAAACCTTTCTCTGTTGAACGAGTCGATCAACTTCGCTTTACAGTTCAGGAACTATCACAAGGAACCATCAATCAGTTGTATGTATCGCTTCGACTAGCCATTAGTGAAATAATGAGTGACTCCATGCACTTACCATTTATGATTGATGATGCGTTTGTGCATTTTGATGATATCCGAAAGAAGCGGATGATTTCTATTTTAAAAGAGATTGCTAGTCGACACCAAATTCTTCTTTTTACTTGTAAGCGTGAGGTAATTTCAGAAATTCACGACAAAAACATACTCCAGTTGACAAATAGACTACCATTAGTGGAAAATTAGTGGTAAATTAAATGGTAAATGGAAAAGAAATTTTTCAGTAGTGAACTGGATTGTACGAAAATACTTAAAGTGATATATCGAATATATGCATCTTTTAGGATTTGTACATCTAGCTAATGGGAGGCATCCTTTAATGGAAGATAAGAAAAGCAGAGACTGGGAAAAACACGATGAAACCATTGAAAAGTTTATCCAAACCATTGCTAAAAATATGAATTTATATGGTGTTACATCATCAATTGGTAGACTATATGGTGTACTTTATTTCGCCGACGAACCAATGACGCTAGATGATATGCGAGACGCACTTGAAATGAGCAAGACGAGTATGTCTACTGGAGTAAGAACGCTTTCTGATATGAAGATGGTTGAATCCACATTTAGAAAAGGGATACGTAAAGACCTTTATACGTCCGAAGAGGATTGGTATAAGTCCTTTACATCTTTGTTCGGAGGACGGTGGAGGAGACTAACAGAGTCAAACATCGAAGAAGCGGATGAGGCAATGGAAGAATTAGAGAAGATCTTATCAACTACAGAAGATGAAGCGTTAAAAGAGCGAATTGAGCGTGATATAGACAGGTTGGAATATGCGAAAAACTATTATGATTGGTTGATGAAATTTATTCACGTTATTGAAACGGGGAAAATATTCGAATATATACCAAAAAATAAATAAGAATATAGAGTTTGAGATTGACTGGTCACCTTTTTGCAGATAGGAATGTTTACTTGTGTTAGTGTTACCTGCAAAAGAGAGAAACTTATCCATTTGCTTAAGAAGAGCAAATGCTTATCTTTCTAAGAACATGTCAATCTTATTTCTATTAAAGGGGAGGAATAGTTTATGAAAAGAGGCATTGGGAATTATCAGATAGGAGATCAATTCGAGGGTTTTGTACTCATTAAAGAATCAATTAAAGGAACGACTAGTAGTGGGAAGCCATTTTTAACGTTAATATTACGAGATGCTACAGGAGAGATTGAAGCAAAACTTTGGGATATTACAGGGGAAGATGAGACAACATTTATACAAGAACAAATTATCCGTATAACTGGAGAAATCAATCAGTTTCGTGGTAAAGCACAAATGAAAATTAGTTCTATTCGTTTAGCACAACCAACAGATGGTGTACATGTGTCAGATCTTATTGAGAAAGCTCCAGTTGAACGGGAAGAGTTAATGGAGAAATTAACAGAAGCAATCTTTGAGATGAAGAACCCTACGATACAACGACTGGTGAGAGCGATTATGAAGAAATATCAAGAACCATTACTGTTGTATCCAGCTGCAACTAGAAATCATCATGAGTATGTTTCCGGCCTTGCACATCATATTGTAAGCATGTTAAAAATTGCTCGTGAACTTTGTCAATTGTACCCTCAAGTTAATAAAGATTTATTATATGCGGGAATTATACTTCATGACATCGGAAAACTAAAAGAGTTATCTGGTGTGATATCAACTTCATATACATTAGAAGGAAAATTACTAGGACATATCCCAATTATGGTTGAAGAAATTGGACATATGGCAAGGGAATTAAAGCTTGAAGGTGAAGAAGTATTAATTCTGCAGCATTTAGTGTTAAGCCACCATGGAAAGGCAGAATGGGGGAGCCCAACACCACCACTAGTGAGGGAAGCGGAGTTATTACATTTTATTGATTTGATCGATGCAAAAATGAATATGTTAAATCGTTCTCTTGATAAAGTGAAACCCGGAGAATTTACAGAGCGAATATTTGCAATGGACAACCGTGCATTCTACAAACCTACATTCGAACAGTAGTAAAATTTACTGTAATGTTTCTAATCCTTGTACATATATATGAATTAAGTAGTTATGGACAAGGGGGATAAATACATGATTATAGGAATGCCATGGTGGGTTTTTATGATGATCTTATTCATTTTCTTTAGTGGTTATATGGCTTTTCGTGCAATGCGTGCTGAGAAGGAACTCGAAAATCACTATATTGAGCGAGAAGGCCAAGTGTATATAGAGAGAATGCAAGAAGAGCGTGAAGAACGTCATAAGAAAGAAGCAACAAATTAATAAGAATGTTAGCTCTTATGCTTTCTGAAGTAAAAAAAGGTTCTGTCCCTAATATGAGACAGAACCTTTTACCGTATAGTATTACTTACCCTTGAGCTTCAGGCTTGGTAAATAAATCCTTGAATTCTTCTAGTTTAACATCAATTTTTGCATCTTCTAAAAGCTTGTCCATTTTTTCTTGGACTGCAGCATAGTCAACTTGCTCCATCGCAATTTCTCTGCGAAGTTCTTCTTTCTTTTCTTCAAAAGTTGGAATATCCGTAACTTGGATAATATGGTAGCCAAATTCGGATTTTACAGGATCACTAATTTCTCCTTCTTCTAATCCAAATGCCGCTTCTTCAAATTCCTTAACCATTTTACCTTTACCAAAGTAATTTAAATCTCCACCTTGTGAAGCAGAACCATCAGTAGAGTGTTCTTTCGCTAACTCAGCAAAGTCTGCACCTTCATCAAGTTGTTTCTTTAAGTCATTAGCTAATGACTCATCTTCAACTAAGATGTGGCTTGCACGAATTTGTAGTTCTTGATTTTCCTTCATTTCATTGAATTTCTTTTCAACATCTTCATCTGGAACATCAATATCTTCGAAAACAAGTTTTTCTTGAAGTAGTCTTTGGTATGTTTGCTCACGGAATGCATCCTCATTAGGATAACCTTGTTGCATTAACCACATGGAGAACATTTCACCTTGCTGATCTTTTGCTTCTTGAACAGCTTTATCCACTTCTTCATCTGAAACCTCATATTTATCTTCTAATACTTTAATAACAACCATATTGTAAAGTGCACTTTCTCCAATATAGTCTTTCATTTCAGCGTAGAAATCCTCTTTTGTAACGTCTCCTACTTTTGTTTCTACAACTACTTCTGAATCAGCTTTTGATTCATCTTTATCAGCAGTACATGCAGAAAGTAGTAAAGCGCCAGCAGTAATGGTTGCTGCGATTGTTAGTTTTTTCATATAAGCCACACTCCTAATCTTATTGTTACTTCTTGGCTATTGATTAATATACCACAGTTTTACAGTAAAATAATAGTTAAAAGCAGAATTACTTAGAATTTACACATTTTAATTTAGACTTATATCATTACATTTAATACTTTTATATAAGAGGAAACGAGTAAGATAAGCATCATTATGTTGATCACACGAAAAACCCTTGCTTGTTTAGCCGCATTCATCTCTAGTTTTGTACAGAATTTATCAGCTAATGTATTGAAAATGAATAAAATGATGAATGCATAGAATAAAAAAATAATTATCATATCTTACAACCTCCTCAGGAAACCTAAATATACTCTAACAAAGATAATTATGCTTTTGGGTTATCTAACATGCATTAAGTAAATCTTGTAAACTAGTCATCTATAAAATACTGTAACAAAAAATTCATTATATGGGTAGTATAAAAAAGAAGGGGTATGTTGGACACCCCTTCTTAGTTTGCCTTTAATAGGATATCGAAGCCTTCATCACCGTTTTCTACAAATGCATGCTTAGGTGCTTTGAAGGAAATGCGGATAGTTAAAAAATCTAGAAAGGATATCCCAATATTTAATGATGTTAGTAGTAGAGAGTATATATAGATACTCGGGAATAGAAGTGTTGCAATTATTCCAGGTATCGTAATTAGTAATGTTGGTGCTAATGCAGAAAAGATAAAACTGTTCTTGCTAATATGAGAATTAGTATAGAATGTAAAGACAGGTAAAGCTTTTTTTCTAACTATTATTAAATTAATTCGTCTTTTTAATAGTAATAATGGTAAAATATGCATAAAAGAATGAAGGGTGGGTAATAAAATGAGTGCCACCAAAAATAGGATGATTCCTGATTCATTCAATTGATTTGTTTGATGCAATATGGAAAACGGTACATTTAAAATAATAAATGATAATAATGCTATAAAGATAGATATTAAATTAATCCATTTTATTCCGTATTGTTTATTTAAGTTAACAGATTTCCAGCAGTTCATCTTATTAACCCTCCTTTGCATTTTTAGTTTTTTTATTAAATCAGTTATATTGTTTAATTGTATTACATGGAATATCAAATAGTATATTATTCAGTACAAAATCAGTTACCTTTTTCGAAATCCTAGTTGATTCTAGTATTTAGCCAGGAAAAATGCAATACCTTTTACGAAAAAAATATAGTTTCAAATTCTGCTAATATTAAATTGTATTCAGATAATTATTAATCGTTTGGGGTCAGGAGGATGCTTGAACATGCCTTGGGATAACAATTTAGCAACATTTCAATTACAGTTATTATCTAAGATTATCGACATCAATAAATACCCTTTTACCAAGCTTGTAATGGTACATAAGTTAACGGAAGACGAATATAACGAATTATTTACCTTGTTAGAAGGAATGGATCGAGAATACAGACAGCAAAAGGAAGAAGGATTACTTGACTATTCATCTCACTTGGTGAAATTTGCAGGCATGCTAAATGAGAAGCTAAATCCAACAGAAACTATCTTTGCTTTACATAAAGAAGGTTATTATCCTGATTTGTTAGGGGAATTTATTCGGTTAATAAAAAAAGATGGCTTGTAGGGGTTAATGTACCTACTAGCCATCTTTTTTTATTTCTGATACTTCTTTAAAGAAGTGAAATAATCTCTCATGAAATTCCAGTAAATTATTGAGTTTGTCCTGTAGCTCGTCATCTTTCTCAGCATTCTGTATATGATCAAATTCGTTCTTCAATTCAATCAGTGCATCTTTCCTGACCTCTGTAGCATCAATCCATTTCTTCATATAAAAGCTTAAAAACTGTCTGAATAGATGATTATTTACTTGGAATAAATCTTTTCGTACACCTTTTTTCCAAACTCTTTTTACTAGATTTAAATCAACTAGGCTCCGTACGCTCGTACTCATTGAAGTTTTACTCTTCCCTAATGCTTCACTCATATCATCTAATGTTAATGGTGTTCCCTCGACATATAAATAAGCAAAGACTCTTGCTTCAATGGGAGATAAATCAAATAATTCTACGGTTTTAGCAAACTCTAGTAAAATACCGTTCTTTATCTTTTCGTTGCTGTTATTCAACATGCAAACCTCCTAAACTTGCTCTACTATAAGGTTACAATAGTCAACCAAGATTGAGAAATGGATAGTTGGTAGGTATTTTGGAGTAATATGGAGTATTTAAAAGGAAAACCAATATTTTATTCGTACAGTTTAAACTGTATGAAAAATATAATCGAAAATAAAGGAATATAAAGTTTGTCCAGTTCATATAAAAAGGTGTATAGTATTATGAGTAAGCGTTGCGGCACGGTTCGTTTTTATAATCTATTATTCTATATTTTAATGCATACAATGATAAATGTATGTCGAAAGAGGTGAAGGCTTTGCCAATTATTGAAGCGAAAAACCTAACAAAGGTTTTCGGTAAGAATCCAAAACAAGCATTAGACCATTTGGATCAAGGTTTATCCAAAGAAGAAATATTAAAGAAAACGGGAAGTACGGTTGGTGTAAATAGAGCATCTTTTACAGTTGAACCAGGTGAAATCTTCGTAATTATGGGATTGTCTGGTAGTGGTAAATCCACACTGGTACGATTGATTAACAGATTAATCGAACCAACACAAGGTTCCATCCTTATTGATGGACAGGATTTAGCAAAAATGGACAAAAAAGATCTTCGTCAAGTTCGTCGTGAAAAGCTCGGTATGGTGTTCCAACGTTTTGCACTTTTCCCAAATAGAACCGTATTAAAAAATGTTGAGTATGGTTTGGAGATTCAGAAAGTAGATCCAGAAAAAAGAACCAAAAAAGCACATGAAGCACTAAAATTAGTGGGCTTAGAAGGGTACGCAGAACAAAAACCTGAGCAATTATCAGGTGGTATGCAGCAACGTGTTGGACTAGCGAGGGCGTTAGCTAATGACCCAGAGGTTCTCTTAATGGATGAAGCATTTTCAGCTTTAGACCCGCTTATTCGTAAGGATATGCAGGATGAGTTAATTGATCTGCAATCCACAATGAAAAAAACAATTATCTTTATCACACATGACTTGGATGAAGCATTACGTCTTGGTGACCGAATTGCCCTAATGAAAGACGGTTCGATTGTGCAAATTGGTACACCTGAGGAAATATTAATGAATCCAGCCAATGACTATGTAGAACGCTTTGTTGAGGATGTTGATCGTTCGAAGGTTCTAACTGCAGGACATATCATGAAACGTCCTGAAACTATCAATATAGAAAAACATGGCCCACGTGTTGCATTAGAGCGTATGAAAGAAGCTGGTATTTCAAGTATTTTAGTGGTAGACAGTAAACGTAATTTAAAAGGATATGTTACTGCTGATGATGCTTCTGAGGCTAGAAAGAAAGAGGTCCGCGACCTAAAAGAGATATTACAAACTGACATTAAGCAGGTAAACAAAGAAACATCCATGCAAGAAATATTTAATGTAATCAATGGTTCACCAGTTCCAGTGGCAGTAGTCGAAAATGAAAGATTAGTAGGGATTATTGTACGTGGTGCTGTCATTGCTGCACTTGCAGGAGATAGTGAGGTGAACTTAGAACATGCTTAAAGAATGGTTTACGGAAGGTATTCCAATTGCGGAAGGTACGGAATGGGTTACCGATCAAATAACGGATATATTTGCTTTCTTATTCGATCCTATAAAAGAGCATTTTGGTAATTTCATGGATTTCGCATCAGAAACACTAATGTTAGTACCACCTGTTGTTGTCATGATTATTGTTGCATTAATTGCATTCTTTATAAGTGGGAAAAAATTTGGTTTAGCAGCGTTCTCTGTTGTAGGTTTATGGTTAATTGATAATCAGGGGTATTGGGAACATCTAATTAGTACATTTACTTTAGTTTTAATAGCTAGTTTATTATCTGTCATTATTGGTGTTCCAATAGGTATTCTGATGGCTAAAAGTAAAACCGCTGAAGCAATTATAAAGCCGATTTTAGACTTTATGCAGACAATGCCTGCATTCGTATATCTAATTCCGGCAGTAGCGTTTTTTGGGATTGGAATGGTACCAGGTATATTTGCATCATTAATTTTTGCAACTCCACCTACAGTACGTTTTACAAACCTAGGTATTCGTCAAGTTTCCAAAGAACTTGTTGAAGCATCTGAAGCATTTGGAAGTACTGGTACTCAAAAATTACTAAAAGTAGAATTACCTATGGCAAAAGCAACGATTATGGCAGGAATTAACCAAACTGTCATGTTAGCTTTATCAATGGTTGTTATTGCATCCATGATTGGAGCACCTGGACTTGGAAGAGAAGTATTATCTTCCTTACAACGTGCTCAAGTAGGAACAGGTTTTGTTGCTGGTATTGGAATTGTTATTCTTGCAATCATAATTGATCGCTTTACACAAAGTGCTAATTCTAAAGAGCAATAAGAGTATAACGGGGCTAATCGCTCCAATAATGAAGTTGGTACCTTTTCTTAGATGAGAAGTTCCATATAGATATTACAAAAAAAGGGGAGAAATAATTTGTTAAAAGGTAAATTAAAAGGTCTTGGTGTAGCATTAGGACTTTCGCTAACATTAATTGCAGCAGGATGTGGATCGGATGATAAAGATACATCTAACGGAGAATCATCAGATAACGGTGAAGTAAATTATAGTGAAGAATTAAATTATACGATTACTGGTATCGAAGCAGGAGCTGGAGTATTTCAGGCTTCAGAACGTGCAGTAGAGGAATATGGTCTTGATGGCTGGGAAGTTGCAGCATCATCAAGTGGTGCAATGGCAACTGCATTAGGTGAAGGTATCGAAAATGAAGAACCTATTGTCGTAACAGGTTGGTCTCCACACTGGAAATTCGCTAAATATGACTTGAAATATTTAGAAGATCCAAAAGGAACTTTCGGTGATGCAGAGATTATTGGTACAATGGTACGTCAAGGATTAGAAGAAGACATGCCTAACGCATATACAGTTCTAGATCAATTCTTCTGGACTGAAGATGACATGAACACAGTTATGTTAGAAATTGCAAATGGTGGGGAGCCTGCTGAAGTTGCAGCTGCATGGGTTGAAGATAATGCAGAAAAAGTTGCCGAATGGACTGAAGGTGCCGAAGAAGTTGATGGCAAAGAAATAGAATTAGTATATGTGGAATGGGACACGGAAGTAGCATCTACTAACGTTGTTGCTAAAGTATTAGAGGATCTTGGTTTTAATGTGACTGTTACACCTCTTGATAATGGAGTTATGTGGCAAGCAATTGCTAGTGGTGAAGCAGATGGAATGGTAGCAGCGTGGTTACCTGGTACTCACGGTGATTTATACGAAGAGTACAAAGATCAATTAGTTGACCTAGGTGCAAATCTTGAAGGTGCTAAAATTGGCCTAGTTGTACCAGCTTATATGGAAATTGATTCTATTGAAGATTTAGAAGCAAAATAATAAAAGTAAATAAAAGCAGACAGAAGTCAGT
>Ga0079224_100005340_pt1 | contig 16840 bp, 17 predicted proteins | sample Stecom2015_FD_80414 | JGI IMG/M metagenome (GOLD analysis project Ga0079224, IMG submission 80414) | Agricultural soil microbial communities from Utah to study Nitrogen management - Steer compost 2015 | ecosystem: Environmental > Terrestrial > Soil > Agricultural land | place: USA: Utah... | reverse complement strand
CTAGAACTCATTGCCTCGGAAAACTACTGCTCAAAAGCTGTGATGGAAGCTCAGGGTTCATGCCTAACTAATAAATACGCGGAAGGTTATCCACAGAAGCGATATTATAATGGTTGTGAGTTTGTTGACCAAGTTGAAACCTTGGCCATTGAACGTTTGAAAAAAATCTTTGGCGCTCAATACGCTAACGTTCAACCTCACTCTGGATCTCAGGCCAATATGGCCGTTTACATGGCAGTACTTAAACCAGGCGATAAGTTTCTTGGAATGGACCTTGCTCAAGGTGGTCACTTAACTCATGGTTCACCTGTTAACTTTTCGGGAAAACTTTTCCAAGCAGTTCACTATGGACTTGATCCTGTGACAGAGATGATTGACTACAATCAGCTCGAAGACATTGCAAAAAAAGAGCGCCCTAAAATGATCATCGCGGGAGCATCTGCTTATCCTCGTATCATTGATTTCAAAACAATTAGTGAGATTGCTAAATCAATTGATGCGGTCTTTATGGTTGATATGGCCCACATTGCTGGTCTTGTGGCCGCAGGTCTTCATCCCAATCCAATTGGGTATGCAGACCTTGTGACTTCTACTACTCACAAAACTCTGCGTGGTCCACGTGGAGGGATTATTCTTACTAATAACGAAGACTGGGCAAAAAAACTCAACTCACAAATCTTCCCGGGTATTCAGGGTGGACCACTTGAGCACGTTATTGCGGCCAAAGCGGTGGCCTTCAAAGAAGCCTTAAGCCCGGAATTTAAAACTTACCAACAACAAGTGGTAAAGAATGCTGCAGTCATGGCATCGACACTTCTTGAAAATGGAATCGAACTTGTTTCAGGTGGAACAGATAATCACCTCATTCTTGTAAAAACTGATTCTGTTAATATGAGTGGAAAAGATGCTGGTGCTCTTTTAGAAAAAGTAGATATTACTTGTAACAAAAATATGGTTCCTAATGATACAAGATCACCATTCGTGACTTCTGGTATTCGTCTGGGAACACCAGCTATTACCACCAGAGGTTTCAAAGAAGCAGAAGTAAAACTTATGAGTGAACTCATCATAAAAACTTTAAAAAATCCTAGTGACGAGCAGATTCATTCAGCTGTAAAAAATGAAGTTCATAAACTCTGTAAACAATTTCCTGTTTACGCTTAAATAAGGATAGATATGAAAGTTCTTGCTCTTCTTTTCGTTTTTGGTCTTGCTACTAGCTGTACACCTAAAGAAGCTCCTGTTGCTAATGAGCCTGAAGCAGTTGAAACAATAACGACTACTGAAGAAGTTAATGTTGATGAAACTCAAGCTCCTGCAGAAACAGACGAAGCTCACGATCACCACTAATTTTCAAAGGAACGGATGTGAAACAACTCTTATTATTAGCATTATTAATGAGCTGTTCACCTAAGGGTGCAACCCATAAACCGGAAGCACCCTCTGTTCCGGAAAAAGTAGAAAAAGTTCGCCATAATCCAGAGCTTCCCCCAGAGGGTTGCGCTTGTATCAAAATATTCCGTCCTGTTTGCGCCGATGGGAGAACATTCGGAAATTCTTGTGAAGCCCAATGTCATGGTTTCGATAAGTGGACCGAAGGGTCTTGTAAGTAGCTGAAATCCAAATTCAGGTATTTACCTTTTTAAATGGTAACTTCCATGATAAAAATGCACTTTAAACACTACATGTAGTATAGGACTGCATCATGAAATGTCCCTATTGCCAGGCACCTGACTCAAAAGTTCTAGATTCAAGAAACCTTGAAGATGGTGGAGTCATCAGACGTCGAAGGAAATGTGAATCATGCCAAAAACGATTCACCACTTTTGAGACGATAGAATTATCAATGCCCTCAGTGATTAAACGTGATGGGAGAAGAGAGCCATTCAAGAAAGATAAAATAAAATCTGGAATTGAAAAGGCTTGTGAGAAACGCCCTATTTCAGCACTTCAAATTGAACGTATCATTTCAAACATTGAAAAAGCTGTTCTTGATATCTCTGATAAAGAAATCAAATCAGGAGATATAGGAAACCTGGTGATGATGTATCTTCGTCATCTGGACCCTGTGGCCTATATTCGCTTTGCTGCGGTTTATAGGAAGTTTCAAGACGTTGAAGAGTTTGTAAATGAACTCAAGCACGATGAACACAATCAATTCAAAATCAACACTACAGATAATAAGGACACCAACAGTGAGTACTAAGTCCCAAGCGCGTGAGTTCTGTCTTCAATTTTTATATCATCTTCAATTGCCTGTTTTTAATGATCTAAAAAGAGAAACTGATCCCAAAGAATTAAATAAAAGAATTAATGAATTTAAAGAAACTCTAGAAACAGAGCTCTCAAGCGAAGCTCAGAGTTTTGTAAGCGAGCATATTGGAAGACTAATTGCTGAATACGATTCACTAGAAGAAGTTCTAGTTAAGTATCTAAAGAAAAGCTGGAAGCTTTCTCGTATCTCTCGCATAGAGCATACTATCTTCATCCTTGCCATCTATGAGCTGAAGTTTTTAAAAGATGTCTCTGCTAAAGTAATCATTAACGAGGCGATTGAGCTTGGTAAGAAATATTCAACCAAGGAGTCGGGAGCCTTCATTAATGGAATTCTTGATAACATTTATAAATCCGAGTTCCCAAGAAATGAATAAACTAATTTCAAAAGTTACTCCGCTTACAAAGGCCATAATTTGGCTTGCCAGTAAGCCCCTTGATCCTCAGTCTAAAAACTACCAGGCCATTGACTACCTACTTAATGGCCTGCTCACCTCCTCTCGGAACGTGAACTCAGAACTCATAAGCCGTACTCTTATTGGTGAGCAATTTGGGGGACAACTCCATATTTTCGTTGCTCATGAACCTACTCTTGAATTTAAACACTTCATCCACCTTATCGAAGATAAACTTACTACAGAGAATAATATTCTGGTGATTGATGAACTTAATGCTTTTGAAGAAATTAACAAATACCTTTCCTCATATCTCCGAAACAATATTGTTAAATATCAATAGAGAATTTCTAAAACTCTGAGGTTAGAAGTCTCTGGGATCACTTCCTCGTGAATCTATTTCTTTCAAAACTTTCCCATCATGATAACGAATCAATTCACAATATTTATCAATAGACTTTGCAATAAACCCATCATCTTCAATGTAAACATTAACCCAAGAATTGGGACGAGAAACGAAGACATCTTTAGGCCCATGTAGCTGATAAAGAAGCTTATTAGCTGCTTTAAACCCTTCTTTTCATAGGCCCTCATTGTGACTTTGTATTCATATCAATTTACAATGAGGGCCTGTAATAAGAGACTTAAGATGCTCTTATAGGTAGCTTGTCTAAAAGTTAGTCAGTCTATAAAGAAATAACTGCAATATTTCTAAAATCATGGCCATCTAGAGTCTTCTGATAAATTTCTCCTTTATCATTAACAATAAAAAGCCTGCCTTGAAGATCAATAAAGTAATTAGAAGCATTCTTTACGATATTGGAAATCGATAAACTCATCGGGACTGCGGGGGTAATAAGTTCTCCATCTTCAGAAACAGTGTAGATAAAGTTTGAAGAGTCCGAGAAAAAGTTACCTCCGCGACGTTCAATAATTCCTACTCTCGTATAAGTTTGTGGCTCAATTTCTCCCCATGAGTTGATCGTATGAACAACACCTCGTCTATTCATAAAGTATGATCCCCCCAGGCTTACAATATCTGTGAGCTTCATTTTCAATTCTGGATGGCGAGTGAACTCTCCATCAAGATTGATCGTAACAAACTCAACAAGACCATCTTCCTGAGCTATGAGAAAGTATCTACCACCAAAGTGTGTAGCACGCTTAAACTCTTCTTGAACTTTAATTTTAATGCCACCTGTTCGATCGATGGTATAAAGCTCCCCTTCACTTGAAAGGAAATAGTTTATTCCCTTCCCTTTAATTTTCTCAGGGATATGCTCATACTTTCTATAAAGCATTCCATTCTCATCGATAGTTGCAATGATTGAATTTTCTTCTACAAAGAAAACTCCCCCTTTCATGGAGATTTTATGTGGATAAGCATAATGACCAAAGTCATAGATGAATCCAGACTTATCAGTCGTAAGAGTTGAGCCGTTATTCATGATGAGATAAGACTGAGCAGATGCTTGAGTAAAGAATCCCAACGAAAGTAAAAGTAATAGCATTTTCATATCTTCTCCTTGTGTTCAGAATCAAGGGGAATATACTCAAGCTTTTTGTGTCAAATCTATTGCTAGGTTTTAAATTGAAGTTAGAGAGATAAGAGACTGAATGGCCCTGTGTTTCCTTAAGAAAACACAGGGCATGAGAGAATTAAAGAGAGAAAATTCTGCTGCGAGAAATATCAACGCTTATCATTCTTTGGTTAATATTTCCCTGAGCATCAACTGTATAAATATTGTTATCTGAATCAATCATATAGTTTGATCCAAAGTTCACAAGTTTTTTTGTATCAAACCCAAAAGGAATGATTGGAGAGATCAGTTCACCCTCAGTTGTTATTGTATGGATCCATCCCTTCTCATCAATAAAGTAGTTTCCACCTGCTTTTTTAATTTCTTTGAAGTTCTTATGGAAGGTTTTAATTTTACCTTCATCGGTAACAGTAAAGAACTGACCAATCTCAGAGATAAAATAAGACCCAGGAAAACTTTTAATCTTAGAGAGATCAATTCCCTCTAGGCGAATCACTTTGAATGTTCCATCCCTGCGAATAATAGTCATATCACCATCAAGAACAAAATAATTACCTCCAAAGATACTGACATCTTTAAGGTTGTACCCCTCTTGAGTGAACTCATAGTAGAACCCTTTATCATCCACAGTATAAAGCTTACTCGTACTAAAAAGTCCTGAGTCGGAGATAAAGTAATTAAGACCTGAACCTTTGAACTTCTTTACATTAATTGAGTTTTTATAAAGTAGCCCATTAGCATCAATAGTTACCAAGTTTTTATCTTCAAGGAGGAAGTTCCCACCTTTTCCTTTAACCTTGTAAGGAAGAACGAAATTATTAAAGTCGTAAACATACCCATTAACATCCGTAGTAAGTGTTACTCCAGAATTTAACACCACATATGATTGTGAATATGCGTTCACCGATAAGAGTGCGATTGCCCCTAAGAGTAATTTTTTCATGCTGACTCCTTAAAACTAGTTAACTGGCCCGAATATAGGAGAATTACCTATTGAGTTCCACCCAATTGGAAAATTTACACAATAAAAAAGCCCCCTAAATCCGAAAACTTAGGGGGCCGATAGATCAAATAGAATAACTAACTTTTAGTAGTTTAAAAGCTCACGAGCAGCAACAAGGATCTTATTCATATCCGGAAGAATCGCGCGCTCTAAGATTCTGTTAAACCCTACTGGAGTAAATGTTGAACCTACACGACGAACAGGGGCATCGAGATGCTCGAAAGCGTGCTCATTGATTTGACCAACGATCTCACCACCGAATCCGCCGAATACCTTATCTTCGTGAACAACAAGGGCCTTATGAGTCTTCTTAACTGTTGCAACAATTGAATCAAGATCAAGAGGGTTAAGTGAGCGAAGATCTAGAACTTCAACTTCATAACCTTCTTTAGCAAGAAGTTCTGCTGCTTCTAAAGAGAAGTGAACAGTATTACCGTAAGTGATGATTGAAAGATCTTTACCTTCTCTTCTCACTCTTGCTTTTCCAAAAGGAACTTCAAAGTCTTCAGGAACTGCTGTCATTGCTTGTTTAGCGTTATAAAGAGCTTTTGGCTCAAGATAAACCGTACAACCGCGTGAGCGCATAGCAGTTCTTAAGAGCCCAGCAGCATCGTCAGCAAAAGCTGGACATACAACACGCACACCAGGGAAAGTACAAAGAGCACCTTCAATATTTTGTGAGTGGTATAGACCTCCTCCAATGTATCCACCAGAAGCAAGACGGATGGTGACGTTTGGAGAGAATGCACCATTACTTCTCCAGTAATCGTGAGATGTTTCTACAAATTGCTCCATTGCTGGCCAGAAGTAATCTGCGAACTCTGCACCTTCTACAACAACGCGAATTTTCTCATCAAAACGAGACATTCCATTCGCTGTTCCAAGGATATAATCCTCTGCAATTGGTCCGTTAAACACTCTGTGTTTTCCAAACTCTTGTTGCATACCTTTTGTAACGTTGAAAATTCCACCCTTTTCCTTGTTAGCAACGTCTTGTCCCCAAATATAAGTATCTGGATTATGACGGAACTCGGCTTTAAGGGTTCCATTGATCGCATCAATGAATTTTACAGGTTCAGAAGTTTCGTTATGAACACCATTACCATATTTTGAAGCTTCATACGGCTCAGGAACAACAAAATCAAAAATTGATTCAGGTGTTGGGTTTGGAGCTTTCATTGCTTTTGTATGAGCATCGAGAAGAATAGCTTTCGCTTCAGCTTCGATTTTTTCGATTTCTTTTTCTGTGAAAATCTTTGCTTTTAAAAGATCCGCTTTGAACTTTGGAAGAGGGTCTTGAGCTTTAGCAGCAGCTCTTTCTTCTTCATCACGGTACCACTCGTGGTTATCAGAGTTAGAGTGGTTTCCGATACGAACACATTCAGCGTGAACGATTACAGGAACCGATTTTTCTTTTGCATATTCGTAAGCAGAAATCATCGCATTCATTGAATCGAAAATATCTCTTCCATCACATTTAATGATTTGAATATGTTTGAACCCTCTGAAGTTATCAGCAACGTGCTCATTGGCCGTCTGATCACTCTTAGGAACAGAAATTCCGTATCCATTATCTTGGAAAACAAACACTACTGGTAGTAACTCTCTATCAGCACCGTTGATCGCTTCGTAAACGTAACCTTCAGAAACAGAAGATTCACCTTGAGATGAAATCGCTACACCTTTATGCTTGTAAGTTTTCATTGCGCGAGCAACACCTACTGCGTGAAGAGTGTGGTTACCTGTACAGCTTGATACGTTATGAATATTCCATTCAGGCTTTGCAAAGTGGTTAGACATGTGACGTCCACCAGAAGCAAGGTCTGTTGCTTTAGAAATTCCGTTAAGGATGAGTTCTTCAGCTGTAAGACCAGCAGAAAGAGCAACAAGCATGTCACGGTAGTATGGGAAAAGGTGGTCAGTTTTTTTATTGAACACTTGTCCGATCGCAAGTTGGATTCCATCATGTCCAGCATATGGAGCATGGTAAGACCAACCAAGAGCTTGCTTAAGATAATTTGGGGCACGCTCATCAACCATACGTCCAAGTATTAAAAGATGAAGCCAGTTTTTGAGCACTTTTTTATCAGTTTTTTTGATGTCATGATGTTTGACGACTTTCAAAGTCATAATAAATTCTCCATGTTGAACTAGAGCTAACTATTTAAATTTTATGAATTAACTATCACAAGCCATCACAATCGACAACAATTTGAGTAGAAATTACAGAAAGCCTCTGAAATCACTCACCTAGGAAGGCAACTCCCCACTCTTTAAACATATTTTCACGAGTTATTAGAGTAGAAGGACGAATGGACTCTGGATCAAGGTTTGGAAACGGAATTAGAGGCATTTGACTGGAGTCCGGAGCATCTCGATAGGCCACTAAGACGTAAAGAGCCCGAGTGAAGCTTGCCTGTTCAATACCTAATTGCACAGGAAGTACGGGATCTAGTTGTTCATTATATTGAGGATAGATACAAAAGTAGGGATAGTCGGGTATCTTTACCCGCCAATGATCCTCAAAATCACTTAAAGAAATCGCTGGGAAATTCATTGCTCCTAAATCTTTGATCATCCATTCAATGCTCTCTGCTCTGGTTGTACAGACTCCGTGATTGAACTGCATGGCCGACTTAGGTAAGCGAATGTCGTAGAAGAGGTAATCATAAATTACTCCCTCTATTTCAAATTTATCGGTCTCAATAATTTTTCCTTCCCAACTCAGCCTCTCTGTTAGCATGGGAGTAGTGGCGAGAAAACTCTTGGCCTCATCACCTAAAAATTGAAACTTCATTTTCTTTTCTTCATGAATCGATTGGATATAAACGTTGGGCTTGGCTGCAAAGACTTCACCTGAACCAGGATAATAACTTGCATCGATCTGATCATTCTTCCACACACCAGGATAGGCCACATTGGGAAAATGAGCATTCCCCTTCTCTACCCACCATGGCCGTTTTCCTTGTTCAATGATGTTCTGAAAGGTTTGAAGTTGTGGAAAAATTTGCGGGATACAGTTTTCGGGATCCAAGTCCGAAGATAGCATTTGCGTAGTGCAAATATTCGTTTGGGATCCCGTTGACCAAGATAAAAACTTAGGTGGAAAACACTCCTGAGCAAAACTGGAAAAGCTCAAAACTAGACTTAAGGTAATAAAGAACTTCATTTCTTCACCATCCTCACGTCTATTTTTTCTTCTCCCTCCTTCACTTCTACCTTCGAAAAGAATTCGCACCCCTTTTCATCATTAGCACGAACTTGGTACTTCCCGGCCTTAGCATAAAACTTATAACTTCCACCAACAGGAACCTCCGTATGCATAAGAAGTAGCCTCTTCTCGCGGTCGTCCTCGTCCACCGAAAGCCATACCATGACTTTTTTAGCACACCCTTCCAAACTATTAACTCGCCCGGCTATTCCTGAAGGAAAAGCCGCTAGACTAAAAGAAAAGGCGAGTAAAAGGATAAGAAGTTTCATCAACACTCTTATCGGCTCAAATTTACCATAGCTTAATGCCGGAAAAGTCCTTGTAAAGGTCAAGTCTTCGTCTTAAACTGCCGAAAAACCTCGTATACTTTCAATTTCGGAGACCTCTATGTCTAAGACTATTGCTCAACAATTTTTTCAAGACCCACGATTAGAAGAAGCTAAAAAGCTCATTAAAGATGCCCTTAATGATCACAAAAAAAATATCACTGGAGTTAGAGATGCGGTTCCTGGCCTTTCTAACAACTACGATGTTCTCCTCAAGAAAATGGCAGATTACCGAGGTGGTGGTCTTTTTTATAATTATCTCGGCTCTGGTATTGGAAATGGTCCTCTGGTTGAACTTGCTGATGGTTCTGTAAAATACGACTTCATCACAGGTATTGGTGTTCACTATATGGGTCACTCTCACGAAGGTGTTATTGATGCCACTCTTAATGGAGCACTCGCCAATACTGTAATGAATGGTCACCTTCAACAGAATGATACCACCGCTGACCTTCTTGAACTTATCTCAAAAGCTGCAACTAAGAATGGGGCAAATGTAAAAAACGTTTTCCTTTCAACATCAGGAGCAATGGCCAACGACAACGCTTTTAAAATCATATTCCAAAAAAAGTCTCCTGCTAATCGCTTCTTTGCTTTTGAAAGATGTTTCTCCGGTCGTACTCTAGGTATGGCATGGGTTACAGATAAAGCAGCTTACCGCCAAGGTCTCCCAAAAACTCTGGATGTAGATTACATCCCTTTCTATGATGAGAACGATCATCAAGGATCTATCGATCGTGCTGTGAAAGTAATGAAAAACCACTTAAAACGTTTTCCTGGCCAGTATGCAGGTTTCATCATGGAGCTTATCCAGGGAGAAAATGGATCATGGGTGGGTAATACTGAATACTTCGAAGCTCTCATTACCGTATGTAAAGAAAACAACATCTCTCTTCTTATTGATGAAGTACAAACTTTTGCTCGTACAACAGAGATCTTTGCTTTCCAACATTTTAAATTAGATAAGTATGTTGATGTCGTAACAGTTGGTAAAAACTCGCAAGTTTGTGCCACTCTTTATAATGATGATCACAAACCTAAGCCTGGTCTTCTTTCGCAGACCTTTACTGGATCTTCATCTCAGATTGCCGCTTCTCACTTCATCATTAATGAAATTCTAAATGGTGATTATCTTGGAGAGAATGGAAAGATCATGAAGCTTCATGCTCATTTCAAAGCAAAGCTAGAAGCTATCTCCAAGAAAATGCCAAACAAGCTCACTGGACCTTACGGTATTGGTGCTATGGTTGCCATGACTGTTCTCGGTGGAGATGAGGCGAAAACAAAAGAGTTTACTTATAAACTTTTTAATAACGGTGTGATGTCTTTTCAGGCGGGAGCTGCCCCAACGTCACGAGGGCGTTTTCTTATGCCTATTCTTGCAGTTGAAGAACGCCACATTGATGAAGTATGTGCCATTATTGAAAAGACTCTAAATGAGATGGAATAATAGATGTTTATCATTAGACCTATAAATCAAAATGATCTCGATGGATTAATGGAACTTTTAGAAGAGTCAGGTCATGGGTTGACCTCACTTCCTAAAGATCCTGAGATCCTTAAAAAAAGAATTAGAATTTCTGAGCGAAGTTTTCTTCACCGTGAAGATGGTGCCGGAGGGGAAGATTATCTTTTTGTTATGGAAGAAATCTTCACAGGTAAAATTGTTGGAGTATGTGCCATCATTTCAAAAATTGGTGGATTCCATCCATATTACTTTTACCGTCTAGAGCAAAATAATTACGCTTCAAAAATTATCGATGTACAAACGCAAATCACTACAATGCACTTCCATTTCATTCACAATGGTCCTGCTGAGATTTGTTCACTTTATCTTCACCCTAAATACAGAAACTCCCAAAACGGCCGTTTCCTTTCTCTCTCTCGTTTTCTCTTTATTGCAGAAAACAGAAAGTATTTTGAAGATCAGGTCATTGCGGAAATGCGCGGGATGGTGAACGATTCTGGACACTCTCCTTTCTGGGATGCAGTTGGAAAAAACTTTTTCCAAATTGATTTTCCAACAGCTGACTATCTCTACGTTAAAAATAAAAAATTTATCGAAGAGCTGATGCCAAAGACTCCTATCATCGCTAACCTCCTTCCAGAAGATGCTCAGTTTGTAATTGGAAAGGTTCATCCAAATACTGAGCCGGCCAAACATATCTTAGAGCAGGAAGGATTTAAGTTCTCAGGTCTTGTGGGTATCTTTGAACCTGGGCCTGTTCTTATCGCTGATATTGATAATATCAGAGCTATTAAAGAAAGTGTTGTGGGAGTTATTGAAGAGATTGCTGATAAACAAGAAGTAACTGATATCAAGGTCATCTCCACTGTGGGAGACGAGAATTTCCGTTCTTGTCTAGGAGGAGTTGAAGTTCTTCCAAGCGGAGGACTCAAAGTTTCTGATGTCACTGCTGCTGGCCTAAAGTTGCGTTTAGGTGAGAGCATTCGCTTTGTAAATTTCAAACCAACTAAGAAATAAAAAAGGGAGCTTGAAGCTCCCTTTTTTTATTGGCCTTTTGAAGTTGATTCAAAAATTTTATCTGCAGAAGCCGCTACAAAACCTTGATAAAGTTTTCCATCAGGCATTGCATAGCGCTTAGCGAACTCATAGTAACAGGCAGGAATAGTTCTTTTCTTATCAGAAAATTCAACCTCGATGTTATTAGCAAGAGTTGAAGACTGTTCGAGAAGAACTTCCGGGCTTCCTTTAATTTCACCACCACTGGAATTGAGCTTGAAGCCTTTCTCTTTTAAGAAGTTATTCAACACTTTAATGTCTGAATATTTTTTTAGATCGTTTATATAAACCGTGAAGTGGTTTGGACGATAACCGAAAGCCGCAACCCAAGCAGCGTAATCACTTTCTTTTAGAATAGTATCGTAGATCTCACTTGAGACATTCCAAGGTCTCCCAATAGAAGTGAAATCATTTGAAAGCTCAAGACCTTCAGGAATTTGTGCCACTAATGCATCTACCGTTTGACGGAGTTCGGGTGAGAACTCTTCAAGTTTTAACTCAGAAATAAAGATTTTTGGCATCTTGGGATCAGTGTGTTCAAAGTGTTTGGCATAAAGTCTTTTCTCTGTGAACTGGTAGTCACCTTTCTCTTCGTATCCCCAGGCAAGAAATGGACGGGCGAGAACATCAACAGAAATACGAGGATGGTTAAAGGTTCTGAGTGCGATATGATCGTTACTGAGAACTTCACCTTCCGCAGTTAAAGTATCAAAGATTTTTTGAGCAAGTGGATTTATAGCGGTATAATCTAACCACATTTTATCAAGTAACTGGCTTAAGTTTTGAGCACTCATGGGCCCTCCTTCATCATTTGTTAAAAGCTTACCAGATTTCTTAAACTTTTATAAGAAAGTAATCTGTGATAAAAGGCCTAAAAGAGGTATGATCAGCGTCATCTAAATCAAAGGAATATCTATGAAAATGGTACTAAAAGGTGATTATTTTAATGGAGCCTTCTCCCACCCTCAGGGTGTTAACGCAAGGGATTTAGCTGGTGCTCAAGAAACAATATCTAAGGATTCTCCGGCCGATCTTAAATTACATCTTTGGGATGCGGGGATCTTCTATGAACATATCGATCCTGTTATAGCCTCTTCGGTCAAAGGTTTTGATACTTGGAGAAAACTCAGTTTCGAACAGAGAATCACTTATTTAAAACGCTATCAAGAAGCCGTTCGTAAAAGAAAAGATGATTTTGCAATGGCGCTCGCTTTAGAAGTGGGAAAACCTCTTTGGGAAGCCAAAACAGAAGCAGCTTCCATTGATGGAAAGGTTTCTGTAACCATAACTGATTCTTATGAGCGTATTAAAACCCAGACTATTAAGGAAGTTCTTCCTAAGATTGATGGTCACACTATCTATAAGCCTCTGGGACCAAGTCTTATTATCGGGCCTTTTAATTTTCCATGTCACCTTGCAAACGGACAAATTTTAGCAGCTCTCTTAGCGGGTAACTCTATTATTTTTAAACCTTCTGAAAAAACGGTTTATTCAGCACAGCTCATGATTGAATGCTTCCATGAAGCTGGCTTCCCTGAAGGAGTTATTAACTTCATCAATGGAACAGGCCATACTTCAAGCTCCCTTACTGGTGATAAGCGCATTAAGGGTGTGTATTTTACAGGTTCAAAAAACGTAGGTCTTCGCATTCTTGATAACACATACCGCGACCTGAATAAGCTTGTTGCTCTTGAACTTGGGGGAAAGAATGCAACGATTCTCCATCACGATACAAATATTGAGCATGCTCTTCCGGAACTTCTGAGATCAGCATTCCTTACAACTGGTCAGCGTTGCACTTCTACTTCAATGATTCTTGTTCATAAGAAAATTGAGCAGGAATTCATAGCTAAGTTTAAAGAACTCACTGAGCGTATCCGTGTTGGACACCCTCTCTCTACTCCAGAAGCTTTCATGGGACCTCTCATTGATGCTCACGCCGAAAAACTTTATTTTGATTTCTGCGCCCAAGCCGCTCGTGATGGGGCCACCGATATTCTTGGTGCTCAAAAACTTGATGTGGGATATGAAGGCTACTATGTTTCTCCATCAGTTCTTTATTTAGAGAAGCCAGATGTAACTTCGAAAATTATTCAGGATGAAATATTTGGGCCAAACTGCTTCTTCATCCCATACGACGATATTGACCAAGCTATTAGTATTGCTAATTCAACGGAGTACGGGCTTGCGGCTTCTATTTTCACTCAAGATAAAGCTATCTATGAACAAGCAGTTCGTGATATTGAATCCGGACTTATTAACCTCAATCGCTCGACCGTTGGGGCCAGTGCTCGACTTCCTTTCGGAGGACTTAAAAATTCCGGAAACCATCGTCCAGCAGCGGTATCCATGATCGATCATTGTGTAGGAACAGTGGCTTCTCTTGAAACTCAGGATGCCAGCTCCAAAATATCTGATGTTGTAGGATTAAAATAGTTTTCTATGAATGAAGCCGCTGATTTAAAACGTGAACGAATCTATGTGATTATTTTAGCGGCTATCCAAATTGCCCATATTCTAGATTTTGTTATTATGATGCCTTTAGGCCCTCAGTTCATGAGGGTCTTTTCTATTACGCCGGGACAGTTTTCTACTCTGGTTTCTGCCTATACTTTTAGCGCAGGTATTGTTGGTTTCTTAGGAGCTCTTTACGCTGATCACTTTGATCGAAAAAAGTTTCTCCTTTTTAACTTCACCGGTTTCATTGGTGGCACATTTATGTGCGCTATTGCTTCCGGCTTTGAATCACTCCTAATAGCAAGGATCATTGCTGGCGCTTTTGGCGGAATTTTAAACGCCTGTGTTCTCTCTTTGGTTGCCGATCTCATTCCTTTCAAAAGACGAGGAAAGGCCATGGGTGTAGTGATGTCTGCTTTTTCAATTGCAAGTGTATTAGGTATCCCGGTGGGACTTTGGGTTGCTAATAAATTTGACTGGCATGCTGCCTTTTATCTTATCTGTATCGTAAGTCTTGTTTTCTGGATTGCTTCTTTTATTTTCCTTCCTTCTGTTAAAGCACAAGGCCCTAAACTTAGTTTTATAGATAATCTAAAAAAGTTTTCTGTTATCTTAAAGAACTGGGACTATATCCAAAGCTTCACTCTTACAGCAGTGCTGGGCTTCGGGGTCTTTATGGTGATTCCCTTTATTGCCCCTTATCTTGTAAAAAATGTTGGAGTTCCAGAGAGCGATCTTCCTCTCGTTTACCTTTTCGGTGGAGCTTTCACTGTTATCTCCGCGCGAGTGATTGGAAAACTTTGTGATACAAAAGGAAGCTATGTTATGTTTCGCTTCCTTGCTCTCTTCTCTATTCTTCCACTGATTCTTCTTACAAACCTGCCACAAGTGCCTCTCTGGGTTGCCTTGGCGGTTACGACCCTTTTTACAATGATTGGGTCAGGGCGATTTATTCCTGCTATGACTCTCATCTCCGCTGTTCCTAAGTCAGGTGACAGAGGAACCTTTATGAGCCTTGAAAATGCTACCAGACAATTTTTCACAGGTGTTTCAAGTCAGCTGGCAGGACTCATTATTGGGACCAGTGCCTCAGGGACTCTTACACACTTTCCTCATGTGGGGATTGTGGGGGTAGTAACAACATTATTTGCAATTATCATTGCTTTAAAAATTAAAAACAAACACCAACTACTATGAACACTGCTCTTTGGGCCGCTATTTCTGCTTTTAGCATGTGGGGCCTTTTCCCTCTCTACTGGAAATTTTTTACAGACATCTCATCTTGGGATCTTTTTGCATTTAGGCTCTTCTTCTCATTTTTTACTCTCTTTTTCTTCGTTCTCTACAAAAAGAAGTTCGGGGTCATCCGATCTATTTTTAGCGATAAGAAAAAGTTTCTTTGTTTAAGTCTGTCAGCACTTCTTATTTCAAGTAACTGGCTTATCTATATTTATGCGGTCAATGTGAACCGAGTTCTTGAAGCAAGTATGGGTTACTTTCTAAATCCTATTATTCTCATTATTCTCGGAAGTTTGATCTTCAAAGATCAAATTAGAAAAAGACAAATCCCTGCAATCATCTTGGTTGGAGTGGCCATTTCATATATTGCTTACCACACAGAACTTGCAACCTTTCCTTGGATTGCCTTGAGTCTTTCACTGTCTTTTGGACTTTACGGACTTATTCGAAAACTTGTTCCTATTGGTTCTATAGAGGGCCTTTTTTTTGAAACCTTGATTATCACGATTCCTTCACTCATTCTCTGGCCGTTTATTACAGAGAATCCTTTAAACATTTATATGAGTCTAGGAATTCCCCGTGCTCTCCTTCTCTCTCTTTCAGGTCTATTGACAGGTGTACCTCTTATTCTTTTTGCTTATGCTGCCAAGAATTTGAAACTCACCACTCTAGGGTTTACTCAATATCTTTCACCGAGTTTTAAATTTCTTTGTGGGATTTTAGTTTTTAATGAAGCGCTACTGCCTCATAACCTTGTAGGCTTCACGCTTATTTGGATAGCTCTCTTAATTTATTCTCTGGAGTCACTCCATCACTCCAGAAAACAGAAACTAATTAATCGAAAGAATCTCTGAGCGTTTAGGAGCCTTCCTTAGAGCGGCCGGAAGATTTTCTTCGAAAACTTCCACGAGAGCTTTTTCAATAGAACTCTTCATCGAAAGAGGTCCAGTTACAAAACTAATCTCTCGAGTGGGGATCTCCCCTTTGAATTCCCTTAAAAGCTTCTTGTCTTTTTCCGAGAGCGTCTCACAGGTAAGATAAGGAAGGATGGTAAAGCCTGAAGAAGATTTAACCATATTGATTAATGTCTCCATACTTCCTGCTTCAAAAAAAAGCTGTCTCCCACTCTTGTCCTTGGTTACCTTGCAGAGACTCAGTGCTTGCGCCCTCATGCAGTGCCCTTCTTTAAGAAGCCAGGCATCTTTAATCTCTAAATCTTTTTTCTCAATTTGTTTTTTCTTTAGCAGCGAATGACCAGGAGAAAAGAATACTGAGAAAGGTTCCAGAAAGAGAGGTCTCTCATTTATGTCCTTCTCCTCTAGTGGAGTCGCTAGAATCGCCCCGTCAATTTTACCTTCTCTCAAAAACCTAATGATCTCATCTGTTTGATATTCATAAATTTTGAGTTCAACATCAGGGTATTTATCTAAAAATTTATTCACAAATAACGGAAGAATATAAGGAGCAAGAGTAGGAATAATAGCAAGAATGAATTCCCCCGAGACCTCTCCTCTAAGAGATTTCCCAAGTTCTTCTAGTTCGTTAGCAGCTCCCATAACCTTTTGAGCATATTGAAGAACTTTCCGCCCCATAGGGGTAGGCTCTACAGGTGTTTTTGAACGATCAAAAATAATGATCTGCAAATAATCCTCTAATTTTTGGATTTGCATACTTAAAGTCGGTTGAGTTACAAAACATTCTCTTGCAGCTTGCGCAAAGTTTCGACAGCTGTCGACGGCCAGGATATAATTGATCTGCGTTCACGTCATTAGCTTACCCTTGTGGCTTTCTGATACTATTGAAAATCAACTTTCTTCTGAGGTCGATATACTATACTTTCTTCTCTCCCTTGCTGTCCTCTCCTGCTCCT
>Ga0079224_100005338_pt1 | contig 16844 bp, 13 predicted proteins | sample Stecom2015_FD_80414 | JGI IMG/M metagenome (GOLD analysis project Ga0079224, IMG submission 80414) | Agricultural soil microbial communities from Utah to study Nitrogen management - Steer compost 2015 | ecosystem: Environmental > Terrestrial > Soil > Agricultural land | place: USA: Utah... | reverse complement strand
TGTTGGGCAGGAACGGAATGCTCATCGGCGTAGGGTTGCCGATCGTCTCCGTGAGCAGGCCGATCATGTTGTGGAAGTACACCGTGGTGCGTAGTCCCCCATTCCACCACGTGGAATAGCCTGCGCCGCTTCGCATGGTGACACCCGGCTTCTCCTCCGTGACGAACCGGTTGTGCATGGCTGCACCAACCAGGTCCAGCTGCGTGCGGATGAGCGGGTGGTAGTTGTAGTTGGCCGGATCGCGGAAGGGCGGCGCGAACATCACGGTACCCGCCGGACCCGTCTGGTGGTGATTGTACATCACCTGCGGATTCCACTCGTTGTACAGCACCCGGTTCATGTTCTCCGACTCGGCCTGCGATGCGAGGTAGAAATCGCGGTTGTTGTCGTGGCCGATGTACTTCTGGTACAGTCGCGGAATGCCGCCCGAGCTGCGCTCCTGCGGATTCGGGTTGCGCATGTACCAGTCCGAGACCAGTTCCATGCCGTCCGGGTTCGCATGGACCATCAGGATCACGAGGTCATCCAGGAAGCGCATCGTCTCGGCATCGCTGCCGCTTACGAGTTGCCAGTTGGTTTCCAGCAACTGCTGGGCGCCGAGTACCTCGGTGGCGTGCAGTCCGCCGTCGATCCATACAACACCCTTGCCCTCGCTGGCGAGCTGGGCGGCCTGTTCGTCAGTCAGCCCTTCAGCGCGTGCAAGCCGGGTGCTGATTTCGCGCAGCCTGTCCAGATTCCTGTGGTTTTGGGGTGAAGTGACGATCGCCATAAGCTGCGGTCGTCCCTCTTCGGTGAGTCCGATGATGTCGAGCACCATGCGATCGGACTGCCTGGCGAGAAGCTGCCAGTACTCCACGAACTTCGTGTAGTCGGGCAGAACGTAGTCGGCGCCAATCTCGTGGCCGAAGAACTCCTGCGGGCTCGTGAGGTTCTGCTGAGCGCCGGCCGGAGTTACGGTGGCGAAGGCGACTGCCAGGCCTGCGCCAGCCGAAAGCAGCAGGCGGCGGCTGGAGGCGACCACGGATGAGCGCGCTACCGGAACGCGTGACCGGTGCGAGATGAGCATGCTCGGGTCCTCTACGGGGGAAACGGCGGTCCCGCACGGGTGGTGCGGGAGATCGAATGGGGGACGATGCCACCATGCCGGCCGCGCCGGAAGGGTGCGGTCGGTGAGAACACGGTCCAACGTTAGCTACGCGGTGGCGATGGGGCGCGTTGATGCGCTCAGGGCTGTTCGGGGTTCAGCCGCCTCTCCGCACCCGGGGGGGAAAGCGCCGCTTCCCCGAACCCGCGATCGCTATGCCGCTGCCCACGCTCCGGCACGGGCCACGATCCCCGCACGCGCAAGCGGCTCTTCCGATCCGATCTCCAGCTTCCCGCTGGCCAGCACCGACTCCGCCGCATCCACGGCCCGCGCGCACAGTCGCGTGGTGCGATCCCGCCTCAGGATGCCTATGGTCTCGTCCACCTGAAGCCCGCGGCGAAACGGACGGTCGGCCGTGAGTGCGGCGATCGTGTCCGCCACCACGAGCACGCGAGCCGCAGCCGGCAGACGATCGCCGGGGATGCGCCACGGGTATCCGCTGCCGTCCAGCTTCTCGTGATGCAGCGCGGCAAGGCGCGCGACGTCGTGGAACACGCCTACCCCCGACAGTATCTCCCACGTGTGCAGTGGATGCCGCTCCATCTCCTGCCTCTCCTCGGGCGCAAGACCACCGGACTTGTCGAGGATGCGGTTGGACACCGCCAGCTTGCCTATATCGTGCAGCAGACCCGCGCGACGCAGCTGCTTCCTCACAGTCTCATCCAGGCCGTACTCCTCACCGATCACGTCTGCATATGACGCCACCAGCACGGAGTGGCGCGCGGTGAACGGGGACTTCGCGTCCACGATGTCAGCGAATGTGCGCGCAACGAGGTCTATGGTTACCTCGTCCATCGGCCGCTGCAGTGCCGGTGGCTGAAGCATCGCAAGGCGATTCGCAGCGTCCGACAATCCAACGCTCCGCCACCAGCCACGGTGTTCGCTCCACGAGAGCACCAGCTCTGCGAGCCCGGGGTCAAACGCTTTTCCCTTCCGCGAACGCACCATGCGGATGGTCCTGTCTGCGCCGTGCCAGGCGTTATGCAGGTCCATGGCTCGCGCAAGCGTGGCTATGCGCCCGAGAAGCGGGATATCGTTACCGGCGATGCCATTCGGAAACCCATTGCCGTCCCAGCGTTCGTCGAGCGCCTGTACAGCCTCTGCGGACGCAGACGGAAGGCCGAGTCCCGCAACCATTTCCGCTCCATACTCGGCACGTGCACGCGCGATCTGCCGCACGAACTCCTCGTTACGCGTTATGCGAAGGGTGCGGCGAAGCCTTGCCACTGGCGACGCGTCAGGCGCCATGGTGCGCAATGTCGCAACTCCGAACGCGAACCGCTCCGCATGCTCCACGAAGCGTATGCGCGACTTCACCTCTCGATCGTCGCGCGCGAAGACCTCGGACAACTGGGCCGACACGCTCGAACCGCCGCAATCCTTGAGCAGGAGTGCGTAGAGCAGCGCATCTCGGTCATCGTTCCCGATGCCCGCCTCGGCACCCAGCCGCATGCCGATAAGCGTGCTGCGAACCGTGTGGCCCAACGGGTGGCCCTCTGCCAGGTCAAAGGCGTGCGCGAGCGCAGCAAGAGTATCGGCGAGCCCCGGATTGTTCGCCGCGCCTGGCGAAGCATTCGAGGCAGGCGACTGCTCGAGCCGCGAAGAACCGCTGTGCTCCACGGCGATGGTGCCGATCGGAGTAGCGCGGTGTACCGGCGATGAATAAGGGCCGTGCGGTCTGGCCATGGCGCTGCTTGCTGCGTGTGAGGTCAGCGGTGCTGCCGATAGCGCGGCGAACACCCGTACGCTTGACGCTCGGGGCAGTCTGCGGGCAACCTCAACCCTCACCTGGATGACGACAATTCCGGGCCGCTGCGCCACCTGACGAGTCACACGACGTCGAGGGAATCCTTCGGTACTCCCCACGCACTGTCGCCTGGCTCTCAACCCTGTCAGGCAGCCGTCTCGTTGCGTGGGCGTGATCCGCTGCGGACAGTGCCGCCCTCCTCCCCCACTTGAAGCCCCGCTTAGCTTCCCCGCATGACCACCGCCGCCCGCGTCCAGGCCCGTGGCGGCAGCATGGTGCTCGCCGCTCTCGCCCTCGCGCACCTCGTTAACGACAGCTTCACCGCCCTCCTCACGCCGCTCCTGCCGTCGCTCCAGGCCAGCTTCGGCGTGTCCATCGCACAGACCACCGCGCTCGTCGCCGTTTCATCGTTCGTCAGCTCCATGCTGCAGCCGCTGTTCGGAGCATGGGGCGACGGCAGCGCCAGACGCTCGCTCGCCGCCATCGGACCGCTCGTCTGCGCGCTTGGCATGGTATGGCTCGGCTTCGCTCCGGCATTCAGCATCGTGGTACTGCTGGTCGCAATCTCCGGTGTGGGCAGCGCCGTTTTCCATCCCGCTGCCATCGCACTCGTCCACGCAGAATCAAAACCCGCCCAGCGCGGCCTGTTCGCCGCACTCTTCTCCTCCGCCGGAACCGCTGGACTCGCGGTAGGACCAGTGACCGCCACCCTGCTCGGTCTGCGCGGGCTGCCTTTCCTCATTCCGGTTGCCGTACTCACTTCTGCCATCGTCTGGACCGCTACCAGAGATAACGGTCGCGCCGTACCCGTCGTCAAGCGCACCTGGCGGCAGTACGCCAAGGTGTTCCACGGCCCCATGCGCACCCTGTGGGCCATGGGCGTTCTCCGCTCCGTCTCCACCATCGCATGGCAAACCATGGTGGGATTCACCCTCGTTGCGCGCGGGCAGGGCGTGCACCTCGGGCCCGCACTCGCCACCTTCAGCATCGCATCCGCACTCGGTGGAATTCTGGGCGGGCGCATCTCCGACCGCGTCGGACGCATACCGGTTCTGCGCTCCAGCATCATTGCCACCATTCCGGTATTCGTCGCGCTGGTGTACAGCACGCCATCCAACTGGTGGTTCTACCCTCTGGCTGCTCTGGCGGGCGTGATGGTGAATGCAAACATTCCGGTGTCAGTGGTTACCGCTCAGGAGTACGCACCCGATAACGTTGCCACCGCCAGCGCACTGATGATGGGCTTCACCTGGGGAACGGCCGGCGTGCTCATGCTCGTTGTGGGTATAATTGCCGACTACACGAGCCCGCAGACCGCCATGGTGGTGTCCATTTCAATGCTGCTCCCTGCCCTCTGGCTAACCATGCGCCTGCCGGAACCATCGAGCATCACCTCTCACCCCTGACTCCTGAATACCTGGCACCTGCCATCCATGGACCTCAACTCAGACCTCGCCGAGGGCGGTGAGCACGACCGAGAACTTCTTGCGATAGTCACCTCGGCCAACGTGGCGTGCGGCTTCCATGCAGGGAGCCCCGAGCTTATGCGCACCATCGTTCGTGAGGCGCGCGCCAGGGGTGTAGCAATCGGCGCGCATCCGGGGTACCATGACAGGGAAGGATTCGGTCGACGGGAGCTGGGTCATTCGCCTGAACGGATCGAGCGCGACACGACCAGTCAGCTTAAAACGCTTGAGGCCATCTGTGCGGAGGAGGGAGCGGTGGTGGAATACGTGAAGCCGCATGGCGCGCTTTACAACAGATGTGTGCAGGACGCAGTTGCAGCCCGCGCGGTGATCAGCGCCGTTCGCAAAGTGCTGCCCACCGCCGCCATTCTTGCACTCGCGGACAGCCGGCTGCTACACGACGCGCGGAGGGCGGGCATGCAGGCATTCTCAGAGGCATTTGCCGACCGTGGGTATTCCGCCAGCGGCGAGCTTCTGCCACGCAGCGCGCCGGGCGCGTTGATAAGCGACCCCGTAGAGGCTGCCGCACGGGCTCTGGACATCGCCCTGAGCCACCGGCTGCAGGCAGCGGACGGCAGCACGGTCAACGTGGATGCGCACTCCATCTGCGTTCACGGCGACACACCCGGTGCCCTGGAGATCGCATCGCGCATCCGCAGCGTACTGGCGAATGCCGGATTGACACCGGCACCGTTCGTTCAGGCCCGAGGGTGACGTCTCCGGTGCAGGTACCCGCCGAGCCACAGGTGATGGCGCTGGGCGACGAGGCAGTGCTCGTGAGGCTGGGAACGTCCGTGGACAGTACCACCTTCTCACGCGTGCGCGACCTCGTACATACTCTCGAAGCCGCTTCACTCCCCGGCGTGCTCGAGATCGTACCCGCCTACGCTTCTGTTGCGCTCTACATGAGTGACGCCAGCACCCGGCAGGCCGTGATGGACGCAGCCCGATTTCTCGCAGGTGCTCCGTCAGAGGCAGCCACTGCAGACGCAACCTCGGTTACCACCCACGTGATCCCCGTGCGCTACGACGGTGCCGATCTGGAAAGCGTCGCCGAAGCCTGCGACCTGACGGTGAGCGAGGTGGTGCGCCGTCACTCCAGCCGTACCTACGACGCATTCGCACTCGGATTCGTTCCCGGCTTTGCCTATCTCGGCGTGCTTGACGAATCCCTCCGCCTGCCTAGGCGGCCGCAACCGCGTACGCGCGTTCCCGCGGGTTCGGTTGCCATTGCCGGTGCACAGACTGCCATCTACCCGTTCGAGACTCCGGGTGGGTGGCACCTGATCGGGAGAACGACGGTCTCGCTCTTCGATGCCTCACGAGACAGACCCGCGCTCATCGCCGCCGGTGACAGGGTTCGATTCATGTCAATCGACGGTGCATGATTCCGTCGTCTCATACCGGCTCCATGCATAACGCCACCGGTAGCCGCACCGGTTCCACCCGACCTCTTGGATCGAGTGCAGCAGGGGCACTGGAGGTGGTGAGCGCACCACCTCTCCTCACCATCCAGGACGACGGCCGCCCCACCGGGCGCTCCATGGGCATTCCGAGATCGGGCGCAATGGATCCGGTTGCGCTGCATGCCACCAACGCGCTCGTTGGGAATCCGTCCGGCACGGCCGCGCTGGAGTGGGCAGGTGGCGGAGGCAGGCTGCGCGTGAGACGCCCGATGCTCATTGCCATCGGAGGCGCTCACGCAGAGATGACACTCGGTGGCAACCCGGCCCCGTGGGGCGTGATGCTGCGCGCACGGCCCGGCGACCTCCTCGACATTTCCGCACCCACCTGGGGACGCTGGCTGTACATCGCAATCAGTGGCGGCATCGCCGTTCCCGAAGTGCTCGGTGCCCGCGCAACCTACCTGCCTGCTCGTCTGGGTGGATTCGAAGGTCGTACCCTCGTACGTGGCGACCTGCTCCCAGCCGGTTTGACGAACACGCAGCTACCGGATACTCGATCAGCGTTCGATCTCCGCGAAGCCATGACGGATGTACTCGCCAGGCAGCACGTGCATGTGATGGAGGCGCCCGCCACATCTTCGCTGCCGTCGGAATGCTGGACTCAACTGGTGGCGAGGCCGCTCACGGTGCTTCCTGAAAGCGATCGCATGGGTACTCGCCTGTCCATGCTCAGCGACTCGAACAGGGCCGCGGCTCCGGCGCCTGACGATTCGGCTCGACCATCGGAGCCGGCGTGCATCGGGCTGGTGCAGCTCACCTCGAACGGCCAACCGCTCGTTATCATGCCGGACGGCCCAACGCTGGGAGGCTATCCTGCCGTTGCCTGTCTTCGCGCCGGAGACGTTCCAGTGCTCGCGCAACGCACGCCCGGCGAGCGGGTGAGGTTCATCGCGCGATAGGGAGCGTCAGTACGCTTCCACCATGCTGCCCACGCGGCGAAACTCGCGCACAGTCAACCGCTGCCCTGCCCTCACGCGATCGCTGGCGAGCCCGTTGCGTTCCATCAGCTCCTCGGGGCTGAGGCCGTACCTGGCAGCAATCCCGATCACCGTTTCGCCCGCACGAACCACGTGCATCATCGGTGACGGCGGCGGGAGTGCAGACAGGCTGTCCTGCAGGAACAGCTCTCGCGCCGCACGAGCAGCAGCCATGTCGCGAGCCCGCGTGGCGATGGCCACTACGGCAAGCGCGCGATCGTGTGCGGCGGCTGCCACGCTGAACCGGGCGGTGGTCTCACCATGCCTGATCGTCAGGCGCTCCCATCCGCCGGGCAGCGATGGCGGCTCGCTGACTTCCAGCAACGTGTCCAGCGGCACTGCAATTCGTTCGATCAGCGGCGGCCCATCCGAAGTACCAAGCAGCGAACGAGGCAGAACCCCCGCATATAGCAGCCGACGATCGGTGGCGACCAGCACGCCATGGGTCGCGCGAAAGTGGTCGCCCCAGTGACGGCGCACCACGCGCGTGCCCGCAAGCATCCGCTCGCCGGGAACCAGCATCCACTCAACCGAGCGCTCTGCCTCACGCCAGGCGGAAGCGGCGTCAGGCGATCTGGTAACAGAAGCTCCGAGCGCCGCCAGCAACACGAGAAGAGAAGCTATCGCTGGTGACGCGTGAAGCATGCGCTGCGTATTGGCGCCAGGGCGAATGCCGCGTCGACTGCCGCCGGCAGGCGCTGGAGCAGCCGGCCGCGACGCGCCCGCCGTCGCGTCAGGCGGCCCGGACAATGCGGCGCTTGCAGATAATACCGATTCGGCGTCGCCAGACATGCAGGTTGGGTGAGATAACGCCAGCAGGACGCACGCAAGCTACCAGTCAGGGCCGTCCTGCTTCAACCTCCTCCACCGGAATGCGCGCGGTGAACACGCTTCCCTTGCCGCTATCGCTTCCACTCTCCACCTCCAGCGCACCACCGAGCAGCGTTACGATCCGCCGCGCCACGCTGAGCCCAAGCCCTATACCCCCAACCCGCCTCGTGGTGGCGGGCTCCGCCTGCCAGAACGGTTCGAATATCTGGCCCTGCTGCGCTGCAGTCACACCCGAACCACTGTCGCGCACCTCGAACAGGAGCGTGTTCAGTGCGTAGTCCACCCGCAGCGATACCGCGCCACTTTCAGTGAACTTCACCGCATTGCTGAGCAGGTTGCCGAGCAGCCTGCTTACCTTCGCTGCGTCCATCCGGATCGCACGGGGCAGATCGCCGAACTCCACATGCAGGTCGAGTCCCTTGCGCTGCGCAATGCGCCGTGCAGGGATGAACACCTCGTTCACCACCTCGGGCACGCTCACGACACTTGGCACCACCACATCCCAGCCGGCCTCCATACCCACGAACGACAGGATGTCGTCTATCATCGCCACCATGTGCACGCCGCTGTTCTCGATGCCCGTAAGGTGCCTCGCCTGCGTTGCAGTCAGCCTGCCCGCGAATCCCTCGCGCAGCAGCGCGGCATAGCCCAGTATTGCGGTCAGAGGCGTACGAAGCTCGTGAGACATCACCGAGAGAAACTCGGACTTCGCCAGCTGAGCAAGTTGCGAACTGCGACGAAGACGCGCCCGCTCCACCGCAGCAGCAAGCCTGCCCGCAACGTCCGTTACAAGCTTCAGTTCGCGAGGTCCGTACTCAATGCCGCGCCTTACTGACACCAGTGTGATGGTGCCCTCGATCGCGCTGCGTGATGCAATCGGGACCGTGATCCACGAGTTGGACGGCACAGCTTCAATGCTCGCAGGCTCGGAAGGGTTCACCAGCGACTTCAACCTGTCCGGAGCCAGCGCTGACAGGCCTCCCGCAAAGCGAATGACGCTCACGCGAGACTTGCCTGTGTGCTCGTGCAACTCGATTGCGCAGTAGTCAGCGGTGTCCTGAACGATGCGCTCCGCAACCTTGCCCAACAGCACCCCTTCATCCGGCACCTCGGAAATGAGCTCACCGACGTCTACCAGCAGATTGAGATGTCGTTCGGCGCTCCCCAGGCTGGCATTCTCGTGATCGAGAGCTTCCAGCCGGGAGAGTTCCAGTGCAGGCGCTACACGACGCGCGTACTCACGAATCAGATTGGCGGCGTCCGTATGGAAGCCCCGCTCGGAGATGGCGGTGAGCATGGCGACCATGCGAGTGCGCACGAAAAGCGGAATCACATGGATGTGCCAGCGCGTTGCGCCATCATGATCGGCGCCTTCCGGCGGTGGCTCATCGGCCCGGGGCGCAACCCAGACAGCACCCGTGTACGCCAGCCCGGACTCGATCACCTGCGCAACTGCCTCACGCGTGATGTCGTCTGCCGCGCGCTCGCGAAGCCTGGGGCCAAGTGCACGGGCAACGTCGTTCGCAGCCGCCGCACCCCTCGTAACGCTTCGGCGCGCATCCACCAGGTCCAGCACCGCCGCGTCGCTCCACTCCGGAACGACATCGTTCACGATGGACCGTGCCAGAACATCCGGCTGTACAGCCTGATCCAGTCGCCGCTCCGCTGCCTGCATTAGTGCACGGCCGCGCGCCAGCGGAGCCTGCTGCCGGTCCGCATCACGAACAACATGCAGGCCCGTGTCGGAACTATTGTGAACTTCGTCCGTCACTCGCAGCCGCTCCAGCTCCTGGCCGATACTCATGTAACGTTTCAGTGGCAAGAAGCGGGCGCAACGCGGTCACAGCCTACGGGGGAACGGCACATATCACATGTCCGTTCATGGAGACGCGGGGTTTCCCCTCAACGTACAACTGTCCTCAGCCGTAAACACATCTGTGCAACCGGCGTGGTTCGCGTCCGGCAACAGCCGCTGGATCCGGCGCAACCGCAACGCGGAATTGGTTCCATTCGCGCTCAGGTACTGTTGCATTCGAGTCCCGTGCCCATGCATTCTGCGAGTGGGATTCGGGGCTCGTCCGCTTTGCGGGCCTTACGTTGCCATCCGCCACGGATCGCCTCGATTACCCCGGAGGCGCGCTGGCACTCCGTGCCCACATCGAACCGACAACTGCCGGTAGTCGCCTGGAGGCGCGCTTGCAACTGATGGCCCTCGCGGCATGACTCTGCCGCTTGCGATAATTCTGCCGTTCCTGGGTTCCCTGCTTCCGCCTCTGCTGATACGCCGAGGCAGGAGCATTACTGCTGCGGTCGCCCTGACGGTCCCCCTTGCCAGCCTCGCCCTCCTGGCCAGCCACTGGCCCGCCGTGAGCCGAGGGGAAGTGCCACGCTGGCAGATGCCCTGGGTACCCATTATCGGGTTGGACCTGGACGTTCGCCTGGACGGACTCGCCTTCCTGTTCGGCGCACTCGTTTTCGGCATCGGTGCCCTCATTGTCCTCTACGCTCGCTACTACCTCAGCGAAGAGGATTCCATGGGCAGGTTCTACTCCTACCTGCTCCTGTTCATGGGGGCCATGGCCGGGCTGGTCCTTACCGGGAACCTGCTGCTGCTCGTCATCTTCTGGGAGCTCACCAGCCTCAGTTCCTTTCTCCTGATCGGCTTCTGGACGCACCGGGCCGACGCACGCGACGGGGCACGGACATCCCTCATCGTTACCGGACTGGGCGGCCTCGCGCTGCTCGGCGGCGTGCTGATCATCGGCCGCATTGTAGGCAGCTATGACATCTCCACCGTCCTGGCAAGCGGAGATCTGATCAGGGGAAGCTCGCTCTACCTGCCGGCGCTGCTGCTGGTTCTGCTCGGCGCATTCACCAAGTCTGCGCAGTTTCCCTTCCACTTCTGGCTGCCGGGCGCGATGGCGGCGCCCACACCCGTAAGCGCGTACCTGCACTCTGCCGCGATGGTGAAGGCCGGTGTGTTCGTGCTGGCGAGGCTGCACCCCGCGCTCTCCGGCACCAGCGAGTGGTTCCTTCTCGTAAGCGGTGCCGGCCTTATCACGCTCCTGCTGGGCGCCTATACGGCGATGTTCCAGAATGATCTGAAGGGACTTCTGGCGTATTCCACCATAAGCCATCTCGGCCTTATCACGCTGCTGCTGGGCATCGGCACCACACAGGCCGTGGTTGCGGCACTGTTCCATGTGATGAATCACGTGGCGTTCAAGGCTTCGCTGTTCATGGCGGCCGGCATCATCGATCACGAGACAGGCACACGCGACCTGCGAACGCTGAATGGACTCTGGCGACTGATGCCCTATACCTCGCTGCTGGCAATCGTGTCAGCAGCCGCTATGGCCGGAGTGCCGCTGTTCAATGGCTTTCTGAGCAAGGAGATGTTCTTCACCGAAGCGCTTTCGCTGTCTGGCGCTGGAGTGATGCAGTGGCTCATTCCGATTGGGGCAACGCTGTTCGGTGTATTCAGTGCGGCGTACTCCATTCGATTGGTTTACGAGGTGCTGTTCTCGGGGCCGGGCACCGACATGCCCAGGGTGCCGCACGAGCCGGTTCGTTCGATGCGGATTCCGGTGGAGCTGCTGACGCTGGTGTGCATTGCCGTAGGCCTCTTTCCGAATACGATCGCGCGTCCGTTGCTGGATGTGGCTGCAGCTGCCGCGGCCGGAGCGGTTATACCTGCGTTTCATCTCTCGCAATGGCACGGGCTCAACGCGCCTCTCCTGATGTCGCTTACGGCACTCGCGGGCGGTGTGGTGCTCTTCTTCATGCTCCGTGACCGGCTGGCCGCCTATGGTGCAGTGGTACCGGTAGTGAGTGCCAAGCGAGTATTCGATCGTGTGGTGGCAGGTACGACCGCAGCATCCGTGTTCGTCACGCGGCGATTCGAGAACGGGTCACTGCAACGCTACACGCTGTTCCTTGTTGGCATCTCGCTGCTGGTTGGTTTCGGCCAGGCCTGGAAGTGGGGGTGGCCGCTGGGAAGCGAGACGAACCTCCCCGCTGATGTTCCAACGGCAACCGGTACCGTTGTTCTCGTGACTTGTGCGCTAGCTACGGTGGCGCTGTACAGGCGTCGCCTCATTGCGCTCATCGCGATCAGCGGCGTGGGAGCGATGACATCGCTGGGATTCGTGCGATTCGGTGCTCCTGACCTCGCCCTTACGCAGTTGATGGTCGAGGTAGTGGCAACGTTGCTCATGCTGCTCGCCCTCTTCCACCTTCCGCAGGTGGAGCCGCGCGACGAGCCCGGATCCAGGCTTGCGCGAGATGGCGTGATTGCTCTCGCCTCGGGTGCCGGTGTTGCCGCAATCGTGTGGGCAGTGGTCTCTCGGCCGCTGGATAGCATCTCCAGCTACTTCATCACCAATGCAAAGCCACTTGGCGGCGGCACCAACATAGTCAACGTTATCCTCGTTGACTTCCGCGGCTTCGATACGATGGGCGAAATCGCCGTGATCGGTACTGCGGCGCTCGGAATTCGAATGATGCTCGACAGCCTGGAACCGCGGGCGCCGAACGTGCCTGCGGGATTCAGGATGGCAGCGAGATCGTTGATACTGTCGTCAGTTACACGTGCAATGCTTCCGTTTGCGCTGCTCATGTCGGTGTACCTGTTTCTTCGCGGGCATAACGAGCCGGGCGGCGGTTTCGTGGCCGGACTGCTCACGGCAATCGCCATTATCCTGCAGTATCTTGGCGGCGGAATGACGTGGACGCTCGAGCGCGTGCGTCGTTCTCCACAGCCGTGGATTGCCTGGGGCGTGCTCATGGCAGTCGGTGCCGGAGTACTCGGAATGCTTTCCGGGTCGTGGTTTCTCGACCTCACCTTTACGCACGTGCACATCCCGGGTATCGGTGAGATAGAGCTTGCGACGGCCGCCCTGTTCGACCTGGGTGTCTATGTCACCGTGGTTGCCGCGGTGCTGCTGATCATCACGGGCGTTGGCGCGCTTTCGCCAGCACCTGTATCGGCGCAGGTTGAGCCGGGGAGTGACCCATGGAAAATCTGATGGCCGTGGGTATCGGCACACTGGTGGCGTGCGGCGTGTTCCTGATTCTTCGCGCGCGAACGTTCCCGGTGATACTTGGCCTGACGCTGCTGTCCTATGCCGTGAACCTGTTCCTCGTTTCGATGGGTCGATTGCAGGGGGGCGCGCCACCAATCGTGGTGGAGGGGACGGAGCGGTATGTTGACCCGCTGCCGCAGGCCCTCGTGCTGACTGCAATCGTGATCGGATTCGGGATGACGGCATTTATCGTCGTGCTATCGCTCGGAGCACGATTTGCTACCGGCAGTGACCATGTGGATGGCTTGCCTGTGCTGATGGGCGACCATGACAGCGACAGCGCGGACGGAGCGGTGACGCCTCCGGGTAACCAGAGCGGTGTAGTGATGAATCAGGCATCGTCGCCGGCTCGTGATGCAGATGGCGCGGAGGGCGAAGTACGATGAACGGTGCCATCTCCCACCTGCCCGTGCTTCCGGTGCTCGTTCCATTCGTGTCGGCGTTCATTTGCCTGCTCCTCGGCGCAGAAACGAGGCGCGCGCATCGTGTGACCGGCATTGTCGCAACGCTCGTGTCGCTCGCCGTGTCCGTGATGCTCGTTATGCAGGCAGGCTCCGGTGACATGATGGTTTACCGCGCGGGGGCGTGGCCGTCCCCGTTCGGCATCATGCTGGTTGTAGACCGCCTGAGCTCGCTCATGGTGCTGCTCACCGATGTCGTTGCACTCTCGGCCGTGCTGTATGCGGTACGCGGTGGTGACTCCAGGGGGCGCTTCTTCCACTCGTTTCTGCAGCTGCAGCTTGCCGGAGTGCACGGCGCCTTTCTTACGGGCGACCTGTTCAACCTGTTCGTGTTCTTCGAGATCCTGCTCATCGCCTCGTACTGCCTTCTGATGTTCGGCGGCGGCGAAGGGCGCGCCAGGGCAGGAGTTCACTATGTGGTGCTGAATCTCATTGGTTCCGCACTCTTCCTCATTGCAGTGGGAACGCTGTACGGTGTTACAGGTGCGCTGAACATGGCACACCTTTCGGTACGCATAGCCGAGATGCCGGCAATGGATGCCGCTGTCGTTCGTGCAGCGGGCCTGCTGCTGCTCATCGTGTTCGCGCTCAAGGCCGCGGTGATGCCGTTGTACTTCTGGTTGCCGAATGCGTATGCGAATGCGAGTGCACCGGTGGCTGCGTTGTTCGCGATCATGACCAAGGTTGGTGTGTACTGCATTCTGCGAGTGTGCACCCTCATGTTCGGCCCGCTTGCGGGAGCTGGTGCGGACGTCGCGCTGCCGTGGCTGTTGCCGGCCGCTGTTGCCACGAGTGCGTTCGGCTTTGTCGGTGCGCTGGCATCTCGCAACCTGCGAACGATGATCGGCTACCTGCTCATAGCCTCCGTAGGCACAATGCTGGCGGGCTTCGGCCTGTTCTCCAGGGAAGGAATTGGCGGGGCGCTGTATTACCTGCTGCACAGCACCGTTACGTATGCGGCACTGTTCCTGATTGCAGACCTGGTCGTGAGGCAGCGGGACGACGTTGGCGATACGCTCGTCCAGGGCGCACCGCTCCATGAGAACGGGCGGATTTCCGCGCTGTTCTTCATCGGTGCAATTGCATCTGTGGGCCTCCCGCCGCTGGCGGGCTTCACCGGAAAGGCCCTCATCCTGGGTGCAGCCAACTTCACTGCTGGCGGCATCTGGCTGTGGACGGTGACGCTGCTGGGCAGCCTGTTCGCTATCGTCTCACTCACGCGTGCCGGAATCATCATCTTCTGGAACACGTCCGGAACCCCGGCGCCCAGCAGCACGGCCAGTGGTTACCGCTTCATGGCTCCGGCCGGGCTTGTGGCGGTGCTCGCCGCGCTCGTCATGTTTGCAGGCCCCATCTCCACGTATGCCGACCGCGTTGCAGATCAGCTTCTCACGCCCGGGGACTACGTGTCTGCCGTACTCAGAGCTACGGATTGATGATGCGACGTCTATTCCCGAATCCGTGGCAGAGCGTATTCCTTGGATGCGTATGGGTGGTTGCGAACGGTTCCCTTGCCACCGGTACACTGCTCATGGCGCTGATACTCGCCACGATCATACCGCAGTTCACCACCCGCTTCTGGACCAACGCTCCCGATAGCGTTCGTGTAGCCCCTTTCCTCAAGCTCACGGCGCTTGTTCTGTGGGATATCGTGCGTGCAAACCTGCGCGTTGCGAAACTCGTGATCGGGCCGAATGCCAGGCTGAAGCCCGCTTTCCTGGTTGTTCCGCTCGACATACGCCATCCGTGGGGCATAACTGCCCTCACGAGCATCATCACGCTCACGCCGGGCACGGTGTCTACCAATGTGAGTGGAGACGGAACTGCCCTGCTCGTTCATGCGCTCGACGTGGATGACCATGAAGGTGCCATTCGTCAGATGAAGCAGCGGTACGAGCGCCCCCTCATGGAGATCTTCCCATGCTGAGAATCTCGCTGAACATCACGCTCGCACTTTTCTGTGCGGCGTTGCTGATGAACCTGTATCGTATCGTGCGCGGGCCGAGTCCCATGGACCGCGTGCTGGCAATCGACACCACCTACGTAAATGGTGTTGCGCTGGTGGTGCTGCTCGGCATCTCGCTAGGCAGCGCCATCGTCTTTGAAGTGGCCATGGTAATTGCGATGCTCGGCTTCGTGAGTACAGTGGCGTTTGCACGCTATCTCCTCAACGGACGGATTCTCAACTGATGCTGAATGCAGAGCTTCCGCTGATCGCCGAGGTGGTGATATCGGTGCTGATGGTTACGGGCGGTCTGTTCGCGTTCCTGGGATCGCTGGGCCTGGTGAAGCTGCGGGATTTCTATTCGCGGCTGCATACACCCACGAAGGGCACAACGCTTGGAGTGGGGACGATACTGATCGCATCGTCCATATTTCACACCGTTACATCCGGCAGGCTGAGCCTGCACGAGGTGCTGGTGTCGTTCTTCCTGTTCATCACGGCGCCGGTAGGCGCGCAGCTGCTGGCGAGGGCCGCGGTACGACGGGGAATTCCGAATATCTCGGGTGCGCCTGAGAAGAAGTAGTCGGGTCATCACCGATCGAATTCGAGGGCCTGACGTCCGAGGTGAAGCACGGCCGGCTCGCTACTCGATCAACGAGCGCAGGTCATTCCCCTTCCGCATTCCCTGCTTCCACAGATCCCCCTTCTTGTCGAAACGCCTGATTACGGTTTCGATAGTGAAGTCCCGCGGGTCCAGTCGCTCGTTCACCTCGCTCCACTCCAGCGGAGTGGACACCGACGCTGCCTCACGTGCACGTGCCGCGTAGACGCTGGCGACTGACTTGCCCACAATGTTCTGCAGGTAGTCCACATACACCGAAGCAGCAGGCCGCCTGGACACGGTCCGCGTGACCGTAGCCAGCCCCTTTCCTGCACGTTTCACCACTGACTCGGCCACCATCTGGGCCACCAGTCGGGCGGATTCCGAAGGAGTGCCCTCCACGAGAGGTATCATGATGTGAATGCCGCTCGCCCCGGATGTCTTCGGCACACCAGTCAGGCCGAGAGCCTCCAGCTCGTCGCGTACGTGCAATGCAACCTCCACAACCTGCGCGAACGTCGCCTTCGGACCCGGATCCAGATCTATCACGGACCAATCAGCCCCCTCGGGATCGCCCACACGTCCATGCCAGGGGTCAACCGAGATTGCGCCGAGCTGCACGGTGTAAAGAAGTGTCGTGAGGTCGCCGCCTATGAATCGCAGCAGTTCACCGTCGTCTGACGACGGGCTCACTACCAGCTCGGTTCGAACGTTGTCCGGAACTGATGCGGGCGCCTTCTGCTGATAGAACGCATCGCCGTGAATGCCTTCGGGGTAGCGACGCAAAATGAGCGGGCGATCGGCAATGGCGGGAAGCAGTAACGGCGCCACCGTGGCGTAGTAGCGCAGCAGGTCCCCCTTGGTGTAGCCGGCCTCTGGGAAGTACAGCTTGCCCAGGCTGGTGACTGCCAGCTCGCCTTCGGGAAGGTCTACGTTGCCACCGCCACCGGAGTTCTCGATCTCGAGCAGTCGTTTGGCAACGGGCCCGGACCAGAACTTCGATTTCTTGCTTGCGGCGGTTTTCGATACCGGCGAGGCGCTCTTCCGCTCTGACCTGGACGCGGTCTTCCGCGCCGAGCTGGCGGTGGACTTCGCGGTGGACTTTCCGCCTGACTTCGCGCC
>Ga0079224_100005337_pt1 | contig 16845 bp, 16 predicted proteins | sample Stecom2015_FD_80414 | JGI IMG/M metagenome (GOLD analysis project Ga0079224, IMG submission 80414) | Agricultural soil microbial communities from Utah to study Nitrogen management - Steer compost 2015 | ecosystem: Environmental > Terrestrial > Soil > Agricultural land | place: USA: Utah... | reverse complement strand
CTTCAAGTTGTATTGGTTCTGTAGCAGCTACAATGTCATTAATGAAGTTTGCAGGTACGATTGAGTTTATTCAATTATGTACGGCAGTTTGTATAACAGCTTGGTTTAATGTTACACTCTTGGCAAAATTCAGTCACAAAACAAGATTTAATACTTGGCTTTTGAGCGTAACACTAAATAGTGTTATTATAATTAGTCACTTGCTTTTTTGAAATAACATTTTATATTCAAAATAACACGAAAGTTATCGTCTTCTATCCTCCTGAAGCAAAATACTCTTGAGATTTTTCAACCTGTTTTTATTAACTTACTGCTTTTTAAATTTTTGTAAAGCCTTTTTTGTAAAGTCAGACAGTACTAATTTTCCGGAAATTTCAGCTCTTTGGTAAAGTAGTGTATCCCAATTGTCGGTTCCTTCCCAAAGTACTTTTTTCATTTGATAAAGAGCTTCAGGGTTACACTCGGCTAATTTTGAGCAAAAAACTTCGAGTTCTTTGTCTAAATCACTAACCGATTCGTACACATCAGCATATAATCCTTTGTTTTTAGCCCAATAAGCGTTTTTCCAAGAATAAGGAGCAAGAGTAAGTTCAGACATAGCTCCTTTTCCGATTTTTCGGGAAACCGCCGGTTCTATCACAAAAGGACCTATTCCGATAGCAAGTTCTGACAGTTTAATGGCTGCATCTACACTTGCAAGGGCATAATCGCAGGCAGCAGCTAGCCCTACACCTCCTCCTACAGCTTTTCCGTGAATTCTGCCAACAATAATTTTAGAGCATTTTCGCATAGCGTTAATCACGTTGGCAAACCCAGAAAAGAACACTTTTCCTTGTTCCGGATTAGTAACAGCAAGTAATTCGTCAAAAGAAGCTCCGGCACAAAAAGCCCCTTCACCTTCACTTTTCAAAACGATGAGATTTACCTCAGAATTTTCGCTCAAAAGATGAAATTCTTTTGTAAGTCTCTCTAATAATTCACCCGGAAACGAGTTACTTTGCGGATGTCCAAATTCTATAGTTGCTACTTTATTTTCAATTTTGGTATATAATGAGCCGTTGGGTCTTGTCATTACCATTTGTTTTATGTTTAACCGTGTTATTTTAGTGGTTAGAAAACCAATTTTACGATGATGTCAAAATTATCTTTAATGGCTTTATCAGCCAATTCAGGGAAAATAGTTCCCGAGCGGTATTTGATGTCAAATTTAGTTCTGTCCACTTCAAAAGACGTAGAGGCTTCATTTTTCGTAACAGTCAAATCAAAATTAACTTCTTGTTTGATACCTTTGATGATTAAATCGGAAGTTATGTTATAGACATTTTTTGAAACTTCGCGTATTTTGGTAAAAACAAGAGTAGCCTCAGTATATTTCTCTACATCAAAAAAGTCTTCACTTTTCAGGTGAGCATCAAGTCTTTCTTTACCTTTTCCCGAAAGGTCTGTAGATGAAATGCTTGACATATCTGCTGTGAAATCTCCTTTTATGAGTTTGTCTTTTTCAAAGTAAAGAGTTCCTTTTTTCAGTGTTATCGTTCCTTCGTGAGAACCTCCTATTTTATGTCCCTTCCAAATAAGAGAGCTTTTTTCAACATCGACTTCTTTGGTTACTTTTTGGGCAGAAACAGATAAAGCTAAACCTAAAAATAATACGGAAATAAGTGTTTGGAATGTTTTCATAATGTAAATTATTTTCTGAATTTTTCTAAAAGTGAAATTAGTTCTTTTTGTTCGTCTGGAGTAAGATTAGATGTTAAATCTTTTTCGATATTTTCTATTAGTTCGTCTACTTTTTCTAAAAGCTGAAGCCCTTCGGATGTTATTGCCACTTCGATTTTTCGTCGGTTGGTTTTACAAACATTTCGGGAAACCATTTTTTTGAGTAATAATTTATCAATCAAACGAGTGGTATTACTGGTTTTGGCAAGCATTCTCTCCTGAATTGCTCCCATATTGATAGGTTTCCCTTTTTGTCCTCGAAGTATTCTCAAAACATTGAACTGTTCCACAGAAATATCATAGGGTTTCAAAGTCTCTGACAGTTTTTCGGCAATCAGATTTTGTGTGTAAGATATATTGAGTATTAGTTGTTTTGACAAAGGAATTTCGGGGGATAGTTTTAAAATTTTTTCGATTCTCATTATAGACAAGACATTTTTTGATAGACAAAAAGATTGTTTTTGATAAGGTTACCTGTATCTACAGATTATGTTATGTAACAAATTTATAATTATTGCTTTTTATTTAAAAGCAAAACCGATAAAAGTTAAAGGATGTTTTTGAGTTTTTCAGCTCATTTAATTTGAGACAGTTATTGGCTAGATGGCTTTTTTTGCATAGTTGTTGGTATTAGAATTTCGGAGTATCTTTGCAGTATTATGAAATACAAGGTTTTTACATTTTTTTTATTTCTCTTTTGTTGGTCAGGATTTTCCCAACAGATTCATTGCGGATATGATTTTACCTCATATTTTGTGGTAGAACCTCGAGAGGAAGGGAAAAGCGAAGTGATTAAGGGACTCAAAATTACCCTTGTTGATTTTTTCGGTTTTGATTTAATAAATACAGACAATAAATATTCATGGATAAAACCCAATGAGGTTCTACAGTTTTATGAAAATTATAAAATTGATAATCAGGGAAATAGAGTTTCTGATGATGACCCTAACGGCAAGTGGTATTTTTATTTTGCTAAAGAGTCTTATTTGATTTCTGTAAACAATACTTTTCAAGCAGAACATTTCCGAATTAAAGTTGAAGACCCTAACGGAGTTTATAAAACGGTTTTTGTGCCGTTAAACAGCTTTAATATGTATATTTTATGTACTGCCGAAAGTCGTGCAGCTCAATTCGGACGAAGAACCAACCAATCTATTAAAGTGTATTTAGAACGAAAAAAAGATTGATAAATCAATCCTTGGTATTATGCTTTATCTTCTAAAAGCGGAACAAATCTGAAAGTTCCGAATTCATGTTTTTCAAAGCGAGTTTCACTTTGACGAATCAATAAAGTCATAATTTGTTCTTTATCTCCAACCGGAATTACAAGTCGTCCTCCGATTTTTAGTTGAGACATAAGAGCAGGCGGAATAGTTGAGGCTCCGGCTGTTACGATAATCGAATCAAAAGGAGCATAGTTTGGCAATCCTTTATATCCGTCTCCGAAAGACAAGTGTTTCGGACGAATACCCAATTTCGGCAATAAGAGATAAGTTTTTTTAAAAAGTTCGTTTTGCCGTTCTATACTGTAAACCTTTGCTCCCATTACACATAAAACAGCTGTTTGATAACCGGAACCTGTACCTATTTCAAGAATTTTTTGGTCTTTTTTTACCTCTAATAATTGTGTTTGAAAAGCTACTGTATAAGGTTGCGAAATGGTTTGTCCTGCACCAATCGGAAAAGGTTTGTCTTGATAAGCAAAATTCTCAAAACCTGAGTCTAAAAATAGGTGTCTGGGTACTTTTCGGATAGCTTCCAGTACATTGTTGTCAGTAATCCCTTTTTCTTGAAGAGATTTAACTAATTGATTTCTAAGACCTTTATGTTTCGGAGTATCGTTCAAGGCAGTGAGTTTTTTTAATGTATAAAATTAAAAAAATATTCGTATTATAGTAATTTGAAAAAGGAGAGGAATGCGGTTATGTCCGCAAAAGGGATTATTTAACGCGCTATTAACACCCTAATATATTCGCTCTCAATACTTTTGTTTGATAGAGTTGTGCTATGGATACAAATTTTTCATTCAGATTTTTGTGTTTATGTTTTTTGATTGCTGCTTGTGGTAATCCTAAAGACAAAGATTATTCGGCTTATTTCGGAGGAGAAGTCATCAACCCTAAAGATAAATGGATTTTGTTTTATCAGGGAGAAAAGCTGTTAGACAGTATTCCGCTTGACGATAAAAATCGTTTTTTTATCCGTTTTGATTCGCTTGCTCCCGGCTTATATACGTTTAAACACGAACCGGAATATCAATACGTTTATTTTGACAAAAACGATAGTCTTATGGTTCGTATTAATGTGTTTAATTTTGATGAGTCGTTAGTTTTTTGCGGAAGAGGAGAAGAAAAGAACAACTTTTTGATAGAAATGTACCTAAAAAATCAGAAAGACCGTAACAAAACTTTTTCGACTTTTGATTTACAACCGGAAGAGTTTTCTGCCAAAGCAGATTCTTCTTATCGCCAGATATTAGCATTTTATGAAAATAACAAAAAAGACATCAAATGGAGTGATGATTTTGACATATTTGCCAAGGCTGGTGCAGACTATTTTTATTATGCCAAAAAAGAATTTTATCCGATGGCTTACAAGGCTCGTAATCACAACAAAGAATTTCCTCCTCTTCCGGAAGAATTCTATGATTATCGCAAAAAAATAGATATCAATAACGAAAAATTATCTAACTACTGGCCTTATTTGAGGTATATTACTGTGCTTATTGATAATTTGGTTTCGTTGGGGAACCCGGAACTTGACCTACACAAAAATGCCTTTGCAAAACTTCATACAACCGATTCGTTGATTAAAAATGAGTATTTGAAAAATAAAGTGTTGAATAATATTGTTTTTAGGTACTTAATGGAAGACGAACAAAACGCTACAAATACTGATGTTTTAAACAAATATTTTGAAGCTTCTACTGATAGCGATAAAAAAGAGACAATCAAAAAGATGATAACCTCTATCAGAAACATAATGGATGGAGGATTTCCTGAGGTGAAGTTCAGAACCGTTGATAGAGAACTTATATCAAGTGCAGAGCTCTTTAATAAAAAGACAGTTGTTTATTTTTGGTCTAAAAAGAATGAAACTCACTTTTTTGCAGTACACGAAAAAATAAACAAAATTATCGAAAGACATCCGGATATTGACTTTATAGCTATCGGGTTGGATGAAGATTTTGACGAATGGAAATCTTTTTTAACAAAAAACAAAAGTGTTCCTCACCCCAGAATACAGCATTATCACGTATTTAATTTAGCCGAATTGAATGACAAGTGGGTGGTTACACAAGTTACCAGAGCTTCCATTGTAGGGAAAAATGGTAAAGCAGAAAAAGCTTTTGTAAACATCTTTGAAACTACCTTTGAAAAACTGCTCGAATCAATTCCTCAGCAGTAAATGTTTCGACCTGAAGAAACCTACCGTAAAATTCATTATTTTTGTATCTTAAATCCAAAAGCGAATGCAGAGTATTTTAGAACAAAAGCCTACTCAGCCAAAACCAAAATGGTTGCGTGTTAAACTACCTACCGGAAAGAAATATACGGAACTTAGAAGTTTAGTGGACAAATATAGCCTGAATACGATTTGTACTTCGGGTAGTTGTCCGAATATGGGAGAATGTTGGGGAGAAGGAACAGCAACTTTTATGATTTTGGGGAACATCTGTACTCGTTCTTGTGGATTCTGTGGAGTAAAAACAGGACGACCGGAAAGTGTAGATTGGGACGAACCCGAAAAAGTAGCCCGTTCTATTAAATTGATGAACATCAAACATGCGGTTATTACCAGTGTGGACAGAGATGACCTCAAAGATATGGGAAGCATTATTTGGGCAGAAACCGTTAAGGCTATTCGAAGAATGAATCCTGAAACCACTTTGGAAACACTAATACCTGATTTTCAGGGAATAGAAAGACATTTAGATAGAATTGTTGAAGTAGCTCCCGAAGTAGTTTCCCATAATATGGAAACTGTAAGACGTTTGACCCGAGAGGTAAGAATTCAGGCTAAATATGAGAGGAGTCTTGAAGTGTTGAATTACCTGAAAAAACAAGGGGTAAACAGAACCAAATCGGGAATTATGCTTGGACTCGGGGAAACGGAAGACGAAGTAATTGAAACCCTTCACGATTTGAGAAAAGTAAATCTTGATGTAGTTACTATCGGGCAGTATTTGCAACCAAGTAAGAAACATTTACCGGTAAAAGAATTTATAACTCCTGAACAGTTCAAAAAATACGAAGAAATTGCTAAAGACTTAGGCTTTCGTCATGTAGAAAGCGGAGCTTTGGTACGCTCGTCTTATCATGCACAAAAACATATTCTTTAATTGGTTCAGCTAATATAACAAAACGAATTGTGTTGAAAAGCTCAAAAGAATTGAGCGGAGTAGTTGGATGTTATTGTTGAGAAAATAAGGTTAAAACCCTAAAAGAGAAAGATAGTAAGATCAAAGACTAACACAATTTTCGGAATATATTACTTCCTTCATCAAGCAAAAAAAAAGAGCTTATTTTATAAACTCTTTTTCTAAAAAATAATTGACGATAGCTTCTTTCATCAATATGGTTTGTTCTCCGGCTTTTAGCTTAGGTAGTTGCTCTTTGACCTTATAATGAGGCCATCCGTCTATATCAAAATAATCGAATTCGTAATAACCGTAAGGTTCAAGTAACCTGCAAATAGCAATGTGCATCAGGTTTATTTTTTCGTCTTTTTTAAAAGTTTTGTGTGGTTTTCCGAGTTCTTGTATTCCGATAAGGTAAATAATACCGTCGAGATCTAACAATTCTTGGTCTGCAAACTTGTCCGACAAGCGTCGAACAAGTTCATCCCAACGAGATTTTAATTTTTCGTCTCTTGACATCTTACAACTAAAATTTTGAGTAACAAACAGTTATCTGATGATGATTTCGTAAGGCATCAAAGCTTGAATACCCTTACGCGAATTCATATTTTTTATTTGTTGAAGAAGTTGATAATTTTCTTCTCCTATTTCCTCTCTGATAATGGCTTCTTTAGATTTCATTATCGGGAAAGGAGAGCGTTCAGAAAGATACTCTTCAAATGTTTTTTCAAAAATAGGAAAGCTTCTGATTTTATAATTGTTTGTTCCGGTTATTTTAGAGGCATATCTTATAGCATCTTCCAAGCTTCCTATTTCGTCCACAAGTCCTAATCGTTTAGCATCTACTCCTGTCCATACGCGACCTTGTGCTATTTCGTTAACTTCTTCTTTGGTCATTCCTCTTCCTTCGGCTACTCTTGTCAAGAAAACATCATAGATATTCTCTACACTTTCTGTAATCACTTCTTTGAAATTTTCGTCCATAGGTTGGAAAAAGCTATATCCGGAAGCGTTTTTGTGAGTAGCTACCCTGTCAGAATAAATTCCCCATTTGTTTGCTAAATTTCTAAAATTAGGAAGTACACCAAAAACCCCTATAGAGCCTGTAATGGTTGTAGGTTCAGCAAAAATTCGGTCTGCATTACACGAAATATAATATCCTCCGGAAGCGGCTAAATTTCCCATCGAAACAATAACCGGCTTTTTCTTTTTGGTAAGCTCAATTTCTCTCCAAATAATATCCGAAGCCAAAGCACTTCCTCCCGGAGAATCCACACGAAGTACAATCGCTTTTACTCGTTCATCTTTTACGGCTTCTTGAAGAGATCGTTTAATATACCCTTCCCCAATATTATTTGTGTCCCCTTCTCCGTCAAAAATTTGTCCTTGAGCATAAATAACCGCAATTCGGTCTTCTGCTTTTTTATTTTTAATCGAAAGAGCCACATTGGTAGCATATTTCGACATTTCAATTTCGTTATAAGTCTCGTCTGAGTCCAGGTTTAAAGCTTTTTTTATACCGTTGTGAAATTCATCCTCGTAAGCAATTTTATCAACTAGTCCTGAAGTTTTGGCAAGTTCCGGAGTCCTGGCTCCTAATCGTTCTGCAATGGCATTCAGGCTATCTATAGGGATTTTTCTGCTTTTAGAAATATCATTAGCTACGCTCTCCCAAGCGGAGTTTAATAATTCTAACATTTGAAGGCGATTTTCTTCACTCATCTGATTTTCTAAGAAAGGCTCCACCGCACTTTTATATTTTCCGTGACGGATAACTTCCATAGTAATTCCGGTTTTTTCCTGAAAATCTTTAAAGAAAAGAATTTCGGAAGAAAGACCTTTAAAATCAAAACTTCCCACAGGATTTATATAAACCGTATCGGCAACAGAACCCAAATAGTATTGTCCTTGAGAGTAATTATTGAAATAAGCCACAACAAATTTTCCGCTTTTTTTGAAGTCTTCTAATTTATCGCGTAAAGCTTTTGTTTGAGCAAAACCGAGAGACAACTCGGTGTTGAGCATTGATATTCCTTTGATTTTACTGTCTGTTTTGGCTTTTTCGATAGCATTGAGCACATCTACCAAACCGTTATAATTTTCAACATTAAAAAGAGGAAAATCAGTAACAATGGTTTTTGGAGAAAAATCTTGAGAAATATGTTCCAAGTCAAGAACAATAACCGAATTGTTTTTAACTGTAGCTTTTTTACTATCATCAGGGCTTCCTCCGATTAAAATTCCGAGTAGAAAAAAACCGAAGAACATAATTATGAAAAACAACAACAGCCCCACCAAGGTTGCAAGAACATTACTTAAAAATTTCATATCTGAGTATTTAAATTATACTATACAAATATGTAACAAGAAATTGAAAAATGTTACAGTTTTTTCTTTTTTATTTTATGCGTAAAATTAGGGTAAATTTTAGTTACTTTGTCTTTGTATGAACCGGCATCGCATTATTTTATCAATTGGGAGTAACAAAGGGAATAAACTCGAAAACATACAGAATTGTATCGAGCTTATCCACAATAGAGTAGCTGTTGTAGTGAGTGTTTCGCAAGTATATGAAACCCCGAGTTGGGGTTTTAGCAGCGATGTTTTTTATAATGTGGCTTTGCTCATTCATACGGAAAAATCTCCTGAAAAAATTCTTGAAGAAATTTTTCAGGTAGAAAAACAGTTAGGGCGAATCCGAACCAATAATCCGGGATATCAGGCACGTGAAATAGATATTGACATTATTACTTGTGATGAGCAAATTATAAATTCTGAAAAATTAGTAATTCCTCATCCGAGAATGCAAGACAGGCTTTTTGTGCTTAGACCTATAGAGGATTTACCCATTGATTTTGTACATCCGATTCTGAAAAAGAACATCAAAGAACTTATCAAGGATTGCTCTGATCAAAGTAATTATAAAGTCATAGGAAGTTTAGATTGTCCTATCAATCGCTATGGATTGGAACAATTGAATAACATTGTAATTGAGGGAAATATCGGAGCAGGAAAAACCACCTTGGCAACTAAAATTGCAGAGGATTTTAATGCTAAATTAGTATTAGAAGGTTTTGCAGATAATCCGTTTTTGCCTAAGTTTTATCAGGATCAGAGTCGTTATGCATTTCCGTTAGAGATGTCGTTTTTGGCAGATCGCTATCAACAACTTTCGGATGACTTAACCCAATTAGATTTATTTAAAAAATTTATCGTTGCTGATTATTATATTTTTAAATCGCTGATTTTTGCTCGGGTTACTCTTGCAGAAGACGAATACCGTTTGTACCACAAAATTTTTGAAATAATGTACAAAGAGATTCCTAAACCTGATTTGTATGTTTATTTGTATCAAAATACGGAACAACTTCTGCAGAATATAAAAAAAAGAGGACGAAGTTATGAGCAGGAAATCCTACCGGAATATTTAGATAAAATCAACCAAGGATATTTAGAATACATCAAACAACAAAAAGACCTCAATGTACTTGTTATTGATGTTTCCGATAAAGATTTTGTAGAAAATCACCAAGATTATTTGTCGATTTTGGAATTAATTGCAAACTCTGTCGAATAAGTGCTTACAACGAGTAAATTATCCAAAAGTAACATAAAAGAAAAACGACCCTCTTTTGGGGGTCGTTTTGTTTGAGGCATCAAGCGGATTCGAACCGCTGTAAACGGTTTTGCAGACCGGTGCCTAGCCCCTCGGCCATGATGCCAAACTGTTCGGAGGGCAAATATAGAAAAATTTTCTTCTTTTAACAATCAAACAAATGTTATTTTCGTTTTTGCTTTAAAACCACTGCAACAGACTCTACATCACCACCAATAGGAGGATTGAGTTTTGCCACACGAACTTTTACTTTAGTAATGGTACTGCTTTTTGCAAACACCGAATTTACAATGCGTTGTGCTACATGCTCCAAAAGTTCTGAACGAATTGCCATTTCGTCTTTAACAATTTGGTTTAGCAAAACGTAATCTACAGTATCGGCTAATTTGTCGGATTGGGCAGATTTTGATAAATCGGTCGTGATGGTTAAATCAACTCTGTAATCAGAACCTATTTTACTTTCCTCTACAAGACAACCGTGATAAGAGTAGATTCGGATGTTTTTTAAATGTATTTTTCCCAAAATATATGTGTTTAATTGGTGGTTCTTATTACTTTTTCTATACCGTCCACTTTTTTGATATTGTCTATAAGTCTTTTCAGAACGGTGTTATTCGGAACGATAACCGCAATATGTCCGTTAAAAACTCCTGCTTCACTACTTAGCGAAATACTTTGGATATTAACATTCATATTATTTGAAATTACTTTAGTCAGTTGATTAGTTAGTCCTAAAGAATCAATACCTGTAATTTTTAGCGAAGCTCTGAACTCTTGTTGAGTAGAATCAATCCATTTGGCAGAGATAATCCGATAAGCATAATTTGAGCGTAAGCTGATAGCATTCGGACAATCTTTTTTATGGACTTTTATGCCTTCGTTTATGGTTACAAATCCGAATACAGGATCTCCCGGAATTGGGTTACAGCAACTTGCCAGTTTATAATCAAGTTTTTCTTCATCTTTTCCGAAAACCAATAAATCATAGTTTTTGCTGATTTCTTCTTTATGAATTTCTTCCGGATTGATAGTCGGAGATTTTTTGATTTTTTTGAAAAAGTTAATAAAACTGTTGCTCTTTTGAGCGGCAAAATCTTTGAGTTGTTGGTTGTCTATGGTTCCTACTCCTACCCGATAAAACAAATCTAAGCTTGTTTTCAGTTTAAAGAAAACTACAAGCTCATTTATTGTACTTTCATTAAGTGTAATTTTCAGATGACGTAGTTTTCTTTCAAGGATTTCTTTTCCTTCTTCAGCGATTTTTTTGCTGTTTTCGTTCAGTACACTTCTGATTTTGTTTTTTGCTCTCGGAGTAGTAACATAATCAAGCCAATTGGCTGCCGGTTTCTGATTCTGAGAGGTGATAATTTCAATTTGGTCACCACTTTTGAGCTCATGATTGAGTTGAACGAGTTTTCCGTTTACACGAGCTCCTCGGGTTTTTAGTCCTATATCGGTATGAATGCTAAAAGCAAAATCAAGAGCTGTCGCACCTTTCGGTAATGAACGTATTTCTCCTTTAGGAGTAAAGACATAGATTTCTTTAGAGTATAAGTTCATTTTAAATTGCTCTACGAAATCTACTGCATTGGTCTCTTGATTTTCCAGAGCTTCACGGAGTAAGTTTATCCATAAATCTAAACTTGTTTCACTTGTGGTTCCTTGTTTGTATTTGTAATGAGCCGCATATCCTTTTTCTGCAATTTCATCCATCCGTTCACTTCGTATCTGCACTTCAACCCAACGACCTTTTGGTCCCATAACAGTAATATGCAAAGCCTCATACCCGGTAGATTTTGGAGCAGAAATCCAATCGCGAAGTCTATTCGGGCTTGGTCGATAATGGTCCGTAACAATAGAATAAATCTTCCAAGCAATAAATTTTTCTTCGTGTGGCTCGCATTTGTAAACAATACGCAATGCAAATTTATCATACACCTCGTCAAACGTTACGTTTTGAGCCTTCATTTTCCTGTGAATGGAATAAATGGATTTCGGACGACCTTTTATGGTATATACCAATCCTTCTTTATCCAAAGATTCTTTCAAAACACTTGATATATAACTGATGTAAGCGTCTTGTTCTTCTTTGGTTTCTTTCATTTTGTCCAAAATATCCTGATATACTTCTGGCTCGGTGTATTTCAGACCTAAATCTTCAAGTTGCGTTTTTATGTTATATAAGCCCAATCGGTGAGCAAGCGGGGCGTAGATATAAAGAGTTTCCGATGCTATTTTGGCTTGTTTATAATCAGCCATAGAATCCATCGTTTGCATGTTGTGAAGTCGGTCTGCGATTTTGATGAGAATTACCCGCACATCATCGTTTAGGGTAAGCAGCATTTTTCGAAAATTTTCTGCCTGAAGCGAAATGTCCTGATCGGTTTTTACCTGAGCAATTTTGGTAAGTCCTTCAACAATTTTTGCAATTTTCGGATTGAACATCCGTTCAATATCTTCAATCGTAATAGGAGTATCCTCAACTACGTCGTGCAACAATGCAGCAGCAATAGAGGTAGCTCCTAAACCTATTTCAGAAGCGACGATTTTGGCAACAGCAATTGGATGGAAGATATAAGCTTCTCCTGATTTTCTTCTTTGATCTTTGTGAGCTTCAACAGCTACATCAAAGGCTTTTCTAATCAGTTTTTTGTCTTCGTCTGAAAGCGTTTGATAGCTTATTCGCAATAGTTCTTTGTATTCTTTGGCGATTGCTTTATTTTCTTCTTCTAATTCCAATTCTGTCATAACCCATGAAATATTAGTCCTAAGTTACAACATTTCTGCATACGTTACAATTATTGGTATAAAAATTTTATTTCTGCTGAAAAAGGTTTAATTTGCAGGATAATTCAACCCCAAAACAGTCGATTTTATGAGTAATGTTACCAGATTATTCGATTTTCCGTATCACCAATTGAAGAACCATCCATTGAGCGATGCGTTGGTGTCTAAAGTAAACGGAATTTGGGTGAAGACATCTATACAAGAATACATTGACAAAGCCAATGCGATTTCAAGAGCTTTACTTCGTTTGGGGTTAGAAAAAAATCAGAAAATAGGGGTAATCAGCTCTACTAACCGAACCGAATGGAATATACTCGACATAGGAATTTTGCAAACAGGAGCACAGAATGTACCTGTTTATCCTACAATTTCAGAATCAGATTATCAGTACATCCTTAATCATTGTGAGGCGGTTTATTGTTTTGTTTCGGACAAAGAGGTTTTTGAAAAGCTAAATAAGGTCAAGGCAAATATTCCTACATTAAAAGAAATTTATTCGTTTGATAATATACCAGGGTGTAAAAATTGGGATGAATTACTTGAATTGGGTAAAGACGAATCCAATCAAAAGAAATTAGAAGACAGGAAAAACTCAATTAGAACAGACGATTTAGCGACCTTAATTTATACTTCGGGAACAACGGGACAACCTAAAGGAGTAATGCTTTCGCACAACAATATTATTTCTAATGTTTTCGGAAGTTCAACCCGAGTTCCTTTTGAAGTTGGGCAATATAGAGGGATGAGTTTTCTTCCGGTTTGCCACATCTTTGAAAGGATGATTCTGTATTTGTATCAGTATTACAGTGTTTCCATTTACTTTGCTGAAAGTATTGATAAAATTAGCGAGAACTTAAAAGAAGTTAAACCTCATATTATGACGGTTGTACCTCGTTTGTTGGAAAAAGTTTATGACAAGATTTATACTAAAGGCACAGAGCTAAAAGGAATCAGAAAAAAATTGTTTTTCTGGGCTTTAGATTTGGGGTTTGAATATGAACCCTATGGGGCGAATGGCAGCTGGTATGAATTTAAACTTAAAATTGCCAAAAAACTTATTTTCAGTAAATGGAGAGAAGCTTTAGGAGGGCAATTAGAACTTTTGGTTTCAGGAAGTGCCGCTTTGCAACCTCGACTTACCAAAGTGTTTACAGCTGCGGGAATACCTATTATGGAAGGTTACGGACTTACGGAAACTTCGCCTGTTATTGCCGTAAATGATATGCGCAACGGAGGTTTTAAAATAGGAACAGTAGGTCGCCCTATTGATAATGTGGAGGTGAAAATTGCAGAAGACGGAGAAATATTGTGTAAGGGACCTAATATAATGCAGGGATATTACAAAGACCCTGACAAGACAAATGAAGCACTAAAAAACGGATATTTCCATACGGGAGATATTGGAGAAATAGACAGTCAAGGATTTTTAAAAATTACTGATCGTAAAAAAGAAATGTTCAAAACTTCGGGAGGTAAATACGTCGCTCCTCAGACTATAGAGAACACTCTGAAACAATCGCGATTTATTGAACAGGTAATGGTGATAGGAGAGGGAGAAAAAATGCCGGCTGCTCTGATTCAACCGAGTTTTGAATTTGTAAAAGATTGGGCAAAAATAAAAGGAATTGATGTTGGAAAAACAAATGCCGATATAGCTTCAAATCCTTTGGTTATTCAAAGAATAGGAGAAGAAATTGACAGGCTCAACAAGAATTTTGGAAATTGGGAACAAATAAAAAAATTTGAACTCACACTTGATGTTTGGTCTGTAGATAGCGGGCATCTGACTCCGACAATGAAGCTCAAGCGGAAGGTTATTTTGAGCAAATACCAAGATTTATACAATAAGATTTACCGATAAACGAACTACTTAATATAACCCATGAATATCATTATAACCGGAACAAGCAGAGGAATAGGTTTAGAAACTGCTTTGCTTTTTGCTGAAAAAGGACATAATGTTTTAGCTCTTTCAAGAAAAAACAACCACCGATTAATGCATAATGCTAATATCAGTTTTCTGTCGGTTGATTTATCCAATAAAGATGATTTACAATTGGTAGAAAAATTTATTTCTGATACTTGGAAAAGAGTGGATGTATTGATTCATAATGCAGGTTATTTAGTTAATAAACCTTTTAAGCAAATTACAAGTGAAGAATTTGAATATGTTTATAAAGTTAATGTTTTTGGTGTAGCGTATCTTACTCAAATAGTTCTTCCTTTTATGGATAATGGTTCGCATGTGGTTACTATTAGTAGTATGGGAGGAGTGCAGGGGAGTATGAAGTTCCCCGGATTGGCTGCATACTCTTCGAGCAAAGGAGCAGTAATTACTCTTTCGGAGCTCCTTGCAGAAGAGTATAAAGATAAAGGCATCTCGTTTAATGTTTTAGCTTTAGGAGCGGTTCAGACCGAAATGCTTGAGGAGGCTTTTCCGGGGTATAAAGCACCTGTTGAAGCTTTAGAAATGGCCAAATACATTTATAACTTTGCATTAGAAGGAGCAAAATTCCACAATGGGAAAATAATTCAAGTATCGAGTACAACCCCTTAACTTAAATAAGTGATTTGTTTGGTAATCAAGGTTTTTGAGCAAAAATCATTCGGTTGTTGCCGTAAATGTCTTTTTTAAGATTGATGTTTTTAAATCCCTTTTCTGCCAGTAAATTTACAGTTTCTTTATCTAAATATTGGTTAATTTCAAAAAAGAGTTGTCCGTTTTCTGAGAGGTGTTTTAGAGCAAAATCGGCTATTTTTCTGTAAAAAATCAAAGGATCATTGTCGGGAACAAATAGAGCTAAATGCGGTTCGTTGTTCAATACATTGGGCTTTATTTGTTCTTTTTCAAGTTCTCTAACATAAGGCGGATTAGAAACAATAATGTCGAATTCTTCCCCTTCCCAAGTATCGTTCAAAATGTCAAACTCTGCTAAAAGTATAAAGGTTTGGTTGTTGTCTGCATTTTTTTGAGCCGTATCCAGAGCATCTTCTGAAATGTCAAAAGCAGTAACTTCTGCTTTTAGGTTTTTGGCAAGAGAAATTGCAATACATCCGCTTCCTGTTCCGATATCTAAAATCTTGAGTTTTTTTTGATTTTTATTTTCTGAAATTATCCAGTTTACCAGTTCTTCGGTTTCAGGTCTTGGTATAAGTACGTTTGGATTTACCTCAAATTCTAATCCAAAAAAAGTAGTAGTTCCCAATATGTATTGAATAGGTTTATAATTTTTTAATTCTTCTGTATAAAGCATTATTTTGTTGAGTTCCTCTTCTGAAAACTCTAAATCAGAATTCAGGGCTAAATCAACTCTTGCAATGTTTTTGAGACGGGATAGAATAAGAAAAAAGAAACTTTCTATCTCTTCTTTATCGTAAAAAGAAATCAGTTGTTGAATAAAAGAGTTTTTGTAATCGCGAATTTTCATGAATAGTTTTATGAAAAAATAAAAACTTTGCCCCGAAGAGCAAAGTTCTTAAATAATCACGAATTAATAATCGTAACCTGAAATTATTTAGTAGCTTTTATGCTAACTTTTAATTCGATATCGTCAGAAATAACTTGGTCAGCAGCTAAATCTTTGATTACACTTCCTGAGTTGAAGTTTACACCCCATTCAGTTCTGTTGATAGTGAAAGTTTCACTTGTAATAGAAATTTCGCTGTCTGTAACAAAAACAGTAGCAGGTACTTTTACATTTTTAGTGATATCTTTTAATGTAAGGTTTCCTTCAATAGCTCCTTCTGTTACAGAAGTGATTTCAAATTTTGCTTCAGGAAATTTACTTACGTTGAAAAAGTGATCTGCCTTGTCTTCAGTAGTTCCTTTAAGGTGTCCTTCCAACCAACCTCTTTGTTCTTCATCTTCCAAGTCAAGTACTTTAATAGTGTTCATATCGATAATGAATGAACCGGCTTCAAGAACTCCCTCTTTTACGCTAACTTCTCCGCTTGACAAAGATAGAGTTCCGTTATGACTATTACCAGCCACTTTGCTACCTTTCCACTCAATAACAGATGCCGCTGTATCTACTGTGTATTTTACCGCTTCAGCGCTTTCTGTAGCTACATCTTGAGCATCGGCAGCTTCTGTAGATTTTTTACAACTTGTTGTGAAAAATGTTAATCCTGCAACAGCAACTAAACTTAATACTATTCTTTTCATAATTAAAATTTGTTTTTAGTTTAAAAATTAAAGCAAAGATAAGCCAAAATAATTAACGGGATTCTATAAGAAATGTTAATGTTTGTATATACAACATTCTGAAAAATTCAGGAATAATTAAGGTTTTTTAATAGATTGATAGCAATGTAAAAGTGAATACATAGCAGAAAAGAACAATATACCTTTTTGTCTATTCAG
>Ga0079224_100005336_pt1 | contig 16846 bp, 15 predicted proteins | sample Stecom2015_FD_80414 | JGI IMG/M metagenome (GOLD analysis project Ga0079224, IMG submission 80414) | Agricultural soil microbial communities from Utah to study Nitrogen management - Steer compost 2015 | ecosystem: Environmental > Terrestrial > Soil > Agricultural land | place: USA: Utah... | reverse complement strand
CGCTTCGCCCGCAGCCGGGATGTCGCCAGGATCGCGGACGAGTTCCGGGTCAGCGTCGAGCTCGTGCGCTGGCGCCTGAACGCCACCGGCGTCTCGAAGCAGGTCGCCGGGCGGCGCTGAGCCGCAGAGCGCCCGTCGCGCATCCGGTGGGGCGACTGCGGCCGCGTGGCAGGCTGCAGGCGGTTGCGCTACCCTGAGTTTCCCCCGGTCGGGCGAGACTTTGATGGCGATGAGCGAACCTCCCGCCCAGGCACTGTTGGTGCAACAGGCCGCCCAGGCGGTGCGGCAGGGCAGGGCCGCGGCCGCACTCGAGCTCCTCGGCCGTGCCGAGGCACTCGCGCCCGACGACGTTTCCGTGCACCTCTACAAGTCGCTGGCGCACCGGGCGTCCGGCGATTTCAGTTCCGCGCTCAAGGCGGCCGAGCGCGCCCTCGCCGTTGATCCCTACAACTTCCTCGCGCGCCTGTCGCGGGGCTGGCTGCTCGAGCGGCTGGGACGCAAGGTGCAGGCCGTCAGCGCCTACCGGGAGGCGCTCGCGCTCGCGCCCCCGGAGGATCGCCTGCCCGCGGACGTCGCGCCGGTGGTGGCGCGTGCGCGCGCCGCCGTGGAGGCGGAGAACGCGGCGCTGAAAGCACATCTCGAGGCGCGCGTACGCGAGGTGCGCGCGCGTCATGCCGGCGAGCGGAACCTCGAACGGTTCGAGGAGAGCCTCGCGATTCTTGCCGGGGAGGCCAGGGCTTACGTGCAGCAACCCCTGCTGCTGCATTACCCGCGCCTGCCCGCCGTGCCGTTCTTCGATCGCGAGCTGTTCCCCTGGTTGCCGGAGCTCGAGGCGGCAACCCCGGTCATCGTCGAGGAGGTGACCCGGCTGCTCACCGCCACGGGGCTGGAGCGCTTCGCGCCCTACATCGACTACCCGCCGGGCGCGCCGCTCAACCAGTGGCAGGAGCTCAACCGGTCGGTGCGGTGGAGCACCTTCTTCCTGTGGCGCGACGGCATCCGGCAGGACGAAGCCTGCGCGCTGTGCCCGCGCACTGCCGCAATCCTCGAGTCGCTGCCCATGGCGCGCCAGGAGCATTACGCGCCGACGGCGATGTTCTCCGTGCTTGCGCCGCACACGACTATTCCGCCGCACACGGGATCGATCAACACGCGCGCCATCGTCCACCTCCCGCTCATCCTGCCGGACGGGTGCCGCTTCCGCGTCGGCAACGTGACCCGCGAATGGCGCATGTACGAGGCCTGGGTCTTCGACGACACGATCGAGCACGAAGCCGTCAACGAGTCGGACGAGCAGCGTGTCATTCTCATCTTCGACGTCTGGAATCCCTACCTGTCGGAAGCGGAACGGGAGCTGGTGTCGGCGATGATGGCGGCGAAGGCCGAGTTCCACCGCCGCCAGGCGGCCGGTGAAGCGCCTTGAGCGAGCTCGAGGAGGCGAGGGGCAGCTTCGACCGCGCCGTCCGGTTCCTGCGCTCGGGCAACGCACCGATGACGGAGCGCATCAGCCGCGCGGCGCTCGAGACTTACCCGGGCGAGGTCAATTTTCAGGCGTTGCTCGGCGCCGCGCTGCTGCGCCAGGGACGCACCGACGAAGCGCGGGTTGTGCTCGAGGCGGTCGTCGAGGCCGAGCCGGCGTACGCCAAGGCGCACGAGCAGCTCGGGCAGGTCATGCTCGCGCTCGGCCGCCTCGAGGACGCGGTCGAGTCGTTCCGTCGCGCCGTCGATCTCGATCCTGCGCTCGAAGCAGCCGAGCTCCAGCTCGGGCGCACGTTGCTCAGGCTCGGGCGTGAAGCGGAAGCGCAAGCCCTGTTCGAGGCGTTCGTCCGCCGCAAGCCCGACCGGGCGCGCCTCGCCGCGGCCGCCGGGCTGTACCGCGAGGGCAGCTACGAGGCGGCGGAAAGAACCTGCCGCGACGTGCTCGCGACGGACCCGGACAACGTCACGGCGTTGCGGCTGCTGGCGATGATCGCGACCAAGGCCGAGCACTACCGGGACGCGGTCCTGCTGCTCAAGCACGTGGTCCGGGTAGCGCCGGACTACCGCGGCGCCTGGATCGACCTCGGGTACGCGCAAACCGAGGCATTCGAGCTCGAGGATGCCATCGGCACGTTCCGCCATGCTCTCGCGCTCGACCCCCACGCCCATGCCGCGCGCGTCGGCCTCGCCAATGCGCTCGCGCGCTCCAGCCGCACCGCCGAAGCGGTGGCCGCCTACCGGGAGGCGATCGCGCAGCGTCCGGAGATCGCCGGCACCTGGCTCGGTCTCGGCAACGTGTTGAAGACACTCGGCCGGCAGGAGGAGGCGATCGCGGCGTATCGCAGCGGGCTGGAGCGCAATCCGCGCGGCGCGGAGCTGTACTGGAGTCTTTCCAACCTCAAGACCTTCCGGTTCGAGGCCGCGGAGATCGAGGCCATGCAGGCGGAGCTCGCGCGGGATGGCCTGGACGACAACGCGGTCGTGCACCTGAGCTTCGCCCTGGGGAAGGCCTGCGAGGACGCCGGCGATTACGCTGCGGCCTTCCGTCACTACGAGCGCGGGAACCGGCTGCGGCGCGCGCAGGAGCATTACGATCCGGTGCAGACGGAAGTGATGGGAGAGCGCATCCGCGCGGTGTTCACGCGCAAATTCGTCGCGGCAAGGGAAGGCGGGGGATTCGACGGTGCGCAGCCGATCTTCATCGTCGGGTTGCCGCGCTCCGGGTCGACCCTGCTCGAGCAGATACTGGCGAGCCACCCACTGGTCGAGGCGACGCACGAGCTCCCGGAAGGCGGGCGGCTGATCCGCCACGTCGACCGCCGCCGCCTAGGGCGGGAGCAGTACCCGGAAGCGCTGCGCTCGTTCGGCGACGAGGATTTCGTGGAGCTCGGCCGGCGTTACGACCGTGAGACACAACGCTATCGCCACGGGGCGCCCCGCTTCATCGACAAGATGCCGAACAACTTCGCGAACGTCGGCCTGCTCGCGCTGGCGCTGCCCGGCGCACGATTCGTGAACGCGCGCCGCGATCGGATGGACACTTGCCTGAGCTGCTACAAGCAGCTCTTCGCCCGCGGCCAGAGCTTCACCTACGACCTCGAGGACCTGGCCGCCTACTACCTCGAATACCGGCGCATGATGGAGCACTGGCACGAAGTGCTGCCGGGCCGCGTGCTCGACGTGGATTACGAGAGCGTCGTGGACGACCTCGAACGGGAAGCGCGGCGCCTCCTCGACTTCTGCTGCCTGCCGTGGCACGACGCCTGCCTGCGCTTCTACGAGACGGAGCGACCGATCCGCACCGCGAGCTCGGAGCAGGTGCGCCAGCCGATCTACCGCGATGCCGTCGGCCACTGGAAACGCTTCGGCTCCGACCTCGATTCCCTGCGCGCGCTCCTCGACGCCTGAACCGCATCGCTTCGAGCCCGCCGGAGGGTGACGGCCCGCCGGCTGTGGGCCGTTGCTGCGCGTGCGCGGAACGGCTGGGACGCGACGAATCAAGGCCGGTCGTGTCGCGGAAAACCGCAATAGTGGCCGGGCCGGGTCCTGTGGCAGTTTTCGCCCGGCAACACGAAGCGGAATTGCAACTTGGACGCGACAGCCAGTTACAACGACCGGGTCGTCCGGCAGTTCACCGTCATGACGATCGCCTGGGGCATCGTGGGGATGCTCGTCGGCGTTTACATCGCCGCCGAGCTGATCTGGCCCGGCCTGTCCTTCGACGTCCCGTGGCTGACCTACAGTCGCCTCAGGCCGCTGCACACGAACGCGGTGATCTTCGCCTTCGGCGGCTCTGCGCTCATCGGGACTTCCTACTGGGTCGTGCAGCGCACCTGCCAGGTACGGCTCGCGTTCGACCGGCTCGCGGCCTTCACCTTCTGGGGCTGGCAGGCCGTCATCGTGCTCGCGGCGGTCACGCTGCCGCTCGGGATCACGCAGAGCAAGGAGTACGCCGAGCTCGAGTGGCCGATCGACGTGCTCATCGCCGCGGTGTGGATCGCGTATGCCGTCGTGTTCTTCGGCACGATCGCGCGCCGCCGGGTGAAGCACATCTACGTTGCCAACTGGTTCTACGCCGCCTTCATCATCACCATCGCGGTGCTGCACGTCTTCAACAACCTGGCGATGCCGGCGTCGCTGTGGAAGTCCTACCCGATCTACACGGGCGTGGTCGACGCCATGATGCAATGGTGGTACGGCCACAACGCGGTCGGCTTTTTCCTGACCGCCGGTTTTCTCGGCATGATGTATTACTTCGTGCCGAAGCAGGCCCAGAGGCCGGTCTACTCGTACCGGCTCTCAGTGGTGCACTTCTGGGCGCTCATCGCGATCTACATGTGGGCGGGACCGCACCACCTGCACTACACCTCGCTGCCGGACTGGGCGCAGTCGCTCGGCATGGTCTTCTCGCTGGTGCTGTTCGCGCCGTCTTGGGGCGGGATGATCAACGGCATCATGACCCTGTCCGGTGCGTGGAACAAGCTGCGCACGGACCCGATCCTCAAGTTCATGATCGTCGCGCTCTCGTTCTACGGCATGTCGACCTTCGAAGGGCCGATGATGTCGATCAAGACGGTGAACGCGCTTTCGCATTACACCGACTGGACGATCGGCCACGTGCACTCCGGTGCGCTCGGCTGGGTGGCGATGATGACCATCGGCTCGGTGTACTCGCTCGTACCGCGCCTCTATGGCGTGGAGAGCATGCACTCCGTGCGCATGATCGACGTGCACTTCTGGACCGCCACCATCGGCGTCGTGCTGTACGCCGTGTCGATGTGGGTCTCCGGCATCTCCCAGGGGCTGATGTGGCGCGCGCTCAACGACGACGGCACGCTGACGTGGTCGTTCATCGAGACGGTGAAGTTCACTTATCCGTATTACGGCCTGCGCCTGCTCGGCGGCCTGCTGTTCTTCTCGGGCATGCTGATCATGGCGTGGAACGTCACGATGACGCTCCGCCGGGTGCGTCGCGACGAGCCGGTAGCGGCATTGCAGGCGGCGTGAGGACGGCAGCATGAGTCACGAACGCCTGGAAAAGAGCATCAACCTGATGGCGATCCTGATCGCGGCCGTCATCAGCGTCGGCGGCCTGGTCGAGATCGTGCCGCTCATGAGCTCGAGCGCGGCGACGGAGCCCTACCCGGGCGTCACGCCGTACCCGGCGCTCGAGCTCGCGGGTCGCGACATCTACGTGCGCGAGGGCTGTTACGGCTGTCATTCGCAGCAGATCCGGCCGTTCCGCAGCGAGACCGAGCGTTACGGCCCGTACTCGGTCGCGGGCGAGTTCGTCTACGACCGGCCCTTCCAGTTCGGCTCGAAGCGCACCGGCCCGGATCTCGCCAGGGTGGGTGGCCGCTACAGCGACGACTGGCACCGGATGCACCTGGTCAAGCCGCAGGAGCTCGTCCCGGATTCGAACATGCCGGCCTACCCGTGGCTCGCGGAACGGCAGGTCGACGGCGAGGCGGTTGCGCGGCGCATGCGGGCGCTGCAGCGCCTCGGCGATCCGTACACGGACGAGGAAATCGCGGCGGCGGCCGGGATCGTGGCCGGCAAGACCGAGCTGGACGCCCTGGTCGCCTATCTCCAGAACCTCGGCACGGTGCGCTCGGCGCGCCAGTAGGTGAAAGCGATGGACATGGGAATCGTGCGCGGCCTGGTCACGGCGGTCCTGCTCGTGCTGTTCACGGCCATCTGGATCGCGAGCTGGAGCCGGAAGCGGAAGGCGGACTTCGACGAGGCGGCCCGCATGCCGCTGGTCGACGACGAGGCGCCCGCCCGGCCGGAGGAGCGGCGATGAGCAGCGGCTGGAGCTGGTACGTCGCGATCGGCACGCTGGGCAGCCTGCTCGCGATCCTGTGGCTGATCTTCTGGACCAACCGGCAGCGCGCCACGCCGGACGAGATCGCGTCCGCCGAGGCGCACGTGTGGGACGGCGACCTGCGCGAGCTCAACAACCCGCTGCCGATGTGGTGGCTGTACCTGTTCGTCCTGACGGTGGCCTGGGGCGGGCTCTACCTGTTGCTGTATCCGGGCCTCGGCAACTTCGGCGGGCTCGGGTCCTGGTCGTCCGCCGCGCAGTACGAGGCCGAGATGGCGGCGGCGGAAGAGAAGTACGGTCCGCTCTTCGCGCGCTACGGCGCGACCGACATCGAGGTGCTTGCGTCCGACCCGGCGGCGCTCGCGATCGGCAAGAGCCTTTTTGCCCACTATTGCGCGCAGTGCCACGGCTCGGGCGGGCTCGGCGCGGTCGGGTTCCCGAACCTCACCGACGACGTGTGGAACTGGGGCGGCACGCCCGAGGCCATCGAGCAGACCATCCTCGAGGGCCGCAGGGCCGCGATGCCGCCGTTCGCCGCGTTGTTCCCGGACGAGGCATCGCTCCAGGAGATGGTCACGTACGTGCAGAACATGCGCGACGGCATCGACGAGTCCTCGCCGGCGCACGCGAAGTACCGGACGGTCTGCATCGCCTGCCACGGGCCGGAAGGCCGCGGCAATCCCGCGCTCGGCGCTCCCAGCCTGGTCGACGACACCTGGCTCTACGGCAGCTCGCGCGCGGCGATCGCGAAGACCATTCGCGAAGGACGGAACGGCGTGATGCCGGCGCACGCGGAGCTGCTCGGCCCCGACCGCGCGCGCATTCTCGCGGCCTACGTGTACAGCCTGTCCCGATGAGCGCCGGAGGCCAGGCTTCCCACGACCTGTCGCGCGATGCGCAGAAGATCGCGGTGCTGACCTGGGCCTCGTTTCTCTGCGCAGCCGGGTTCTCGGTGGTCCTGTTCGCGTTCCTGGATCCGCTCGTGCTGGTCGAGGCACTGGACGTCGAGACGATCGACTCGCGCCATGCCGGCTACGCCATCGGCTTCTTCTTCCTCTGGGCGAACGGCTGGCTCGCCGCCTGGCTCACCGCGCGGCTGATCCGCCGCAAGCGGAGAGGACCGGGAGCGGGGCGCCTGCCCGGCACCGGGGCCTGACCGCGCCATGAACGACGTCGCCGTCGCGTCTCCCAAGCGCGGCCAGCTCTATCGCAGCGAGGAGAAGATCTACCCGCGGGAGGTGCGCGGCCGCTTCGCGACGCTCCGGCGCATCGCGATGTTCGTGCTGCTCGGCATCTTCTACGCCGGTCCGTGGCTGTCCTGGAACGGCCGCCAGGCCGTGTTGTTCGACCTGCCGGCGCGCAAGTTCTACGTCTTCGGCCTCACGCTCTGGCCGCAGGATTTCATCTTCCTCGCGTTGCTGCTCGTCATCGCCGCCATCAGCCTGTTCTTCTTCACCGCACTGGCGGGACGGTTGTGGTGCGGCTTCGCGTGCCCGCAGACCGTGTGGACCGAGGCGTTCACCTGGATCGAGCGACTCATCGAGGGCAATCGCTCGCAGCGCATGAAGCTCGATCGCGCGCCGTGGACGCTGTCCAAGGTCGTGCGCAAGACGGCCAAGCAGGCCTGCTGGATCGCGCTGGCGCTCTACACGGGCTACACGTTCGTCGGCTACTTCTCGCCGATCCGCGAGCTGTCCGTGAGCCTCGCGACGTTCAGCGCCGGCCCCTGGGAATGGTTCTGGGTGCTGTTCTACGGCTTCGCCACCTGGGGCAACGCCGGCTACATGCGGGAGCAGGTGTGCAAGTACATGTGCCCCTACGCGCGCTTCCAGAGCTCGATGTTCGATCGCGACACGCTGATCATCACGTATGACGCGGAGCGCGGCGAGCCGCGCGGCAGCCGCCGCCGCGGAATCGATCCGCGGGCGGCGGGGCTCGGCGACTGCATCGACTGCACGCTGTGCGTGCAGGCCTGTCCCACCGGCATCGACATTCGCAAGGGCCTGCAATACGAGTGCATCGCGTGCGCGGCCTGCATCGATGCGTGCAACCAGGTCATGGACAGGATGGGGTACCCGCGCGGCCTGATCCGCTACGGCACCGAGCGCTCGCTGGCGCACGAGAAGTACCGGCTGTTCCGGCCCCGCACCGTGATCTATGGCGCCATCCTGGCGGTGCTCACGACCGTGCTCGTGGTGTCGCTGGCGACCATGCCGCCGGTGATCCTGGACGTCATCCGCGACCGCAATGCCCTGTATCGGGACGTGGGGAGGGACGGCATCCAGAACACCTATACCGTGCGCGTCGTGAACAAGCACAACGCGCCGCACGAATACCGTCTGCGGGTCACCGGCATCGACGGGATCGAGGTGCAGCCGGAGGCGACATTCACGGTGGCGCCGGAGTCCGTGTACACGCTGCCGGTTTCGGTCACCGTGCCGCACGAGCATGCCGCCGGCGGCCACGTGGTGCTCTTCCACCTGGAGTCGATCGACGGCAGCGACATCCGCGTCAGCGAGGAAAGCCGCTTTCGCGGGCCGACGGAGAATCCCTGGTGAACACCGTACGCGAGAACGAGGCCTGGTACCACAATCCCTGGGTGTGGCTCGTGATAGCCATCCCTTCGCTGACGGTCGCGGGCTGCCTGTTCACGATCTACCTCGCGCTCACTCACCCCGATCATCTCGTGCGCGACCCGGCCGGCGCCGGCGTGCCGCGCGCGGAGCAGGCGTCGCCGTGAAGCCTTTGACCTGCTACCACTGCGCGGAGCCCGTGCCGCCCGGAGCCCCGTACCGGGCGACGATCGACGGGCGCGAGGAGCCCGTGTGCTGTGCGGGCTGCCAGGCCGTCGCCGAGCTCATCCACGCGCAGGGGCTCGAGGCTTACTACCGGTTCCGCGAGGCGCCGTCCCCGGCGGAGGTGCTGCGGCCCGAGGCGTCGGAGTGGTCGCGTTACGACGCGCCGGACCTCACCCACCGCTACGTGCTCGCGACCGGCGATTTCGCCGAGGCCACGGTGGAGATCGGCGGCATGTACTGCTCGGCCTGCGTATGGCTGCTCGAGCGCGCCCTGCGGCGCTGCCCCGACGTGCAGGTCGTGAGCGTGAACCCGGCCACCCGCCGGGCGGTGCTGCGCTGGAGGGCGACCGAGCTGTCGTTCGGCGGCCTGCTCGCCGCCATCGCCGAGGTCGGCTTCCGGCCCCGCCCGCTCGCGCCGGGACGCCGCGAGGACGCCGCCGAAGGCGAGTACCGCCGCGCGCTGAAACGCCTGCTCGTCGCCGCCGCCGCGGGCATGCAGGTCATGATGTTCTCGTTCGCGCTGTACGCCGGCGGCTGGTTCGGCATCGAAGCGGGAATCGAGCAGTTCCTGCGCTGGACCAGCCTGCTCGTCACGGTGCCGATCGTCACGTACTCGGCGCGGCCGTTCTACGCGGCGGCATGGCGCGGTATCAGGGCGGCGTCCCCGGGAATGGACCTGCCGGTCGCGATCGCGATCACGGCGGCTTTCCTCGCCTCCGCCCGCGCGACGCTCGCCGGGAGCGGCGAGGTGTGGTTCGACTCCGTTGCCATGTTCGTGCTGTTCCTGTCCGGCACGCGGTTCCTCGAAATGCGCGCGCGGCATCGCGCCGACGACCAGGCGACGGCGCTCGCGCGGCTCCTGCCCGATTCGGTGACCCGCGTGCGCGGGGAAACGGACGAGACCGTGCCGCTCGATGCGCTCGAGGCAGGCGACCTCGTGCGGGTGCGCCCCGGCGAGGTCGTGCCCGCGGACGGGGAGGTGGTCTCGGGCATGCTCGCGCTCGACGAGTCGCTGCTAACGGGCGAGGCGATGCCGTGCTCGCGCGCCGCCGGTGCGCCGGTGCTCGCCGGCAGCGTCAACCGGGGCGGCAGCGGGCTCGTGCGCGTCGTGCGCACGGGCGCGGAGACGACGCTCGCCGCCGTCGGCCGGCTCATCGAGCGCGCGAAAGCCGATCGCCCGCCGGTGGCCGTGCTCGCCGACCGGATCGCACGCCGGTTCGTGCCCGGCGTGCTGCTCGTCGCACTTGCGACGGGCGCCGTGTGGCTGAAGCTGGATCCCGGGCGCGCGTTCGAGATCGCGCTGGCGACGCTGGTCGTGACCTGCCCGTGCGCGCTGGCGCTCGCCACTCCCGCGGCGCTCGCCGCCGCGGCCTCCGCGCTGGCGCGGCGCGGCTTCCTGCTGGTGCGGGCGCGGCTGCTCGACGTGCTCGGGCATGGCGCGACCGTCGTCTTCGACAAGACCGGCACGCTGACGGAGGGCCGTCCGCGGGTGGTGCAGGCGACCTGTCCCGATCCGGACTGGCCGCAGGCGCGCTGCCTCGCCCTCGCGGCGGCGCTCGAGAAAGCCTCGGGGCACGTGCTCGCGCGCGCATTCGACGGGGACCCCGGGCCGTTCCGCGCCTCGGAAGCACAGGTGGAATGCGGCCGGGGTGTCGAAGCGCTGGTGGACGGCGCCCGCTGGCGCATCGGGAGCGCCGCGTACCTGACGGAGTTGTGCGCCGCGCCTCCCCCGGCGCAGGACGGCATGCCCGAGGGCTGCACGCGCGTGCTGCTCGGCAACGAAGAACGCGTGGTGGCGGCATTCGCCGTCGGCGACGAGCTGCGTGCCGACGCGGCCGCGACGGTCGCCGCGCTCGAGGACGCGGGCCTGAAGCCCGTGATCGCGAGCGGCGACCGCGAGCCGGCCGTGCGTGCGGCAGCCGTTGCGCTCGGCGTGGAGGAATGGCACTCGGGACTCACTCCCGCCGGCAAGGTCGCGCTCGTCGAGCGTCTGCAGGCCCGCGGCGAGACCGTCGTCATGGTCGGCGACGGGGTCAACGACGCCCCGGTGCTCGCCGCCGCGGATGCCTCCATTGCAATCGATGCGGGCACTGCGCTCGCGTGCGCCACGGCGGACGCGATCGTGCCGGGGCGGCGGCTCGCCACGCTGCTCGACGGGGTGCGCGTGGCCGCGATGACGCGGCGCGTGATCCGCCAGAATCTCGCCTGGGCGCTCGCTTACAACCTGGCGGCGGTGCCGCTCGCGGCGAGCGGCTGGCTCGCCCCCTGGATGGCGGCGCTCGGCATGTCGGCGAGCTCGCTGCTCGTCGTGATGAATGCGCTCCGCGTCTACCGTCATGCGGCGCCGGCCACTCCCGTGCGCCGCCCGCACGGGCGCGCGTTGCCGCTCGGGAGCGAGTCGCCGGCATGAGCGTCCTGTTCCTCCTGATCCCGCTCGGCCTCTTGATGCTCGGCATCGCGGTGTGGGCATTCTTCTGGGCCGTGGCGAACGGGCAGTTCGACGATCTGTCGACGCCCGCGCTGTCGGTCGTGATGGACGACGATGCCGCGCCCCCGGCGCCCCGCAGCGAGGACGGCCGGTGACCGGCGGGCTGCTGCTGCCCGCCGCCTTCCTCGCGGGTTTTTTCGGGAGCGCGCATTGCCTCGGCATGTGCGGTCCCCTCGTGCTGCTGCTCGAGGGCCGCGGCGGCGCCGGCCGCTGGCCCCGGCGCCTCGTGTACAACGCCGGGCGGCTCGGCTGCTACGCGCTTTTGGGCGCCGTGGCGGGCGGCGGCGGTGCCGTCCTCACGCAGGCGGCGGGGCTGGAAGCGGGCCTCCGCATCCTGCGGCTCGTCGCGGCACTGCTCGTGGTGGCGCTGGGCCTCGACCTGCTCACCGGGAAACGCCTGCTGGGCACGCTCGAGCGGGCGGGGGCGGCACTGTGGCGCCGGCTGCAGCCGCTGGCGCGCCGGGTGTTGCCGGCGACGACGCCGCTGCGGGCACTCGCCGCCGGGTTCCTCTGGGGGGCGCTGCCCTGCGGGCTCGTCTACGGCGCGGTGGCGCTCGCGGCCACGGCCGGCACGCCGGCCGCCGGCGCTTTCGTGATGGCCGCTTTCTGGGCGGCAACGGCGCCGGCGCTCCTCGTTGCCGGCGCTTCCGCCGCCCGCCTGCGGCAGGTACGCGGCCGGCCGCTCTTCAAGCGGGCCGCCGGCGCGGTGCTCGTCGCCAGCGGCAGCGTGGCGCTCCTGCTGCCGGTCCTGCACGCGCATTAGTCGGGCCATTCTCCGGTCCTGCCGGGGCGGTGCCCGGATGGCGCGCTGCCGGGTCCCGCACTAAGCTAGGACATCGCGGCTCGACCCGGGAGCTCCCGGATGCCCCCTTCCGCCTTGCCCGCACCCCACCCGCTGCCGCGCGGCGGGATCTCGCTGGCCGTCTCCATCGCGCTCGGCACCCAGGTTCCCGTCGCACAGGCCCAGCAGCAGCTCGAGGAGATCGTCGTCACCGCGCGCAAGCGCGCGGAGAACCTGCAGGAGATCCCAGAATCCATCCTCGCGATCTCGGAAGCCGCCATCACGCGCGCCAACATGCAGACCATGGAGGACTTCGCGCGCCACATCCCGAGCCTGTCGTACGTGGCGCGTGCGCCGGGCGCGAACAAGATCGTGTTCCGCGGCGTCACCGAGGCAGGGACCGCGTTCTTCACCGATTCCTCCGCGGCGGTGTACCTGGACGAGCAGCCGCTCACCCAGCCGTCGTTGACGCCGGAGCCGAGGCTCGTCGACATCGAGCGCATCGAGGCGCTGAGCGGACCGCAGGGCACGTTGTACGGCGGCAGCGCCCAGTCCGGCACGCTCCGCATCGTCACCAACAAGCCCGATCCGTCGCGTTTCGAGTCGAGCGTCTCGGCCATGGTGCGGACGGGGAGCACGAGCGACACGAGTTACGACGTGAGCGGCGTGCTCAACCTGCCGCTCGTCGAGGACCGGCTGGCGGTCCGGCTCGTGGGCTTCTCCGCCCGGGACGCCGGTTTCATCGACAACGTGCTCGGGACCTCGCCCGGCGGCACCTTCACCAATGCCGCCCTCGTCGGGGAGAACCAGGGTGGCGAGGCGGATTTCATCGGGGGACGAATCGCCGCGCGCTGGCACGTCAACGATGCATGGACGGTGACGGGGAGCATCATTCACCAGGACGTCGAGTCGACGGGCGACACCGAGCACCTGCCCGAGACGGTCGGCGACCTGCAGCGAGTGCGCTTCATCGAGGAATTCCGCAACGATGCCTGGACGCAGTACGGGCTGACGATCGAGGGGGACGTCGGGTTCGCCCAGCTCGTCTCCGCGACCGCGTTTTTCACGCGGGACATCCTCTACCAACTCGACAACACTTATTACCTCGCCTACCTGCGCGGCTTCTATGCCGCGTACGGATACTACGTGCAGTACGCGTTCGGGCCCGATCCGGTGGGGCTCGGCTGGATCAGCCCGCAGGACACGCGCCGCTTCTCGCAGGAGCTCCGCCTGTCCCGCGAGGGTGAGAAGTGGATGTGGCTCGCCGGCCTCTACTACGAGCGTTTCGACGACCACTGGGACTTCCAGTCGCGCATCCGGGATTACGAGAGCACGCGCTCGTTCCAGTACTGGTACGCCTACTACGGCGCGCAGCCGGGCACCACGAACAATGCGTTCTGGAATTCCAACAACCACACGAAGACGGAGCAGGTCGCGGCATTCGGCGAGCTGACCTACACGGCCTGGGACGACTGGGCGTTCACCGTCGGCGCACGCTGGTTCGATCACGAGCGCGACCGGCGCTTCTTCGTCGCACAGCCGCACGGCCGGATCGCGCAGGACCAGAACCCGGTCGAAAGCGAGAGCGACATGACCTACAAGCTCAGCGTCAGCTATCGCATCGACGACGCGAAAATGGTCTACGGCCTGTACTCGGAGGGCTACCGACACGGCGGCCGCAACATCGTGCGCCCGGGCGCCGTGCTGCCGGCGGTCTACGAGCCGGATTTCCTCCAGAACTACGAGGTCGGCCTGAAGTCGCAATGGGCGGACGGGCGCCTGCGCGCAAACGTCACCGCGTTCCACATGGTGTGGGACGATTACCAGCTCGGCGTGGTGGACCCCGGGCCCCTGTTCGCGGTCATGGTGATCAATTTCGGCAATGCCGAGATCGACGGGGTGGAGCTGGACATGAGTGCCGCGCCCGTCGAATCCGTCGACCTCACCCTGAACGCGATCTTCCTCGACGCCGAGACGACCTCCCCGAACGAGCTGATCGGCGTCGACGAGGGGGCTCGCCTGCCCATATCACCGGAGCTCAAGCTGTCCGCCTCGCTCGAGTACACGTTTCCGCAGCTCGTTCTCGGCGGCAGCCCCTACCTGCGGCTGCAGTACAGCTACTACGGCGACTCCCTGAACAGCGTCGAGTGCAATACGCCCGACTGCGACCCGGCAGAGGTGCAGGAAGCCTACCAGATCGCCGACGTCAAGCTCGGCATCGAGACTGCGCGCTGGGACGTCAACGTGTTCGTCGACAACCTGACGGACGAGCGCGCCCAGCTCGCGGTCGTGGATTTCGTGCCCGAGGGTCTCGTCAACGTGAACCGGCCGCGGGAGTACGGCGTCGGTTTCACCTGGCACTGGGGCGATTGAACCCGCCGCCCGCCTGCCGCGAGCGCTTCAGCCGAACCATTCCGGGGCGTTGCCCGGCCGCCACTTGATGTTGCAGCCGATGCTCGGCTTCTGATCCTTGGGCACCTCCCTGCCTTGCAGCACCGCGTCCAGCGCGGCGCGCAGGTCCGCACCCGTCACGGGCTTGTCGTTCGACGGCCTGCTGTCGTCGAGCTGGCCGCGGTACACGAGCCTGCGCTCGGCGTCGAACAGGAAGAAATCGGGCGTGCAGGCGGCGCGATAGGCTTTCGCCACGGACTGGTCGCGGTCGATCAGGTACGGGAAGCGATAGCCGTACCGCTGTGCTTCCTCGCGCATGCGCTCGGGGCTGTCGTCCGGATGCCGTTCGTAGTCGTTGCTGTTAATGGCGAAGATCGCGACGCCTTGTGGCAGGTAGTCGTCCCCGAGGCGCGCCAGCTCGTGCCGGACGTGCTTCACGAACGGGCAGTGATTGCAGATGAACATGACGAGGTAGGCGCGGGCGTCCGGGACGTCGTCCAGCGAATGCCGGCGCCCGTCCGGGTCGGGCAGCGAGAACGACGGCGCTTCAGTCCCGAGCGGCAGCATCTGCGATTCAACAGCGACCATGGTGGATATCTCCCGTGCTTTCCGTGGCAGGTCAGGATGTGGCCGGGCGTCTCCCGGCGCGGGGCGACGCCGCTTCGCGAGCGGAGCCGCCAGCAGCAGGCAGGCGGTGCCTGCTGCCAGCGAGGTTGCCGCGAGGCCCCAGCGGTCGGCCGCGGCACCGGCGAGCAGCCCGCCGAGCGCCGTGCCGCCGAATGCCAGCATACCCCAGAGGCTGCTCACGCGTCCGCGCACCTCGTCCTCGATCAGCGACTGCAGCAGGATCTGCGCGCCGACGCCGCAGAACGTCAGCGTGAAGCCGAGCAAGACGACCACCGCCACGCCGTACCAGAAGGACGGGGCGAGCCCGAGTGCCGCGACGAGCGCGCCGATGAGCACCGTTCCGGCGACGATCCTGCGGATGCCCAGCTCGGCGAGGCCGCGCGACAGCACCACGCCGGCGAGCACGGCGCCCGCGCCCGCGGCGGAGGTCAGCGTGGCGAGCCCCGTGGCGCCGCGGCCGAACGCCGCTTCGGCAAACGCGGGAAGCAGCTCGAGCGTGCCCCGCCCGAACAGCGACGCCAGCCCGACCAGCGCCATCAGCCGGCGGACCGGGCCGTGCGTGACCGCGTAACGCACGCCCGCGGAAATGTTCGAGCCGAGGCGGCCGCGCACCGGCGCGAACGGTGCCACCCGGATCAGGATCAGTGCGGCCAGCGCGGGCAGGTAGGACAGGGCGTTGAAGGCGAAAGCGGCCGCCGAGCCGTAGAGCGCGATGAGCACGCCGGCGAGCGCCGGACCGACGAAGCGCGAGACGTTGAACGCGATCGAGTTCGTGGCCATCGCGCTCCGGAGCTGCTCCCTGGGCACGAGGTTCGGGACGAGCGCGAGCCGTACGGGCGTGTGCGCGCCCTCGGCGATGCCTTGCGCGAGGGAGAACGTGCACAACAGGTAGATGTCGACCACGCCGGCCGCGGTGCACGCCGCGAGCAGGGACATGATCGCTGCGCTCACAGCGTTGATGGCGACGGCCGAGCGCTTGCGGTCGAAGCGGTCCGCGAGGGCACCAAACAACGGTGCGAACAGCAGGATCGGGAAGAACTGCGTAAAGGCGACTACGCCGACCCACAGCTCCGACTCCGTGAGCTGCCATGCGTACCAGCCGAGCGCGACGCGGTAGACCCACAGGCCGTGCAGCGACACCGTGTTGCCCGCGAGGAACAGCAGGTAGTTGCGGTTGCGCAGGGCGGATGTTTGCATGACCATAAGCGGCCTTCCACGGCGTGAAAGGTCGAACGTGAACGTACTCTTCGAGATTGCGCGACCCTGCGTTTCCGTCCACGGGAGCGACGCGCTGTTTCCGGTACATCGAATCTACTGCGTGGGACAGAACTACGCCGCCCATGCGCGCGAGATGGGCGCCGACCCGGAGCGCGAAGCGCCATTCTATTTCATGAAGCCGGCGGATGCCGTGATTGCGTCGGGAGCGACGATTCCGTACCCGCCGCGCACGGCCGACCTGCAACACGAGATCGAGCTGGTCGTGGCGCTCGGGAGAGGGGGCCGCGACGTGCCGGTCGCGGACGCGCTTTCGCTGGTGTTCGGTTACGCGGCCGGCGTCGATCTCACGCGCCGGGACCTCCAGGCCGAGGCGAAGCGGCGCGGCCGGCCGTGGGAGACGGCCAAGGCCTGCGACGGCTCGGCACCGGTGTCGCCCATCCGCCGCGCCGCCGACATCGGCCATCCGCGCCACGGCCGCATCTGGCTCGAGGTCAACGGCGAGCTGCGCCAGGACGGCGACCTCCGGGACATGGTGTGGAACGTGGCGGAAGCGATCGCGGAGCTGTCGACTTATTTCACGCTCGCTCCCGGCGACCTGCTGTTCACCGGCACCCCGGCCGGCGTGGGCCCGCTGGCGCCGGGCGACACCGTGCGCGGCGGCGTCGCGGGCATCGCGGAGCTCGACTTCGCCATCGGCCCGGCGCCGCGGCAAGGTGCGCCGAGCGTGTCGCAAAGCTGAT
>Ga0079224_100005335_pt1 | contig 16847 bp, 14 predicted proteins | sample Stecom2015_FD_80414 | JGI IMG/M metagenome (GOLD analysis project Ga0079224, IMG submission 80414) | Agricultural soil microbial communities from Utah to study Nitrogen management - Steer compost 2015 | ecosystem: Environmental > Terrestrial > Soil > Agricultural land | place: USA: Utah... | reverse complement strand
TACATGTATTTCAAAAGCACATTAGGGAATTCTACGACATTGAGGGACTTTGGGGAGATGCCAAGGTAACGATGGTGGAGAGCAGCTACAATTCTTAACTTGACATGGCAAAAGAAAACAATCAAAATAATACACCCAAGAAACCCCGGGTAAGCTCCTGGTGGATATACGGCGTGGTCATCGCCCTGATCATTGGGTTTCAGTTCTTTGGGGGCAGCAGCTTCTCCAGTACGGAAAAGACGACCACCTCCGAATTGCAGGAATTCCTGCGCAACGGCGACATATCCAAGATCGTGATCATCACCAACACGCGTCAGGCCAAGGTATTCCTCACCCAAGAGGCCTTGAGCAAGGACGTGCACAAGGGGGTGTCCCAAAAACCCCTCTTCCCCTCCACAGGCGGCCTGTTGCCCCAGTACGTGCTGGACTATGGGGACCTGCAGATCTTTCAGAACGAGATCACCGAGATCAAAAAGGAGAACAACCTGGACACCATTGTGGAGTTCGATACCGAATCCAACGTCATTGGGGACATTTTCCTGACCCTGTTGCCCTTTGCACTGATCATAGGAATCTGGATCTACCTGATGCGCAGGATGTCGGGCGGTGCCGGGGGCGGTGCCGGGGGACAGATCTTCAACATCGGAAAATCCAAGGCGAAGCTCTTCGATGAAAAAACGGATACCCGGACCTCCTTCAAGGATGTTGCGGGATTGGAAGGGGCCAAGGAAGAGGTCCAGGAAATCGTGGAATTTCTTAAGAACCCCGACAAATATACCTCCCTGGGGGGCAAGATCCCCAAAGGGGCCCTCTTGGTGGGGCCTCCGGGAACCGGAAAGACCCTTTTGGCCAAGGCCGTGGCCGGAGAGGCCAAGGTGCCCTTCTTCTCCCTCTCCGGATCGGACTTTGTGGAGATGTTCGTGGGGGTGGGGGCCTCCAGGGTACGCGACCTGTTCAAACAGGCCAAGGACAAGTCCCCTGCCATAATCTTCATCGATGAGATCGATGCCATTGGACGTGCCCGGGGCAAGAACAACTTTACCGGATCCAACGACGAACGGGAAAACACCCTGAACCAGTTGTTGACCGAAATGGACGGCTTTGGGACCAACACCAATGTGATCGTATTGGCGGCCACCAACCGGGCCGATGTCCTGGACAAGGCCCTGATGCGCGCCGGACGGTTCGATCGGCAGATCTATGTGGACCTGCCCGATCTGAACGAACGCAAGGAAATTTTCGAGGTACACCTCAGGCCGATCAAGACCGCCGAGACCCTGGACCTGGATTTCCTGGCCCGTCAGACCCCTGGATTCTCAGGGGCCGATATCGCCAATGTGTGCAACGAGGCCGCCCTGATCGCCGCAAGGAAGGAGAAAAAAGCGGTCAACAGGCAGGACTTCCTCGATGCGGTGGATCGTATCGTGGGCGGTTTGGAAAAGAAAAACAAGATCATCACCCCGGATGAGAAAAAGACCATTGCCTACCACGAGGCCGGACACGCCACGGTAAGCTGGATGCTGGAACACGCCGCTCCCCTGGTCAAGGTCACCATAGTGCCCCGTGGACAGTCCCTGGGCGCCGCCTGGTACCTGCCCGAAGAACGGCTGATCGTCCATCCCGAACAGATGCTGGACGAAATGTGTGCCACCATGGGGGGAAGGGCCGCCGAAAAGGTGGTCTTTGACCGAATTTCCACAGGGGCCCTCAGCGACCTGGAAAAGGTGACCAAACAGGCAAGGGCCATGGTGACCATCTACGGCCTCAACGAGGAACTGGGCAATATCACCTATTACGATTCCTCCGGCCAGAACGAATACGGATTCACCAAACCTTATAGCGAGCAGACCGCACAGCGGATCGATATGGAGATTTCCAAGATCATCGAGGAACAGTACCAAAGGGCCATCAAACTCTTGGAGGAGAACCGGGACAAACTCGCAGAGTTGGCGGAGCGCCTTTTGGAAAAAGAGGTTATCTTTAAGGCTGATTTAGAAAAAATCTTCGGCCAGAGGCCATTTGAGAAGGAAGAAGAAGAATTGGTGGAGCCCGCCAAATAAAAGGGGGCGACACCCAAAGACCGGTCCCCTTGGGGATCGGTCCAACAATAAAAGAATGGGAGTTTTTAGAAATCTATTCGGCGGAGGCAAAAAGGGTTCCAAGGAAAGTGTGGAGACCCGCGGGGACCATATGCCGGATTTAAAAATCCCCATCGATGAGAAATTCACCATCTATTTTAAAAAGAACGGGGGCAAGTTCATCTATTGCGAGGACTTTTCGGAAGTCACCGAAGCCCTGGGCAGCATTGTTTCCGAGAACAATTGGCAGGACCATATGTTCTATTGCCTGGACCCCAGATTGGCCGATCGTTTTTCCAAGGAAGGCCTTGAATTTACCGAAAACAGGAAGGAAAGTTCCATTTTTTTCACCACCTGTGAACATTTGGTCGCCTACGACGGCTCCATCCTGGTGTGTTCCAACCAGATCCGGGAACAGAACGTGAACGACCTGCCCCCGAACCTGATCGTGTTCGCCACGACCAGCCAATTGGTGGATTCCCTGGGTGCGGCACTGAAGGTCATCAAGGAAAGATACAAACAAGGGTTCCCCAGCAATATCACCACCTTGAAACACTTCGAACCCGATCAGGAGAACAAGGATGATTTCCTGACCTATGGCAGTGCCAAGAAAAATGTATATCTTTTACTTCTGGAAGATTACTGATCCATGAAAGAACTGCTCAGACGTTCCATCACGGGGGCCATCTATGTGGTCCTCCTCCTTGGAGCCGTTTTTTTGAGTTCCCACGCCTTTGACTTTCTGTTCATGGCCTTTGGCCTGGGCTGCCTCTATGAATACAAGAGGTTGGTAAAGCTCAGGGGCTATTATATTTTTGTGGCCTACCTGGCCCTGTGGTGGTTCTACATCCATTTGGTCCAGGGGGGGATTGCCCTGCACATCCTCCTCGGCCTGACCTTGGCCGTTGACCTGGCCCTGCTCGTTTTCCTCTTTTCAAAAAGGCCCATCCGTTTCAACGGGTTCCAAAAATTTGTGATGGCCGTATTCTATATAGGGGGAGGATTTATTTTCCTGACCATGATCCCCTATACGGAACCCGCCTTTGCCAAAATCCTGATCATGGGGGTCTTTGTACTGATCTGGGTAAACGATACTTTTGCCTTTTTGGTGGGAAGGACCTTGGGGCGGACCAAACTATATCCTTCGGTTTCCCCAAAAAAAACCATTGAAGGTTCTTTGGGAGGTCTTATTTTTGCATGGGTGGCCGCATTCGTCCTCTCACATTGCGACCGGACCTTGGATATGGCACAATGGATGACCTTGGCCACTGTGATCGTGGTCACGGGAAGTTTGGGGGATCTGTTGGAATCCAAGTTCAAGCGATTGGCCGGGGTGAAGGACAGCGGTGCCATACTCCCGGGCCACGGGGGGATATGGGATCGATTGGACAGCCTGGTGTATGCCTCCCCCTTTGCATATTTGACACTTAATCTATTTTCCTATGTTTCATAAAGAGGGTCAGAAAATCATCATAATCACCTTTGTCCTGGCGGTGGCCGCCATCATTGCCGCCGACAGCTTCATGGAAGTGGAGTGGGCCCGATGGGCCATACAACTGACCGCCCTGGTGATCCTGATCGCCATCCTGCAGTTCTTCAGGAATCCCAGAAGGACCCTCAGGCCGAATTTCGATGAGATCACAGCCCCGGTGGACGGGAAGGTGGTGGTGATCGAAGAGGTGGACGAACCCGAATATTTCAAGGACCGAAGGCGGCAGGTCTCCATTTTCATGTCCCCGATCAACGTACACGTGACCCGCTATCCGGCCAGTGGCACGATCACCTATTCCAAATACCATCCCGGAAAATACCTGGTGGCCTGGCACCCCAAGTCCAGTACGGACAACGAGCGGACCACCGTGGTGCTCCATACCCCAAAATTCGGGGAAATAGGGTACCGACAGGTCGCCGGCGCCATGGCCAGGCGCATTGTCAACTATGCCGAGGAAGGGGAACAGGTCACCCAGGGCGAGGATTCCGGCTTTATCAAGTTCGGTTCCAGGGTGGATCTGTTGTTGCCCCTGAACTGCAATATCACCGTGAAACTGGGCCAAAAAGTGGTGGGTGCCAAAACCTGTATTGCCTCCTTGGGGAAAGACGATGACTGAGGAAGAGCTACATATCCGTTTTGACCGGGCCGTTGAAATCGTGAACGCCTATACCGAGCCGCTGCCCGCAGACCTTCTCTTGAAGCTCTATGCCTATTTCAAGATCGCCAACCGCAATTTTGACAATCCGGGCAGCAGGACCCCCCTGATCAATGCCTTTAAGGCAAATGCCCTGTTCCAGGCCAAGAACATCGGTCCCAGGGAAGCCATGGAAAAGTATATCGCACTGGTCGAAAAGGAATTCGGGAAACCCTAGGACGGCACCGCGGCCCTTCTCCCCTCCCACAGGGAAAAATACAGGCCACCAAAAAGGGAAATCACAAAGTACAGCGCCACCAAAAGGCTGCCCATGGGCACCAAGGAATCGATTCCGAACCATCCCCCGCTCCAGTACAGCAGGGCCAGGCCACAAAGGGAACGGGAAATCTCGACCCAAGCCGCGTATTTCCTGCGGTCCATAAGCCCGGTATACCCAAACACCCCGACAAATACAAAGGCACCCAGGAGAAGAAGCCCCTCAAACCCGATCTGGGAGTAATTGTAGAACATAAAGAGCATCATCAGGGTGGTGGCCGTCAATTGGAAGAGGGCATACGCCTTGAGGACCGGCGGGGCCGGTGGAGCGTATTTTTCATAGGAATAGACATCCTCTATGACCTCCACGGGATAGGCCTCCCTGACATCCCCGGGACGCCATCCGGTGGGCATGAACCAGATCCTGATCTTGTCCCATGGAGAACGGGTCCGCCAGGCATCCTGGCACAACCTCCAAAAGTGCTGGAAATTGATGATCAGCGGATTCCAGGTATGTACGGGTTTGAGTACCCCGTACTGCGGGGGCACATGGTCCAGTTCCTCCTGGAAGGTCCCGAACATCCGGTCCCATACGCAGAAAATCTGTCCGAGGTTCTTGTCGATATACTCCGCATTGATCGCATGGTGCACCCGGTGCTGGGACGGGGTGACGATAATATATTCCAACCAGCCCATTTTCCCGATATGCTGGGTGTGGTACCAGAACTGTGCAAAGAGGTGGATGGGTGCCAGCACCGCAATGATCTGGGGGGGCACCCCCAAGAGGGCGGCCGGGATGAGCAGCAGCCCAAAATAGCCCAGCAAATTGGAAATCGGTTGCCTCAGGGCACAGGCCAGGTTGAATTCCTCGCTGCTGTGATGGATCATGTGCTGGTTCCAGAACAGGTTGACATGGTGGCTGAGGCGGTGGTTCCAATAGCCGGCAAAATCAATGGCGACAAAGGCCACGGCCCATACCGCCCAGCCATTGCCCAATTCCATCAGGGCGAGGTGTTCCTCCAAAAAGGGATAACTCACCAAGACCACCACCAGCCCAAGGGAATCCTTCACCACATTGGTCAGGCCCGAACTCAGGCTGCTCACCGTGTCCATGAACCGGTGCTTTTGTTTTTTCACAAAATGGCCATAGAGCAGTTCAACAAGGACCAGCACCAAAAAGAAAGGGGTGGCGTACAAGAGGGCATTGGCATAGGATTCCATCTTCCAAAGGGGATTTGGTTCGTGGACCGGCAGGGCCCGTCCGCCATGAAATTAATCCAAATTTTCGAATAAGGCGATATCCTGGGCATCGGTCAGGTCCGGGATGTGCTCCTTTCGGGGAATACAGCCCACGGCCTGTGGGTCCTCAAGGGCCAATCTCCCCACTGCCTTGGGGAGCTCCTTCTCCCCACGGACGGGGTCGATGGGGCAATTTTTCAGATAGGGATGGATCTCGCTTCCCAGGAAACTGAAAATGTTCATGCTCACCCAGAGTTCCCCGTTCGGGTCCCGGTACTTCTCAAGCTCCTCCTCCCGGGGCTTTTCGACGATTCCCCTCAAGTACCCTTCGGAGGAAATATCCATAAGGGCAAATTTGGCAATGCGTTCGGAGGGAAATTCAAAACCCGAGGCCGCATAGGCGATCAGGGCATGAGAGGATTCCCTACCGGCAGCCAGGTCCGAGAGGGCCCCCACCGAGTAAAGGTTGTCCCCGTTGCAAACGGTGAATGTGGTTTCCAAAAGTTCAGGGTATTGGTCCAGGCACTGCTGCAGTGCATCCGCGGTTCCCAAGGGCTTTGGATGCCCGGGAACCAGCTTCTGCACGGCAATGCGCAATTCGGCCCCAGGGGGAAGCCCCCCGCTGTCGATCAGATCCGAAAAGGCGGAATGCCGTTCCCCACAGATCAGGTAAATCCTCCCATAACCGGCCTGCACCGCATTGCGAACCAGATAGTAAAGAAAGGGCCTTCCCTTTTTTCCCACGGGAATCAGACTCTTATGGGGAATGCCCTCCATAAGGGAGCCCAAGGCCCCCCCTTGCAGGCTGCGTTTCATTCGGGAAGAGGCTCCCCCGACCATGATCACCAAACTATTGTGGTCCATTTCCTTATAGTATTAATTCTTCAAATTCACCAATCGCTAATACGCACCCCATAGGCCGCTTTGGCCCCTGCCGTCATAAAGGCCTCCTTTACCCGGTCCAGATCCGCTGCCTCCACCAAGGCCAGCATACAGCCTCCCCCACCGGAGCCAATTGTCTTGGTCCCCAGGGCACCGGCCATCCGGGCCGAATCCATCATCCTCGCCATTTCCACAGGGGTATTCTGGATCTGTTCCTGAAGTATTTTTTGATGGTCGTTCATCAGGTTCCCCAAGATCCTGGGATTGGGAAGCTCCGACAAAAGTTCCTCCCTGGCGGCAAGGGTAATTTGATAGTTGTGGATGCAGGCGTACCAATGCTCCCCATAGGGCTCGGGCACAAACTGCAGATAACGCCCATAATCCGAAGCCCTGGCCTGTTCCAATACAAAGTTGGGATCGGCCCTTTTGACGGCCTCCAGGGCATTCTGGGCATAGACCCGGGCATTCTTGAGCACTTCCAGGGTCTTTTTGGCCAGGCCGGACTCGGCCACTACCCAAAGAAAACCGGGGTCCTTCAAACGCTGGCTTTCCCCATTTCGGGTGTCTATGTACAACAATCCCCCTTGGGCAATGGTGTATTGGTCCATCAGCCCACCGGGGGAATCGAAATAAAGCACTTCCGCGGCGTAGGCCCATTTGCCGATCTGCACATCATCGTATTCCCTTTCACCGGATTGGACGACGGCCAAGAAACGGATCCAGGCCACCAAAAGGGCCGAGGAACTCGAAAGGCCCGCATTGATGGGAATGTTCCCCGAGATACCAAGATCATAGCCCTTTTCGAAGCCCAGCCCCTCCTGTTTGAGTACGGACAGGGCCGACCTGAAATAATCGCCTGCTTCCACCCGGCCCAAACCTTCTTCCAGGGATATTTCAAAGCGTTCCCCCAAATCCTCCAAATGGACCGCAAAGACTTTTCGATCGTTGGGGGTCGCCCTGATGTGGATGAACCGATCGATGGCGGCGGCGATCACCGGTAGGCCCAGATAATCCTGGTGGTCCCCAAAAAGACAGATACGGGCCGGAACTTGGATTTCGATCATGGAAGGCTTTTAATGTGAGTTTTAAAGATTCATTTTTATAAGGGGATGATGCGATGGATCACGGCTTCTGATTTTGGGACCACCCCAGCTGTTTTCCAATCCGACAAAGGGGGTGTTGTCGAAAATGGAATTTATGGCCCAAGTGAAATTTACAAAAGCGGTATCAAGGCACCTCAAGGCAAATTTAGGGAATTGGCCACTCACTTCCCCGAATCGGTCGGTTTCTTCCAAAACTCTTGAACCAAGGGGAAGCGGTCCATGTACCCATAGGCCGACCTGGATCGTTCGGTAAAGCCCCATTCACCTTATTTTTTTGGCAAAAAAACGTATAAATCGCCGTCAAGATCAACATGATCAAAAAAGCAACAATAGTGAACAAGGGGGGGTCTTGAACACAGTTTTTTCGAAGCAATGGTTCGAACCGGCCCCTATTTCATGAATCCGGGATATGCCTTGGATGCCAATATTGCGAATGCAAAGGCGGGGGACCGCTATTTTGATTTGATGGGAAAGCGCGGCAACCACACCATAACAATCAAAGCTGGAAGACAGAATAAGTTGGCTACAGGCCTCGAAAAAGCCGGAACCTTAATTATAGGATGGTTTGTTTCATCAATTCCCTTAAAAATGGGAAATTTACCCGACCCTTTCCATTAAAAAAAGGGCTGATCACTTTAAACATCCATACCATGAATACTTTAAGTGCCGTTATCGCATTCTTAATGATATTATCGGCCTGTTCCTCAAACCAAACCGATCCCACTGATGGCAGTTCGGGACAAGAGGGGCAGCAGCAGGAAGAAAACCCCACCGATCCCAAGTTTTTCTTTTATGGCGCGGACCTTTCCTATGTCAATGAGATGGAGGATTGTGGCGCACAATACCATGATAATGCCAATGTCCCAAGGGACCCTTATGAAATTTTTGGGGAAGCGGGGGCCAATTTGATCCGCCTGCGACTTTGGCACGACCCGAGCTGGACCGATTACTCCAATTTCGAGGATGTCAAAAAGTCCATTCGAAGGGCAAAAGCGTTGGGTATGCAGGTTTTACTTGATTTTCATTATTCGGATACCTGGGCAGACCCGGCAAAACAGGAAATTCCCACGGCCTGGGTTTCCCAGCTGGACGATACGGAAGCCTTGGGAAATTTGCTCTATGCATATACCTATGAAACCCTGAATGCACTGGCAGAGGACGGCCTGCTGCCCGAAATGGTCCAGGTCGGCAATGAAATCAACCCCATGATTTTGCAGCAAGGGGAATTGGAATGGCCCATTGATTGGGTCAGAAACGCAGCTTTGCTGAACAAGGGCATAAAGGCCGTTCGGGATATTGCCTCGGAAAGGAATACCGAAATTGGGGTCATGCTGCATATTGCGCAACCCGAAAATGCACTTTGGTGGTTTCAGAAAGCCACGGATGCCGGGGTCCTGGATTATGATTGGATCGGCCTTTCGTATTATCCCCTGTGGTCCGAATATGGATTGGACGAGGCTTCAGAAGCATTTTCAACATTGATCACGACCTACAACAAGCGGTTAATGGTCGTTGAAACCGCCTATCCCTTTACTTTGGAGAATGCGGATCAGGCGAACAATATTTTGGGAAGCGATGCCTTGGTCGCAGGCTTTCCGGCATCCCCCGAAGGACAGTTGGGCTATTTGAACAAACTTCGGGATGTAATTCAAAATTCCGGTGGGGAAGGATTGATCTATTGGGAGCCCGCCTGGGTTTCCACAAATTGTGGCACCCTATGGGCCCAAGGTTCACACTGGGACAATGCCACCCTGTTCGACCATGACCATAAAGCGACCAAGGCCATGGAGTTTTACAATGCCGGTATCAAATAACACCGATGAAATTGTCGCTGTTCATTGTAAAGGTGGGTTCATAGGGCCACGGATACCATTTCCTTTGAGATCCTTGAGCGGGGTACCACTAAGATGCTTCAATGGGCAATTCCTCTATCGAAATCAATCAATGATGGCCAAGGCCTGTGTATCCTTCCAATTGCCCCGGGTAAAATCCGGGAAGGGCTGGGGAGCTCCCCCGCTGGCCACCGACCTTTCGCTCAAGGGGGCCACCGCACTCCAGAGACAGCCCTCATAGAGGTTTTGGTCCAGGGGAAGTCCCTGCTGCAGGCATTCCACGATCCTATGGACCATAATGCCGTCCATTCCCCCGTGTCCACTGCCCTTGGCCGCCTGGTTCAACCGTTTGTAGAGCGGGTGATCGTATTTTTCATAGAGCTGTTCCAAGGCTTCCCCCTGCACCCAGGAGTGGTGGTCCTTGCTCAGGCCCTCCACCCCGCCCTCCAGGGCCACCCGGGTCGGAAAACCCGCCAAGGTCCCGCGGGTCCCCTGAACCAAGTTCAAGCGGCTATAGGGTCTTGGGCTGGTTTCGTCCCATTGCAGCATGATGGTGCGGCCCAATCGGGTCTTGAGGATCGATGTGTTCATATCCCCGCCCTTATAATCCAATTGGTTCCATTTATGGTCCGGGGGATAGTTTTTTTCCGCATAGAGGGCCCTGCCCCGGGCCGGTGTCGAAAAGGAGACCAGGCTCCCAAAGGTATCCTCCCCCCTGCCCAGGGACATATACTGGGCCACCGGTCCCAGCCCATGGGTGGGATATAGGTTTCCATTGCGCTTGGCATAGTGGAAGGTACGCCAGGAGCCGGTGCCCCGCTCCTGCTCTTCCATCTGGAAGCGCAATTCGTGTATGTATGCGGCCTCCCCGTGGAGGATCTCCCCGATAAGGCCCTTCCGGCACATATTGAGGAACATCAGTTCATCCCGGCCGTAGTTCACGTTCTCCAGCATCATGCAGTGCTTTTGGGTGCGTTCACTGCAGTCCACGATCTCCCACATTTCTTCCAGGGTAAGGGCAAGGGGCACCTCCACAAAGGCATGGGCCCCGGCCTCCATGGCTGCCAGGGCCATGGGTGCATGATTGATCCAGTTCGTGGCGATAAAGACCACATCGGGCCTAAGTTCGGTGAGCATGGTCCTCCATCGGTCCTCATCCCCCCAATATCCTTTGATGTCCCTGTGCCTTCCTTCACCCCCGGCTTCCCGGACCCAGCCGATCTTTTCCTCCACAAGATCTTGATGGAGGTCGCTGATCCCCACCACTTCGGTCCCTTCCAGGGAGGCAAAGAACCTTGCATGGGTCCCTCCCCGGGCCCCCACCCCGATAAAGGCGGCACGCACCCGCTCCAGTTTGGGGGCGGCAAAGTCCCCCATATAGATCGAGGAAATGGGCCGCTCGGGCGCTGCCTTCAACATATTGGGAATCAAGGATACCGCCGTGGCGGACAGGGAAGTTTTCAGAATAAAATTACGGCGATCGAGCTTTTTCATCGTTTTTGTTTTTGGGAAAAGGGGAACCTCTGGATTATAATGACCCAATGTAAAGAAATTCCGGGAAAGGCAAGACAAAAATTCCCTTTGCAGGATGGATTGCCTATTTCAAGTTGGCCAGGCTCCGCTCCAAGGTATCGATCTTGGCTTGGGCATCCTCGGCCTTCTTGCGCTCCAGGGCCACTACCGCCTCTGGGGCATTGCCCACAAAGCGCTCGTTGTTCAACTTCCTTTGGACCGATTCCAAAAAGCCCCGGGTATACTCGAGTTCGGTCCCGATCTTTTCGATTTCGGCCTCCACGTCAATGGCCTCCCCCATGGGAACAAAATATTCATTGCTGTCCACCCGAAAGGAAAGACTGCCCTCCAGGGGACGGTCGACCACTTCCATCTTGGATACATTGGCCAATTTGGATACTATGGCATCCATCCCCGGGCCCTGTCCCTCCGCGTCGATCAGATGAAGTTCCAAAGCTTCTTTCTGGGGAATGTTGCGCTGCTTTCGGATGGTCCGCAGCCCGGCGATCACCTCCTTGGCAAAATCGAAGGGTGCCAACAGGGATGCATCGGCCTCCATGGGCCTGGGCCACTGGGACACGATAAGGGCCTGATCGGGGTCCCGACGATCGATGTGTTGCCAGATCTCCTCGGTCAAAAATGGCATGAAGGGATGCAGCAACTTGAGGTTCTCCCCAAAGAGCCAGATCACCCCCTGGTAGGTCTCCCGATCTATGGGCTGTCCATAGGCCGGTTTGGCGAGTTCCAAGAGCCAGGAACAGAAATCGTCCCAAACCAGTTTATAGGTGGTCATCAATGCATCGGAAATCCTGTATTTGGAAAAATGGTCCCCCACCTCCTCCAGGGCCTGGTTGAACCGGGCCCGGTACCAGGCGATTCCCTGACGGGCCGCCTCGGGCTGTGGACCCTCGGCCACCTCCCACCCGCGAACCAGGCGAAAGGCGTTCCAGATCTTATTGGCAAAATGGGAGCCCTGTTGGCAGAGGGCCTCGTCGAACAAGAGGTCGTTCCCCGCCGGGGCGCTGAGCAAGAGCCCCACACGGACCCCATCGGCCCCAAAATCCTCGATCAGTTTCAGGGCATCCGGGGAATTCCCCAGGGATTTGGACATCTTTCTGCCCTGTTTGTCCCGTACCAGCCCGGTGAGATATACATTTTCAAAGGGCCGTTCCCCCCGGTATTCGTATCCGGAAATGATCATCCGGGCCACCCAGAAAAACAGGATGTCCGGACCGGTGACCAGATCGTTGGTGGGGTAATAATAGTTTACTTGTTCATTTTCAGGGTCCAGGACCCCCCCAAAGACCGAGATCGGCCATAGCCAAGAGGAAAACCAGGTATCCAAAACATCCGGGTCCTGCCTGAGGTCCGAAGCGGTGATGCGGGGCTTTTTCTTCCGGGCCAGTTCCAGGGCCTCCCCGGCAGTTTCGGCCACCACAAAATCTTCGACACCTTCCCCGTAATAATAGGCGGGAATCTGTTGCCCCCACCACAATTGCCTGGAGATGTTCCAATCCCGGATGTTCTCCATCCAATGCCGGTAGGTATTGTCAAATTTCTTCGGGGGATACAATTTGACCTCCCCGGTCTTCAAAACGGCATCCAGGGCGGGTTGTGCCAACTGTTCCATTCTGAGGAACCACTGTTCGGACAAACGGGGCTCGATCACGGCCTTGGTCCGCTCCGAGGTGCCGACTTTGTTCATATGGGGCTCCACCTTGACCAAATATCCCTTTTCCTCCAGTTCCTTGGCAATTTCCTTGCGGACCACAAATCGGTCCTTCCCTTGGTAGTGCAGTCCATGGGCGTTCAAACTGCCGTCCTCTTCAAAAATATCGATGATTTCCAGCCCGTGCTTTTCCCCCAGCATCTTGTCGTTCACGTCGTGGGCCGGGGTCACCTTAAGGCAACCGGTACCGAACTCCATGTCCACGTACTCGTCCTCAATGATGGGCACCCAGCGCCCGCTGATGGGCACCTGGGCCCTTTTGCCCCTTAAATTGGCGTATCTCTTGTCCTTGGGATGGATGCATACCGCGGTATCCCCCAGAATGGTCTCCGGGCGGGTGGTGGCAATGGTCACCTTCTCCTCACTGCCCTCAATGGCGTAGGAGAGGTAGTAGAGGTTCCCCTGCCGCTCCTGATAGACCACCTCCTCGTCCGATAGGGTGGTCTTGGCCTCCGGGTCCCAATGCACCATTCGGTGACCCTTGTAAATCAGTCCTTTATTGTACAGATCCACAAAAACCTTGATCACCGAGGCTGACATATCGTCATCCATGGTGAACTTGGTCCTGTCCCAGTCGCAGGAACAGCCCAATTTCTTCAATTGTTCCAGGATCGCCCCCCCATATTCATGGGTCCAGTCCCAGGCGTGTTTGAGGAATTCCTCCCGACCGATATCGGTCTTGGAAATGCCCTCGGCCTTGAGTTTGGCGACCACTTTGGCCTCTGTGGCGATGGAGGCATGGTCCGTCCCGGGGACCCAGCAGGCGTTCTTTCCCAGCAATCTGGCCCTTCTGATGAGCACGTCCTGAATGGTATTGTTGAGCATATGGCCCATATGCAGCACCCCGGTCACATTGGGCGGGGGGATCACTATGGTATAGGGCTCCCTGTCGTCCGGTTTGGAACTGAAATGGCCGTGCTCGCTCCAATAGGCATACCAATGCCCCTCTACCCTTCCAGGCTCATATTTTGATGGAATTTCCATGCTTCGGTACAATTTTTGCAATGATTAGGTCTTGGATCGGTCAAATCGACCGGGGACGGTATGTTAAAATTGCACCCTTTCCCCATCGATGTGCCGATCCTGAAATACGAAACAAAAATAAGTAACGTTATTACATAACAAAAGAATTTTGGAAGCAGCATGCAAAACAGCTACTTTTGAAATTCACCCAAAAACCCAATATGATGAAAAAAACTGTACTTATGTTGTTTGTGGGCCTCCTATCCATGGGGATCTACGCACAGGAAGCGACAGCAAAAATCCAGTTCAAGAGTGAGACCATCGATTACGGGGAAATCGAGAAGGGAAGCAACGGCGTCCGTGTATTTGAATTTACCAACGTCGGAACCGCTCCCTTGGTGATCAGCAATGTGAAATCCAGCTGTGGATGTACCATTCCCAAGAAACCCGAAGGTCCCATTCAACCCGGAAAGACCGGAAAGATCGAGGTGAAGTACGACACCAACAGGGTTGGCCCCATCAGAAAGGCCATCACGGTGACCTCCAATGCGGACACCCCTACAAAGGTGCTTAAGATCAAAGGAACCGTAAAAGGTCAAGGAGCAATATAAACAAGAAAAGGAAAATTTAAATGGAAGTCCCCGGAAAGCAGATGTTTTTCGGGGATTTTTTTTGACCTAATCAAAGACCTTCTTGAGCACAAAGGAGAAAATCAAATCCCTATTGTAGCGTTCGATCAAAAGCCGGATGCGCTTCCCCTCTTTTTCATTGATCATCTCAAGGATGTCCTGCAGCTTATACCGGTGAATCCTTCGCCCGTTCACCGCCAGGATAACATCCCCCTCCCGCAGGCCCGCCAGGGCCGCCGGACTGTCCGCCCGTATCCCGGAGACAATGATCTCGGGCACCAGGCTCAATCGGGTCTTGTGTTCCAACAAGATCTGTACGTTCCCAAAGGTGGACTCCTCGGCCTTGACCACCCCTCCGGGCCCGGCAATGCTCTCCGCGATATATCGGAGCCCGTTGTGCTGCAGTCGAAGTCCGGCCATATTGTATTGGAAGGGTTCCTTGAAGTTTCCGTTCTTTTTCAGGGTCAGTTCCCCCCGGGAATAGTCAAAGACCATATTGAAGCGCTTGAGCACCTCCCCGCCCAAACTGCCGTCACGCCCCCCCATACGGGCCAGTCCGGCAAAGGACTCCCAATAGGGAAAGGCCACCTTGGCCTCTTTCAGTACAAAATCCCCGATCTTGATGCCCCCCACCTTGCTTCGCTTGCCATAAATTTCCCCGCTGAGGCCGGTTCCCAAATGATCCTCATAGTTTTTAACGGGAACCTCAAGCCCCTTGTCGGGTTCGGGGAACAGCCATAGGGCATCGCTGCTGCCCGTATCGACCAAAAGTTTGACCGGCACATTGGCCGAGTCCTTCATAAGGACGGTTCCCTTCACATAGGCCTTTCGCTCCTGGATCTCCAGGGGAATGGTCTGGCTTCTGCGATTTGATCTGGGCCGATAGGTCTTTGGGTCGTGCAGTTTGAGGGTCCGGGCCCTGTAATTGATCTCCACCACAAAGTCACGGAACAGGTCGTAGCCCATGATCCCGTGCACCGGAAAACCCAGGACCGTGGAAAGGTTGATGTTCCGGTCCAGGACCACGTACAGGGACTGGCCCGGGTTCCTGGCCTTCCCAATGCGGAAATCATTTCCCCTGGAGCTCAAGGCCTTCATGGGCTCCCCGGTACCAAGGCCCCGTATGGTGATCTCCGATACCTTGTTGATGGAAATGGAATCCGATTGGGTAATATTGAAGAGTATGGGCTTGCTCACCCCGGAATCCAGGATAAAGGTCAGTTCGGTTCCGTTGATCTCCACCGGGATGATGATCAGGTTGTTGATCAGCTCGAACCTGATCTTATCGGAATCCCTGTCCTTGGGCAAAAGATACTGCTGTGCCAAAAGGGAAATCGGCAGCAACAGCAATGCCATAATGTAGATCCTTTTGCCCAACGTTCTTGCATTTAATCGATTGGATACAGGTAAGGTACGAAATTGAAGAAAACCAACCTCCAATTTTAACACAAAATCGAAGCTGTAAATAATACCCAATTCTGTTGTTTTCAAGGGCTAAAGTTCCCATTTTTGCCTAAAATTCAACAAATGCCTAAAATCTCCGAAAAAGGCAGGCACATGCCGGCCTCCCCCATCCGTAAACTGGTGCCCTATGCGGAAGCCGCCAAAAAGCGGGGCATCAAGGTGATCCACCTGAACATCGGGCAGCCCGATATCAAGACCCCCAAGGTGGCCCTGGACGCGGTAAGGAACCACAAAATCGAAGTATTGGCCTACAGCATGACCGAGGGCTCCCAGGCCTACAGGGAAAAGATTGCGGGCTATTACGCATCGAAAAACATAAGGGTCACCGCAGGGGAGATCTTGGTGACCACCGGGGGCTCGGAGGCCCTGTCCTTTGCCATGGGGACCGTCATGGACCAGGGGGACGAGATCATCATCCCGGAACCCTTCTACGCCAATTACAACGGCTTTGCAATAGCCTCAGGGGTGAAGGTGGTGCCCATCCCCTCCTCCATCGATACGAATTTCGCCCTGCCCCCCATATCCGAATTTGAAAAACTCATCAGCCCCGGGACCAAGGCGATCCTGATCTGCAATCCCGGTAACCCCACGGGCTACCTGTACAGCAAGGAGGAGGTGGAACAATTGGCCGAACTGGTCAAAAGGCACGATCTGTTTTTGATCGCGGACGAGGTCTATCGCGAATTCACCTATGACGGCAAAAGGCACCATTCCATCATGGAACTCCCGGGGCTGGACCGGCACGCCATATTGGTGGATTCCGTTTCCAAACGCTACTCCATGTGCGGGGCCCGGATCGGATGTTTGGTCTCCAGGAACGAATCGGTCATCAAAACGGCCATGAAATTTGCACAGGCACGCCTTTCCCCCCCCACCTTTGCCCAGATTGCCAGTGAGGCCGCCCTGGACACCCCCCAGGAATATTTCGACGGGGTCATCCGGGAATACCTGGCCCGCAGGAACGCTTTGGTCGAGGGACTCCAAAAGCTCGAGGGCGTCAAGGTGGCCGTGCCC
>Ga0079224_100005334_pt1 | contig 16848 bp, 16 predicted proteins | sample Stecom2015_FD_80414 | JGI IMG/M metagenome (GOLD analysis project Ga0079224, IMG submission 80414) | Agricultural soil microbial communities from Utah to study Nitrogen management - Steer compost 2015 | ecosystem: Environmental > Terrestrial > Soil > Agricultural land | place: USA: Utah... | reverse complement strand
CGTTGGCTTTGCCTGGGCCGCGGTGTCGCTGTTACCGGCGGGGGTCTATATTGCCATGAATGGCGAGGTGTTTGAGGCGGGTTCGGTGCGGAAAAATCTGGAAGCCCAGAGGTTTGAGCGCGCTTAGGTGGGTGGCGTTCACTCGGTCACTGATTGGATTTCCTGAGCTGTCAGTGCCCGGAATTCTCCGGGCGCCAGGGCATCGTCCAGCTCAATGCTGCCGATGCGGAAGCGGTGCAGGGCTTCCACGCGATTGCCAACGGCGGCCAGCATTCGTTTAACCTGGTGGTAACGGCCCTCGCTGATGGTCAGGTCGATGACCTTGTCGCTGTGTACACGGACCTCGGCGGGCCTGGTCGCCGTGGTTTCACCGTTTAGCATGACGCCTTTTTCAAGCGCCCGGCGGGCCTCGTCCGGGATAGCCTCGGCCAGCCAGACCCGATAGCTTTTGCGGCATTCCCGCCGGGGTGAAGTGACCGCATGGGACCATTGGCCATCGCTGGTCAGCAACAGCAGGCCAGTGGTGTCTTTGTCCAGACGCCCTGCCATATGAACCCGACTGGCCAGATTACCGGGCAGCAGGTCGAGAGCGGTTGGCTGACTGCTGTCAGTGGTGGCACTGAGCACCCCGGAGGGTTTATGCATCATCAGGTAGATATCGCTGGGTAAGGTAACCGGCGTACCGTCAAGATGAACAGATTGTTCGGCCTCCACCCGGCGATTGGCTTGCCGAGAGGTTTCTCCGTTCACCTTCACACGCCCCGCCGACACCACCTTTTTTGCCTCCTTGCGGGAAAGTTCTGTAGCGTTCGCCAGATACTGGTCCAGCCGCATTAGCAAGAGCTCCCCTGGTTGGGAACGGATAGGGTCGCCAGGCACAGTACCGGCACCTGGCCGGTCATTCGATCCCACAACAGGGGCAGGGCGGCCCGGTTAAGCGCCGGGCGGGGCAGACGATCGCTGGCCAGCGGCTGCAGTCCGTCTTCGGCGGTTTCAGCCAGGATGAAGGTGAAAGGGTGAGCGCCGGGTATGCCCAGCCGGATATCCGTTGCGGTTATCTGAGTGCCGTTCTGCTGGTAGTCCAGAAAACCACCGGTAAACCATTCCAGTCGCTGGGCTTCCGGCAGCTCGGCGACAAGGCGGGCAAGCTCTGGTTGCCGAGGGAAGCGCTCCAGCACCAGCTCACCGCTGGCATCAAGAAAGCCGGTCACCACTTCGATTCTTTGCTCTGCACTGACCGCCGTGGCACGCCACAGTACAGTGTTGAATGGCATCGGTTGAACCATCAGGGCTGCCTGCTCCATACCGGCATTCGCCAGGACCGGTCGCACCCGCTCGGTGATGATCTGTTGTGCAACCAGGGTCCAGCCGAGATAGAGACTGGACAGAAACAAACCGGCGACAACGGTTCTCGACGCTGGCGGTCGATACAGAAAGGCCAGGCATCCTGCCAGCAGTGGCAAGGTATAGAGCGGATCAATGATAAAGATACTGTTGATCGCCACGGGCGGGCCAATGGGCCAGAACAGCTGGGTGCCGTAGGTGGTAAAGGCATCCAGCAACGGGTGCGTGATCAGGATCAGACCAACCAGTGCCAGCCATCGCTGATAGGAAATGAGCGGTTTCCAGCGCCACAGGCCCCAGGCGATAAGCAGAGACAGTGGTGCCAGAATAAACAGAGAGTGGCTGAACCCCCGGTGCTGGGTAAAGTTGGCAACGGCTGTGCCATAGTCGATGACCACATCCAGGTCGGGTAATGTGCCGAGCAACGCACCGGTAAGAAGGGCCGATCGCCCCAGGGTTTTGCCGGCAACCGCGCCCGCAATGGAAGCGCCAAGGGCGGCCTGTGTGATGGAGTCCATAATGTCCCGATTCGTGGTGACTGGGTGATACCAGTATTATGCGCGGATTCGGGATTCAGATCACGGGAGGTAGGAATCGCCGGCAGCACAGGGTACTGCCGGCGAAGAGGGGATTGCTCAGACCTTACGGCGGCGCGCCAGTCCCAGGCCGGCCAGACCGAGGCCCAGCAGCGCGAGAGTGCCGGGTTCCGGAACGGAGCGAACGTTCAGCTTGGCCAGCAGATCGACAGAGGTTGCCTTGCCTTCCTGGGTTTCAATTTCATTCAGGCCATTGGCAAAGCCAAGTAGAGACAGAGAATAGATATTGGAGCCGAACTGGAACTCAGAACTCTCGATCATGTTGTCAAGAATAACGACATCATCAACGTCCTGCTCGACGCTCCAGCAGAACCCCCACCAGCATTCCTGACCGACATTCGGTGTTTCGTTGTGAATGAAGTCGAAGGTATAGGGGCCGGTTACCGTGCTGTTGCTAACCGTTGTGGAGAAGGTGGCGAATACATCCAGGCTCACGCCAGTGATACTTTCACCGGTAATCCGGTTGTTGAAATGTGTAAAGGTTCCCAACACAAATGGGTCGTCTGAGGTGATGGTCTGTGGCAGGCTGGCAGGGCCCTGAAAACCATAGCCACTCTGTGGGCCTTCGTTGCAGGTTTTCCACCACAAGTGCCCGGTGCAGGTAACTTCGCCGGTTCCCCAGCGCAGGGTGTCAGTGCCCACGCCCGTAACGTTGCTGCCATTGCTTGGTGAGTTCCAGGTTCCTGAAACCGATTCAAGATCGACCGGGAAGGCCCAAGCAGTTGCGGCGAATCCAAAAGTTGCCGCCGCTACGATTCCTTTCATCAATTTAAGCATTGTCCACACCTTATTTCTCACAGTTGTAGGATTGCCCGGAAATCGCCAGGCACTGCGAAAGTGTGTAGCTAAATGTGTGCCATCATTTTTGTCCATAAAATACAAGGTGTTATAGCGCCATGTTTCGCTGGCTGTAAAAAAACTGGACGCTTTCAGGAGCCGCTGTAAACTCCGAGAGCCGCTAATACCTGTTCTGATGGAAAGCCGTCAGCCACCAGGCCTTCCGCTTTCTGGTACGCGCGAATGGCCTTGCGGGTGTTGGAGCCCAGGATGCCATCGGGTTCCCCGCTCGGGTAGCCTTTGTCATTCAGTGCCTGTTGAAGCTCCAGCACCTGATTCCGTGACAGCGCGGGCTGATCCTCTGGTGGTGGGTTCTGAAGCTTTCCGGCGCCGGCAATCCGGTCTGCCAGATGGCCAACGGCGATGGCGTAGAACTCGGACCGGTTCCAGCCCATGATCACCCGGAAATTACTGTAAACCAGGAAGGCCGGGCCCTGGTGGCCGCTGGGCACGATCAGGGCCGCCTCAATGGGCTCGTTGGCCAGGTGGTTACCGAAGGCATCGGTGATCCCCATCTTGCGCCAGTCTGCCAGGGGCAGACGACGACCATCGGCCAGACTGAAATCAAAGTTGTCGGGTAACAGCACCTCTCGCCCCCAGCGATAGTCGCCATCCCAACCCATGGACTGAAGAAAACGACCGGCAGACATCATGGCGTCTGGAAGGCTGTTCCAGAGATCCCGGCGCCCATCACCATCGGCGTCGACCGCGTGTTTCAGGAATACCGTCGGCATGAACTGAACATGGCCCATGGCACCGGCCCAGGAACCTTCCATCTGGTCAGCCGGAATGGCGCCTTCGTCAATAATGCGCAATGCGGCGATCAACTGTTCGGTGAAAAAGCTGCTGCGCCGGGCATCGCAAGCCAGGGTGGCGAGGGCGCTGGGCACCTGCATCTTGCCGAAGTAGCTGCCATAGTTGGTTTCCAGGCCCCAGAATGCCGCCAGATAGGGGGCCGGAACGCCGGTTTCCGCGGTCACGCGGTTCAGGAGTTCACGGTGTTCGGCCAGCAATTCCCGGCCTTTGCCGACCCGGGTGTCGTTAACCCGTCGGTTCAGGTAATCGGCAAAGGTGGTGGTAAATTCGGGCTGTCTCCGGTCCAGCTCAATCACTCTGTCGAGGTGCACCACGCCGGCCATCACCGACTGCACCGTGGATTCACGCACACCGGCGGCGAGGGCTTTCTCTCCGAGTGCCTGTTTGCACTGCTCAAACTCCGGTGTGTTGGTTGTCTCGGTTTCTGCCCTGGCAACCAGCGCCAGCGTGCTCAGGGAAATCGCCACCAGGGAGCGGCGAATGGCAGTCCGGAAGGTCAGGTTGGGCACGGGAATCCTCGCAATAGAGTCATTAAGGCGTTGGCTGCCATGTTAGCGCGTTTTCCGTGTTGGAAAATACCGCCATAGCCTACAGTGCCGCGTGTTTTTTTGGTTGGGAATCTTCTTGTCGCACTCCGGTTTTGTCGTCTTTTTGTAGCACTCCGGTCACGTCAAGACCGGGATGTTCTATAGTTGGAGCATGAGTAGAATCCGGAGCGGATGTCGTTATGGCAACACTGAAGGCGCTGGTGGTCGATGACGCCAGTTTTGTGAGAGATCTGGTGAAACGGACAGTGCGCCAGCGCTTTCCCGTCATCGAAACCACGGATGCCCAGAATGGCCGGCGGGCCCAGTCCCTGATGTCCAGAACCAGTTTTGACCTGGTGCTGTGTGACTGGGAAATGCCGGAGATGTCCGGGCTGGAATTGCTGCAGTGGATGCGCCAGCAACCGCAGTACCAGAAGGTACCATTCATTATGATCACCAGTCGCGGCGACAAGGATCATGTGATTGAAGCGGTCAAGGAAGGGGTGTCTGAATACCTGGGCAAGCCTTTTAGCCCGGAGGGGTTGAGCAAGAAAATCATCAAGGTAATGGGCCGCCGCCTGAAGGACGCCATGGATCGCAGCGGCAAATCACTGGAGGGGCCGGCGGATGCGTTCAAGGAATCCGCCACCCTGCTTACCCAGAAGCGGGAGGCGCCGGCACCAAGGCCGGAAGCCTCAAAGCCTGAACCCGCGGCTGATAACCCTCTGCTGAATGCCGGTAGCGCTAAAGCGGCTGCAGGCAAGCCTCAGGCTCGTGGTGCCATGAGTATGGCATCTGTAAGGTTTTCCGACAGTACCCTGAAGTCGGTGGTCAAGGACATAAACCTGACGGAAGTACGCGTGATCGCCAAGCGGGATCAGGAATTCCCGGGTATTCTTGATCAGGCCGTGGTGGATATCGACATGGGGGATGGCCAGATGGCTCGCCTGAACGGCTACGTGCATCAGTTGCAGGCGGTGGATAAGCGCCAGGATACCGACTTTGTCAGTGTCACTATCCGCTTCGTGGATGAAGACCCGAAGAAGCTGGAGGACCTGTCACGGTTTGTGGCCAGGTTCCGGGCCTCGAACCGTTAACCGGGAGCGCCTCAGTCCTCCGGGGCATGTTCTGGCACCCGTTCCACCAGCCGTTCCCTTGGAAAATGGCAGATAAATTCGCTGCCCTCGCCGACTTTACTGCGAATTTCCAGGTTGCCGTCGTGATTGATCAGCACATGCTTGACGATGGCCAGGCCCAAACCGGTTCCGCCGGTGTCCTTGTGGCGACTGGGGTCGGCGCGGTAGAAGCGTTCGGTCAGCCTGGGAATATGGATCGGATCAATGCCGATGCCGGTATCCTTTACGGACAGGTGGGCGCCGTCGCGATTGGTGCTCCAGACAACCGTGATGGCTCCGCCGGCCGGCGTGTATTTCACCGCATTAAACACCAGGTTGGAAAACGCACTGCGTAGCTGGCTTTCATCGCCCTGCAGCAGGCGGTGGTCACTGATCTGAACAGTGATCTGGTGGCCCTTGTCGCCGCTCAGGGCCCGGGCATCGTGACAGATCTGGTTCAGCAGGGCGTCGACATCGGTGAGTGTGTCGTCCACCGTGTGTTCGCCGGTTTCGATGCGGGACAGCAGAATCAGGTCTGTGATCAGGGCCTCCATCCGTGAAGCCTGAGCCGCCATGGTATTGATGGCCCGGCGCCATTTTGGCGGCAGTTCGTCGCCGTGATCTACCAGGGTTTCAAGGTAGCCACTGATCACGGTCAGCGGCGTGCGCATTTCATGGGAGACGTTGCCGACAAAGTCCCGTCGCATTTGTTCAAGCTGATACAGCCGGGTGACATCCTTGGCCACAATCAGGCGATCATCGTCGCCGAACAGGCTGATCTGGATCTGCAGATGGATATGAGGCTTGGCCGGGGAGTTGATGTCCAGAGGCTCGCGGTAATCCCGGGCGTCGAAATAAGCCTTGAATACCGGGTTGCGAATCAGGTTATGAATGTACTGGCCCTGATCGGTGCTGCGACGGAAGCCCAGCAGGTACTCGGCCGAACCGTTCCACCATTCCATGGCGCCCCGGGCGTCGGTCATGATCACGCCGTCGCGCATGGCGTTGGTGGATTCCTGCACCCGGTTTATGCGGGCCCGGAGTCGGTCCTGGGTCAACAGATGGTTCTGGTTCAGCTTGTGCAGGTTGTCGAAGATATCACCCCACAAGCCGATGCTCTGTGGGGCTTCATCAGCCGCGCTGGGATTGCCCAGCCACTGGTACAGGCGTCGGGCCTGGACCAGGGTCCACCAAAGATAGGCAACAAGCCCAACCAACAGCCCGTAGAGCGGCTCGCCGAAATAGAACCCCACCAGGGTGGTGCCCGCGAGCGCGGTGATGATCAGTCTCAGGTAACGGGACCAGTTGTGTTGCATCCACTACTGCCTTGTCGTGTTGCCGGCGCTGATGCCGTGATCGCCGGACGATGATGGGCGGCCCGGGCCTGCCTTGAGGGAGAAATCAGGCTGCTTTGGTGGAAAACCGGTAGCCTGTTCCCCGCACGGTCTGAATCAGATGGTCGTACCTGTCTCCCAGCGCTTTGCGGAGGCGACGGATGTGAACATCGACGGTGCGTTCCTCGACATACACATTGCCGCCCCACACCTGATCCAGCAGTTGAGACCGAGTATAGACCCGTTCCTGGTGAGTCATAAAGAATTGCAGCAGGCGGTACTCGGTAGGGCCCATGTTGATGGCACCGTCGGCCGTTGTCACGCGATGGCCGACCGGGTCCAGGGTCAGGCCCTCCACTTCGATGGGGCTGTCGACACCCGGAGGCGTCGCACGACGCAGGACCGCCTTCAGGCGGGCCACCAGCTCGCGGGGGCTGAAGGGCTTGGTGATGTAATCGTCAGCACCGACCTCCAGGCCCTGGATCTTGTTATCCTCTTCTACCTTGGCGGTAAGCATGATAATCGGGATATCCGCGGTGGCCTCTTCTTTCTTCAGCCGGCGCGCCAGTTCGACACCGCTGGTGCCCGGAAGCATCCAGTCCAGCAGGATCAGGTCGGGTTGCTTGTCGATAATCAGGGCGTGGGCTTCACGGGCGTCCGCTGCCTCCAGATAGTCGTAATCCGCCATTTCGAGCGCGACCGCAATCATTTCCCGGATGGGCGCTTCGTCATCGACGATCAGGACAGTTTTTCCACTCATATGCATCAACCTGTGTCAGACCTCGGGAGTTCTCTGATCAGAGGTGCGTACACACTCCCTTGTAATGTTGCCGGGTCATTACAACGCGTCTTTGTTACAAGTATATGACATGGACGGGTAGTCAGAGCGCCAGATCCAGCGCCAGACCCAGAAACACCGCAAAGCCGGCCCAGTTGTTATTGAGAAATGCCTTGAAACAGCCTTCCCGGCTTCGCTCCCGGGCCAGATACTGGTGATAGACGAAGAGTGTGGCCATGGCTACGACGCCGAGGTAGTAGAAGGAGCCCAGTTCTGCCCGCTGGCCAACCATCACCAGAATCACCACCACCATGGTCTGCAGCAGAGCAATGATCGCCCGGTCGGCCTCGCCAAACAGAATGGCGGTAGACTTGATGCCGACCTTCAGATCGTCATCCCGATCGACCATGGCATAGAGGGTGTCATAGGCGACGGTCCAGAGCACATTGGCGGTAAACAGCAGCCAGGTGAGCTGGCTGAGCTGATTGGCCTCTGCAGCCCAGGCCATGGGAATGGCCCAGGAAAAGGCGGCGCCCAGAAACAGCTGGGGTAAATGGGTATAACGCTTCATAAACGGGTAGATAAAGGCCAGCAGCGCACCACCGAAAGATAGATACAGGGTCAGGGAGTTGGTGAACAGCACCACCATCAGAAACGACACCAGGCACAGCCCGGCAAACAGAGCGACGGCCTCCCAGGCGCGGACCCGGCCGGCGGTGAGCGGGCGGTCTTTGGTGCGTTTGACGTGGCGATCCCAGTCCCGGTCGGCAAAATCGTTGATGGCACAGCCTGCGGCCCGCATGAAAAATACGCCCAGGGTAAAGATCAGCAGGTTGGCAAATGACGGAGCCCCCTCGGCCGCCAGCCAGAGCGCCCAGTAGGTTGGCCACAGTAGCAACAGAGTGCCGATTGGCCGGTCGATGCGCAGCAGTCGTGCGTAGTCCGCCAGGCGGGCATGAACATGGGTGGGCAGGGCATTCTGCAACATAGGAGCTGGTATCCGCTTGTCGATGCGTGAGAGTGCACCCGATTATAGCCAGCGGCAGCGCTAGGGTTAACCCTGGTTGTGAGACTGGTAGAGCCGGGGTAACAAGTATTCCCCCACCAACAGGGCGCAGGAACCCCGGTGGAACAGGGATCTGCGGGCAAGGCGAGGGTAGCCGTTGCTGCGGACTTTGCAGAGCCCTGTTTCCAGTGGCCCCCGCTGCCACTCGGGGCTGCTGAACAGATAGGCGCCCAGGGGCTTGTTGCCAAGATTGCGCAGGCGGCGGCCGTGGCCATGCAGGCAGTTCTGCGGGATAACCGTCCGCGCCAGCACCCACGGGCGGCCGTCACCGCACAGGTGAACTTCCCGTACCCAGGCAAGCTGGCGCGGTGCCAGGTTCAGGCGCTTCGCTTCTTCAGGGGTTGGGGCTGAAAAACCTTCCCTGAGAATTTCAACGTGAAAGCGTTCCTGGCATTTTTGCTGCAGTGCCCGGGTAAAGGAACCTTCTACCATCAGCCAGTAGCGGGCCGGGCCATGAACCTCAGGACAGTAAAGGCCGGCCGCCGCCAGCGACCGGTACCAGAACGTGGGAGGTATGCTCAGCTCGGGGGGCTGGTCACAGTCCTTTAACGGCATAGATTCCCGGAGCGTTGCGCCAATAGCCTTTGTAGTCCATGCCATAGCCGAACAGGAATCGATCCTCAACGTAAAGGCCGGTAAAGTCTGCCTTCAGGCCGGGGCGCGCCTTGCGATCGTGCTCCTTGTCTACCAGCACCGCAGTCAGAACCTCGCTGGCGCCATGGGCCAGGCAGTAATCTGCGATGGCGCACAGCGTCGTACCTTCATCGAGAATGTCGTCGACGATCAGAACCGTGCGGCCTTTCATGTCGGCTTCCGGCTGAAGCTTCCATTCCAGAATGCCGCCGGTGGTCTCCTGGCGGTAACGGGTGGCGTGCAGATATTCGGCCTGAACCGGAAACTTCAGTCGTGGCAAGAGCTGACCGGTCAGGATCAGGCCGCCGTTCATGACGCAGAACAACAGGGGGTTACTGTCTTTGAGGCGATCGGTGATGGCGCTGGCCATGGTGTCGATGGCGGTATGCACCTGCTCTTCGGGAACCAGGCAGTCAGCTTCTGCCATGACCTGGTTCATTTCAGCGACGGTATCGGTCATAACGATCGGGTCCTGTCCAAAACGGCGGATTATACCGAAGTGGGGCGATCGAAGGGAGGGGCGTGGCGGTATTGCCATGTCTGTAATTGTGGCTATTGGCAGAAAACCCCGGGCCCGGTTGTCGGTGCTGGCATTGGTCAATACCGGTGTCGCGGTTATGATGGCAGCCAATCGGGTGAGTGGCAGTTGGCTGGAACCCGGTCGCATTTTGTGATCATTCTGCTTGATTGCTTTATTGTTCGACAATAATATCTGCGCAGACAAATTGGTGGGAGCTTGTTATGAAGAAGTGGCAGTGTGTGGTGTGTGGCCTGATTTACGACGAGGCTGAGGGATGGCCGGAGGATGGCATTGAGCCCGGCACCAAGTGGGAAGACGTGCCTGAGGATTGGGTTTGCCCGGACTGTGGTGTGGGCAAGGAAGATTTTGAAATGATAGAAATCGGCTAAAGGCAGGAAAGAATCATGACCGAGCAGACACCCATTGTGATCGTTGGTACTGGTTTGTCGGGTTACTCGCTGGTACGGGAACTTCGCAAACTCGATAAGGAAACCCCGGTCATTATGGTGACTGCCGACGACGGCGTCAGCTATTCCAAGCCCATGTTGTCGACCGGCTTTACCAAAGACAAGGATGCCGATGGTCTGGCCCAGGCAAACCCAGAGGCCATGGCCGAGCAATTGGGGGTGGAGATTCGTCCCTGGTCCACGGTCACGGGCATTGATACCGATGCCCATGAGCTCAAGCTGGGCGATCAGCGCATACGGTATGCCAAGCTGGTTCTGGCCTGGGGCGCCGACGTCATTCGCCTGAGTCTGGATGGCAATGCCCAGGATCGGGTTCATTCCATCAACGACCTGATGGATTACCGGGCCTTCCGTAAAGCCCTCGCCGGTGGCAAGCGGGTTGCGATTATGGGGGCGGGTCTGATCGGGTGCGAGTTTGCCAATGATCTGCGTAACGGTGGCTACGAAGTGGATGTGATCGCCCCGGATTCATCTCTGATGCCCAGCCTGCTGCCGGAGGCGGCTGCAAGTGCCGTGCAGGCCGAGCTGGAGAAACTTGGCGTTCGATTCCACCTGGGTACGGTGGTTGAGCGGGTAGAGCACCAGGGCAGTGGCGTTGAGCTGACACTCGGTAATGGTGAACAACTCCAGGCGGATCTTGTGGTGTCGGCAGTGGGCCTGCGCCCCCGTACTGAACTGGCTCGCGCTGCCGGGATCCATACAGGCCGGGGCATTCAGGTGAATCGGGCGCTGGAAACCTCCGCACCGGATGTCTATGCCCTGGGTGACTGTGCCGAAGTGGATGGGCGCGTTCTGCTCTACGTGCTGCCGTTGATGGCCTGTGCCCGGGCGCTGGCGAAAACCCTGACGGGTGAGCGCACGGAAGTGAGCTACGGCACCATGCCGGTGATGGTAAAAACCCCCTGTTGCCCGACCGCAGTGTGCCCACCGCCCATGGATGCCGAGGGCGAATGGCAGGTGGAACAGGAAGGGACAGACGTCAAAGCCCTGTTCCGGAGCCCGGACGGCGACACGCTTGGCTTCGCGGTGACCGGAAGGTTTGCTTTGGAAAAGCAGACGCTGGCGAAGGAAGTCCCCCCTATTCACCGGGCCTGAAGCCTGTGGCTGCCAGTGAGGATGGCTGGCAGCCGTTTGTCGTCTTTGGCAGTTTAAGCCGTTGCGAAACTTTCCTGTCTGGGGTAAAAACCCGTTCGTGAGCTAACAAACGACAGGAGCGCGCATGCTGGATGTAACCCGAAAACTGGTGGAGTTGCTGGATCTTTCCCCGATCGGAGACGATCATTTTCAGGGCGACAGCGAGGATCTGGGCTTTCCGCATGTATTCGGGGGGCAGGTTCTGGGGCAGGCCCTGATGGCGGCCAGCCGGACCGTCGAAAATCGCCTCTGTCACTCCCTGCATGCCTATTTCCTGCGCCCTGGCAATCACAGCATGCCCATTGATTATGAAGTCCAGCGCGTTCGGGATGGCGGCACCTTCTCGGTGCGTCGGGTGATTGCCCGTCAGGATGGCAAGGAAATCCTGACCGGCTCCATGTCATTCCAGGTCGCGGAAGACGGGCTGGACCATCAGGTGGCCATGCCGGCAGCGCCGGACCCGGATACGCTCAAGTCCGAGCAGGACTGGGGCAAGCTGATTGCAGATAAAGTGCCGGAGAAAATGCGGGATATGTTGACCCGCGACCGGCCTATAGAGATCCGTCCGGTCGACCCGATGAACCCGTTCAAACCGGAAAAGCGCCCACCCCATCGCCAGAACTGGTTCCGGGCCCTCGGACCTTTGCCGGATGACCCGGTGCTGCACCGGTGTCTGCTGACCTATGCCTCTGATTTCTCCTTTCTGGGTACGTCCCTCAACCCTCACGGGCGCACCTTCATGAGCAAGAGCATGCAGGTCGCCAGCCTGGATCACGCCATCTGGTTCCACAGAGATTTCCGCATGGACGACTGGTTGCTTTACGACAAGGACAGCCCGAGCGCATCGGCTGGCAGGGGCTTCAATCGGGGCAATTTCTTTACCCGGGACGGTGTGTTGGTGGCCTCCACCACTCAGGAAGCACTGATCCGGGAACGTAAGGCCTGAGGGTTGTAACCACCTAGCCAGTCGACCATGTCATCAAAGGGTAGCGGCCGGGTGAGGAAGTAGCCCTGCACCAGATCACACCCCATGTCTTTCAGCAGCGACAGGGTTTTCTCATCCTCCACCCCCTCGGCCACCACGGTGTAGCCGAGGCTGTGGCACATGTCGATGGTGGTGCGCACGATCACTCTATCCTGCTCCCGTTCCGCGATATCGGTAATCAGCGAACGGTCGATCTTGATTTCTCCAGCCGGCAACTGCTTGATGTAGGACAGGGACGAATAGCCGGAACCGAAGTCGTCAATGGAGAGCGGAATGCCCGCGGCATCAAGCGCATTCAGCGCCCGCAGGGAATTGGTGGGGTCCTGCATCATGGAGGTTTCAGTGACCTCAAAGGTGATGGCCCCGGTGTGTACCTGGTAGCTTTGCATCAGCCGTTGTACGAACACGGCAAAATCCGGCTCCCGCAGGTTATTGGGTGAGATATTGACGGCGATTCCGGCATCCCAGCCAATCTCCAGCAGCCGTCCCCGCATTTCCAGTGCCTCTTTCAGTACCCAACGCGTCAGTGGTTTGATCAGCCCGGTCTGTTCGGCCACCGCGATAATTTCATCGGGCCGCACCGGCTGTTCCCGCCCCGGCCAGCGAATCAGTGCCTCAAATCCGGTAATGGCGCGGGTACGCAGGCACAGCTTGGGCTGAAGGAACAGGGTCAGCTCGCTGTTATCGATGGCGTGGCGCAGGTCAGAGACCAGGGTCAGTCGGTCGGCACTGTAGGAGTCCCGCGAGGATTTGTAGTAGGCAATTCCGCGATCCCGGGCGCGGTCAGAACCTTCGGCGATCACCGCGCGGCGAATCAGGGTGTTGGCGTCGTTTCCGTGAGTCGGGTAGAAAGCCACGCCCAGCTGTGGGTTCAGGGGAACCTGCATGCCAAGGAAATCCACCGGATAACGGATTTCTTCAATGCTGCGCAGAACGATGCGGGGCACCGACAGCGCCTGGTCGGCATCTACCACAAAGGCAAAGGTCTGTGGGTCGAGGCTGGCCAGGAAGAAGGTTCGGTTGTCCGTCTGCTCCAGGGAGATGGCGCCGGGTACATCCTTGATCACTGCGTTGTAGTGTTTGGAGGCCAGTTCCAGTATGCGGTCGGTGTTGCGGTGGCCCAGGGTCTTGGTGACCGGATACAGGTTGTCCAGATGGATGATGACCACGCCGAAGCGTTTGCCGCGCTGGCTCCGGATCAATTCGTTCAGGCGCATTTCATAGCTGCTGCGGTTAGGTAGACCGGTGAGCGGATGATGCAAGGCCTGGTCCATCAGCCGGAGTTCGGCTGTGCGTCGGGCTTCAAGTGCCTTCAGTTCCGCCTCCTGGGCCAGCACTTTCTCCTGGCGCTCGTGATAGATCCGGATGGCCAGAGCCAGGCTGAGCAGGATCGCCTGGAAGGCAGAACCCAGTTGCATGCCATAGACCGAGAAGAAACTGGTGGGAATCAGGCCATACTTGTTGGCGGCGGTAATGGCACTGCCCAGGGTCACGGCCCCCCAGGCCAGGGTGTAGTACACCGCCTGTGGATTGCCTCGGGCCCATTGCAGGGGGCCGACGACAGTAAGCAGCAGGCAGCTGGGAATGGCCAGGGCCACGGTTAGCCGGATGCCAGTGCCGTAATCAATCACCATAGTCGACAGTGCCAGCACTGCGTTCAGTACGATGGTGGTCAGCATCAGCCGATCGAGCCGCGGGCTGCACTCATGCAGCTTCAGGAACGAGCGGGAGAACATGAGGGTGAACAGCATAGCCAGCGGTATCGACAGCACCATGGCATTACTCTGGACCGCGGGGAGTGTCGGCCACAGAAACTGGTAGGTAATTCCATTCAGGGTGCCGATCAGGATCAGGTAACCCAGGGTCGAGAGCACGTAATACAGGTAGATGGATTCCCTGAGCGCCAGGAACACAAACAGGTTGAAGCAGATGGCGGTAATCAGGATGCCGTAGTACAGGGCGTGAACCTGGCTCTCTACGGAGGTCTTCTCGAAAAAACTGCGATTGTTCCAGAGCCGGAGCGGCACCTGCATGGCACCGTCGGTGTCGATTCTCAGCAAAATGCGGTAGTTGTGATCAGCTTCAAGCTGGAATGGGAACAGGAAATGGGGATGTTCCACCGGGCGCTCCGAGAACAGCATGCGGTCGCCGGTCTGATAGCTCAGCTGGATTTCGCCGTCCCGTAACAGATAGAAATCGATTCGATCCAGATGCGGGTAGGTGATCTCCAGAAGATTGGTGGTTCGGGGCTGGCTGATCGGAAACTGCAGCCAGACCTGGTCGCGGGTGTAACCGAAATTAGGCGTTTGTTCGTTCAGGATTTGCCAGTCGCCGGATTCCAGGGCCTGTTGCGGGCTGCGTTGGTCGTCCGGTGCCAGTCTCAGGTACTCGATGGCCGGAATATAGCCATCACCGGCAGCCATGGCGGGAAGCGAAAGCGCCAGAAGAATCAGCAGGGCTGCCAGGGGTCGGGCCAGTTGCATCAGAATCACAGGTTACCGTTCTTGTCGTTATGGCCTGAGTATGGCCTGTCGTCTGGGGCGGCTCAAGCCGTAACCGGCAGACTTTTGGTAACTTGTGTAATTATTGGTCAAATCCCGTTAATCCAATCCCGGACCCAGGGCAGGGCTTCCGCCTCCGGCTCCATGGTATCCAGTGCATCAATCCGCAGGGTGTCACCGACCTTGCGGGCGCCGGTTTCATACAGCGCCTCTTCCATCAGGTCTCCGGCACCGCAAAAGGTGTCGCCATAGGAGCTGTCGCCCAGCACGATCACGCCAAAGGGGCGGCCAGGCTGCTGAGGCAATTGCTCGCGCAAGTCCAGATAAAACGGCAACAGGTTGTCGGGGATTTCACCCTGGCCGGTGGTGGAGGTACACACCAGCAACGCGTCGTGGTTGTTGGTGATATCGGCCAGGGTTGGATTCTCGAGAACCGTGACGGTGTGCCCTTCGGGTTCCAGTTCCTGCTTGATACGGCGCGCTGTCAGCAGGGCGCCCCCGTAAACGCTGCCGGTAAGAATGCGGATTGCTGCCATAACGACTGCCTGTGTTGATGGGGTAGGGATGTTCGGGCCAGATAGTAATGGCGTGGCCGGCCGGGCTCAAGCCGAAGTCTGTGGCCCGGGCCCGGCGTTCTGGCTCCGTACTCTTGGGGCAATACGGTTCCGGCCACTCTCCTTGGCGTTGTATAGCTGTACGTCGGCCTGCTTGAGCAGTTCGTTGATCGATCCGGATTTGGAAATGGAGCATACCCCGGCACTGATGGTGACTGGCAGTGTCTGTTCCCGATGGTAAAAACGGGTGGCTGCCACTTCTGCGCGCAGGCGCTCAGCCAGCGTGAGCGCCTGTAACAAAGTGGTGTCGGGTAATAGCAGCAGAAATTCCTCACCGCCCCAGCGGGCAGCAACATCCGACTGGCGGACAACCTGCCGGACCAGATCCGCAAACTGGCGCAGAACCTCGTCTCCCGCATCGTGGCCAAAGTCATCGTTAATGCGTTTGAACAGGTCCAGATCAATCAGAACGACGGAAAAATGATGCCCGGAGCGCTCGAACCGGGAGAACTCGGTGTTCAGTCGGCTCTGCATGTCTCGCCGGTTTGCCAGCCCGGTCAACTCGTCGGTGCGGGCGGCGTGTTCGTGGGCCTGGGCAAGTGCCACCAGTTTGTTGCGGGCACGTAACCGGCCGGCTTCCAGCACGAAACAGAAGATCGACTCGAAGGTGAGTGTGGCGAAGAAGCGGATCTTGAAGTCGGTGCTGTATTCGGCACTGACCCCGGGCATGTCGGGAAACTGGAACACCAGGATGGCCAGCAGGTAGCAGAACAGCAGAATCGCGGTGCCACCCTTGAGGCTGGTCAGGTAGAACAGTAGGGGCGGGAACACATAGAACCAGAGCGGGCCGGTGTTGCCCTCGCCGCCGGAGGCAATCAGATAGGTGAACAGCAGCCCAACAATAACCAGCAGGCCCCCTTTCTGTACCGTTCGATCCCGGCTCCAGGCATACCAGCCAATATTGACAATGATCGGAACAACGAAGGCCCAGAGCACCCAGGCGTGCAAATAGTGCTCGGCATACCAGGCTTTGACGCCGATACCGGCCAGAAACAGAATCGCCATGGCTGACAGGCCATTCAGTAGCCGGGAGATCTGAAGCTCCTCATGCTCGCTGGACTGGGTGTGGCTGGTAAGGCTGGTATCTGTCATTAACTGTTGTTCTTTTTGACATATTTTCGGGAATTATGCGTCAAAAACCATCGTGATTGCAGCATTAACTGTCAGGATTGTGAAGGGGGCCCTTAACTGGGATTTGTTTCAATTTGATGGCAAAAAATTTATAGTTTGCCCCCGGCGAATACTGCCCAACCCCCTTCTGTCCACAAGACAAGAGAATCAATTGGTATGGCCCGTTCCAGCAGCTTTCTGGATAACCTTCTCACCAGCCCCTCCACGGAACGGTACAGGGTCGGACTAAGTGTACTTTTCCTTCTTTGTGTCTGGCTTGTGGTTGGCTCCTTCAGCCAGGGCCTGCCTAACGCCATGTTATTGATGGCCGCCGCGGTCATTGGTGGCTATATGGCCATCAATATCGGTGCCAATGATGTTGCCAACAACGTGGGCCCCGCGGTGGGTTCCGGTGCCTTGTCACTGGGCGCCGCCGTGTTGCTGGCGGCGGTGTTCGAGGCAGCCGGCGCG
>Ga0079224_100005333_pt1 | contig 16848 bp, 14 predicted proteins | sample Stecom2015_FD_80414 | JGI IMG/M metagenome (GOLD analysis project Ga0079224, IMG submission 80414) | Agricultural soil microbial communities from Utah to study Nitrogen management - Steer compost 2015 | ecosystem: Environmental > Terrestrial > Soil > Agricultural land | place: USA: Utah... | reverse complement strand
TGGGCGTTGCGGGGTTTCGGCTGGCACACCGGGCAGGTGTAGGACGAGCGGTTCATGAACGGGTCCCGCCGGATCGGCGCCCCGCAACGCGAACACGGCTGACCAGCTCGGCCGTACACCGCCAGCGACCGGTCGAAGTAGCCGGACTCGCCGTTGACGTTGACGTACAACGCGTCGAAAGACGTGCCGCCGGCCCGCAACGCGTCCTGCATGACCTCGGTCACCGCGGCGAACAACTCCCGGACCTTGGGCCGGGTGAGCGTGGCGGTGGGCCGGGCCCAGTGCAGCTTCGCCCGCCACAAGGCCTCGTCGGCGTAGATGTTGCCGATCCCGGAGACCAAGCTCTGGTCGAGCAGCGCCCGCTTGATGCTGGTGCGGCGGGAGCGCAACCGGCCCGCCAGCTCCTCCACGTCGAACACCGGCTCCAGTGGATCGCAAGCGATGTGCTCGATGGGCTTGGGCACCGCCAGCCCGCCGACCTCGACGAGCTCGGCCAGGTGCAAGCCGCCGAAGGTGCGCTGGTCCACGAACCGCAACTCCGGTCCCCCGTCGGCGAACCGGAACCGCACCCGCAGGTGCTTCTCATCGGGAGCCCCCGGCGGCTGCACCAGCAGCTGCCCGCTCATCCCCAAGTGCGCGACCAGCGCCTCGCCATCGGGCAGCGTCCCGTCGCCCAGCTCGATCCACAGGTACTTGCCGCGCCGGCGGGCCGCGGTCAGGCAGCGCCCCACCAGTCGGGTCGCGAAGTCATCCGCCCCCGGCACGTGCCGCCGCACAGCCCGCGGGTGCAGCACCTCGACCTCGGCCACCGTGCGGCCGGCGACGTGCTCGGCGACCCCGCGGCGGACGACCTCGACCTCGGGCAGTTCAGGCACGGACAACCCTCACCAGGACACTCCGAACCGGTCAGCTGGTCGACTCGGCCCCCGGGGCAGCAGCCCCGGACTCCACCTGGTCGGAGAGCTTCCGCCAAGCGGACTCGGCGGCCTTCTGCTCGGCTTCCTTCTTGGTCCGCCCGGTGCCGCTGCCGAGCGTCTCACCGCCCACCGACACGTAGGCGCTGAACTCCTTGCGGTGATCGGGGCCCTGCTCCTCCACCCGGTACTCGGGCACGCCCAGGCCGGAAGCAGCGGTCAGCTCCTGCAGGCTGGTCTTCCAGTCCAGCCCGGCGCCGCGCAGCGGAGCCTCCACCAGCAGCGGCTCGAACAGCCGGTTGATCACCTCGCGCGCGGTCTCGATCCCGTTCTGCAGGTAGATCGCGCCGAGCACGGCCTCCAGCCCGTCGGCGAGGATGCTCGCCTTGTCCCGACCACCGGTCAGCTCTTCACCACGGCCGAGCAGCAAGTGCGCCCCGAGACCGCCTTCACCCAAGTTGCGGGCGACGCTGGCCAGCGCGTGCATGTTGACCACACTGGCCCGCAACTTGGCCAACTGCCCCTCGGGGAGATCCGGGTGGTCGCGGTACAACCGGTCGGTGATCACCAGACCGAGCACCGCGTCACCCAGGAACTCCAGCCGCTCGTTCGGTGGCAGGCCACCGTTCTCATAGGCGTACGACCGGTGGGTGAGAGCAAGAGTGAGAAGCTCGGCGTCGAGTTCGACGCCGAGCGCCTTGAGCAACGGAGTCGGGTCCGTCTTGCGCGAACTCGAGCTCCGCGAGTTCTTTCCCCCCACTACTCAACCGCCGATCAAGCCGGCTGGACGACCTGACGACCGTCGTACTGACCGCAGGACGGGCAAGCCACGTGCGGCAGCTTCGGCTGACGGCAGGAGCGGTTCTCGCACTGCACCAACGACGGCGCCGCCGCCTTCCACTGCGAACGACGGTGACGGGTGTTGGCCCGGGACATCTTGCGCTTGGGGACGGCCACGACTAACTCTCCTCCTCGGTCCTGCCGAACCGCTCACGCAGCGCGGCCCAGCGAGGATCAATGGTCTCATGTGTGTGATCCGGCGGAAGTTCGGCCCACTTGACACCGCACCCGGAACAGAGCCCGGCACAGTCCGGTGAGCACAGCGGCGCCGACGGAAGCGACAGCAGCATCGCATCCCGCACCACCGGCTCGAGATCGATCAGATCATCGACGACCCGGGACACCTCGTCCTCATCGGTGCTGGTGTCGGTGGCGCTGTCCGGGTAGGCGAACAGCTCCCGGAACTCCACCTCGATCTCGTCCGAGATCGGGTCCAGACAACGGGCGCACTCACCGGCCAACACGGCCGATGCGGTACCCGAAATCAGCACACCCTCAACCACCGACTCGGCCAGCAGTTCGAGCTCGACCTGCTCGCCTTCCGGCACCCCGATCATGTCCAGTCCGAACTGGGCAGGCGCCGGGGCGCGGCGATGGTACTCGTGGCTGCTGCCAGCCCGGTGCCCGAGTTCACGGGTGTCGATCACCCAGGGCCCGGCCTGCGCCACGCCTGCTTCACGGTTCTGAGACATACCAGGTTCTAACGGTGGTTGGTGTTCGGGTATTTCGCAGACACCGGCGAGCGACGCATCGCCCGAGGTCAGCTATCCCAGGGTACGTGACTGCGAAAACCCGGCGAAAACAGGTCTCGGCAACAGACTAGTTGCTCGCCGAGCTGCCGTCCGACTGCCATTCCTCGTAGTCGAACGGCACGCCCAGCGGGGTGCGCAAGTGCTGTCGTCCCCGGCTGACCGTGCGCAGCGTGCGGGTGAGCAGGTTCTCGATCTCGGCGAGCCGCGAGTCGACGTACGCGTCGCACTCGCCGCGCCGCTGCTCGGCCTCCTCGCTGGCCTGCTCCACGATCCGCTTGGCCTCGGCGTTGGCGTTCTGCACCACTTCGGTCTCGGACACCAGGCGGGCCTGCTCCGCCTTGCCCTCGTGGACCGATTGCTCGTAGGCGGCGCGACCGGCCTGCACCATCCGGTCGGCCTCGGACTGGGCCCGGCTGATGTACTCCTCGTACTCGCGCCGACCGGCCGTGATCGCCTGCTCGGCTTCCGCGCGCGCCTCGGCCAGCAGGTCGTCCGCCTGCTCCCGGGCGTCGGCCAGCAGCTGTTCGGCCTCCGCACGCGCCTCGGCCAGGGTGCGCTCGGCCTCGTTCCTGGCCTCCGTGCGCATCCGCTCGGCCTGGGCCTCGGCGGTGGAGATCACCTCGTCGCGGTGGTCGAGCACGTCCTGGGCGTCGTCGAGCTCCTGGGGAATCGCGTCCCGAACGTCGTCCAGCAGCTCCAGCACGTCCCCCCGGGGCACCACGCAGCCCGACGTCATGGGGACGCCGCGCGCTTCCTCGACGATCGTCACGAGCTCGTCCAGCGCCTCGAACACCCGATACACGTTGATCTCCCTGCCTGTCAGCCGGCCGTAGCAAGCATGCCAGAAAACCGCTGCGGACGATCTTTGCCGCAAGGACCAGTCTGCCGCACCGCAGGGTCAGCTCCCGGCAACGGCGACCTCCGCGTGTCCGGGAAAGGACCGGCCGGCGCCCGCGGGCACCGGCCGGTCGCTGAGTTCTCGAACTGGTCAGGCGTTGATGTTGGTCAGCCGGAAGGACTCGTAGTGGTCGTCGGTGTAGAAGTACTCACCGCCCTCCCCGACGACGAACCGGCGAGCGCCGCGGTCATCGCTGCCCGGGGTCTCCACGGTGTACTCCCGGTAGTAGCCGAGCTCGCAGTCCGGCAGGATGCCCTCCCGGTTCTGGAAGACCTGCCCGTCCTGCGGGTAGGGGAAAGGACCGCCCTGCTGGATCAAGTTCACCGTGTCCGTCGCCTCGGGCGGCAGGTCGGAGAGGTTGACCCGGGTGAACCCGGAGGTGTCGCCGCACTCGGCCTGCGCCACCGCCCGCTCCGGCTCCGCCACCGCCGCCACCGCGGTGCCGGTGAACAGGCCGGTGACCGCCAGCAACCCGGCCAGCACCAGTTGCACGAAGTTCCCAGTGATCCGCTTCATGCCCGAGACGCTATGGGCAAAGCATGATCGACTGGTGAAAGTTGCGTGAATGCGAAACGGCGGACAACCCGGTCCGGGGCATCATGTCACCCGACCGGCGGCAGTGTCAGGCGTTGCCGTCCGCCAGCCGCTGCCGCAGCCGCTCCTCCACCGACGGCGGGAGCAGGTTCGACACGTCACCGCCGTAGGCGGCCACTTCTTTGACCAGCGAACTGGCCAGGAAGCTGTACAGCGGATTGGTGGACATGAACAGCGTTTCCACCCCGGACAGCCGCTGGTTCATCTGAGCCATCTGCAGTTCGTAGTCGAAGTCGCTGACCGCGCGCAGCCCCTTGACGATGGCGCCGATCTCGTTCTCGCGGCAGTAGTCCACCAGCAGCCCGTGCCAGGAGTCGATGCGCACGTTCGGCCACTGCTCGGTGACTTCCCGCAGCATCTCCATGCGCTCTTCGACCGTGAACAGGCCCTTCTTGTTCTTGTTGATCATCACCGCGACGACGACCTCGTCGAACAGCTTCGCCGCCCGTCCGACGATGTCCAGATGACCATTGGTAACGGGATCGTAAGAGCCTGGACACACGGCACGCCTCATGGGCGGGCACGTTAGCACCAGGCCGCTCACCGCCCCACGGCGACGTGGCGCGGCTCACCGGCGCGGCGCGCGCGGTTGCGCTAGGGCTCCTCGTGCACCGCCCAGTGCAGCGCGGTGTCCCCGTACTTCTTGGACCGCAGCGCGCTCAACGGTTCCGGCCAGGGCACTTCCCCGCTGCGCACCGCCCGTTCCACGACGATCACGCTGCCCGGGGCCGTCCACCCGTTCGCGGCCAACGCGCGCAGGACGTGGCCGAGCTGGTCGTCGGAAACGCGGTACGGCGGATCTGCGAAGACGACGTCGTAGGGCTCGACCGGCGGAGCGGCCAGCACGGCCTCGGCCTTGGCCTGCCGCACCTGCGCGGCGGAGAAGCCGAGCGCCGCGGCGTTCCGGCGCAGCAGTTGAGCGGCCCGCCGGTCGGCTTCCACGAACGTGGCGTGGGCGGCACCCCGGGAAAGGGCCTCCAAGCCCAGCGCTCCCGAACCGCCGTAGAGGTCCAGCACGCGAGCACCGGGGAGGTCCGTGGTCGCTTCCAGTGCGCTGAACAGCGCTTCCCGAACTCGTTCTGAAGTGGGGCGAGTTCCCCGCGGCGGAACTTCGATGCGCCGCCCGCCCGCGCTTCCGGCCACGATGCGTGTCACGCCGACCATCGTCGCGCACCGCCCGCGGGCGCCCTCACCCACCAGCCTACGACGGAGCCGGACGCGGCTTCGCCGGCGGGACGTGAGCATCCCTCCGAACCCACGTCGTACCCTGATTGGTCTGCTCATTGCGCCAGACCGGGAGAGCGAACAGGTGTCCGAACCGTCCATCAAGCAGGCTGAAATCGCGGTCGAACAGCGGCACGTGGACCGGGTGTACGCCCGCCTCGGCCAATTGCGCGCGGAAGCCGAGGCGATGCGGGCCAGGAGCTACGAGCACGGCCGGGAAGCAACGCCGGAAGCGCTGTTCGAACGGGACGTGGCGGTGTACCACGCGAACCGGACGCTCCAGGTCCTCGACGCCGAGTCGGAAGGCTTGGTGTTCGGCCGGCTCGACATGGCCAACGGGGACGTCATCTACATCGGCCGGTTGGGTATCCGCGACGCGCAGTTCAACAACCTCGTGGTGGACTGGCGCGCCCCGATGGCCGCCGCGTTCTACCAGGCGACGCCGGAGAACCCGCTCGGGGTGGTCCGCCGGCGGGTGATCCGCTGCAGCCGGCAGCAGGTGATCGACATCTCCGACGACCTGCTGGACCCGGCCAACGCCCCGGAGGACATGCGGGTGGTCGGCGAAGGCGCCCTGATGGCCGCGCTGAGCCGGTCTCGCGGCGACTCGATGCGCAACATCATCGCCACGATCCAGAAGGAGCAGGACGAAGCGATCCGCGCCCCCGAGAACGGGGTGACGGAGATCACCGGCGGGCCGGGGACTGGCAAGACCGCGGTGGCCCTGCACCGCGCCGCCTACCTGCTGTACCGGGAGCGCCGCAAGCTCACCGGCCCCGGGGTGCTGGTGGTCGGCCCCTCGCCGGTGTTCATGTCCTACATCTCCCGGGTGCTGCCGTCGATGGGCGAGCACAACGTCGAGCTCCGCGCCCTCGGCCAGCTGCTCGACGGGGTCAGCACGGCCAAGCTGGACGATCCGCGCACCGCCGAGATCAAGGGCTCGGCACGGATGGTGAAGGTGCTCCGGCGAGCGCTGCGGATGCCCCCGCCGGACGCCCCGGAGGAGCTGCAGCTGTTCTACCGCGGCGTGGTGCTCAAGCTGCAGGCCGACGAGCTCCGCCGCATCCGCCGCACCCTGCACGCCAAGGGCGGGCAGCCGAACCGCTGCCGGATGCGGGCCGCCGACGCGCTGCTGGAAGCGCTCTGGCAGCAAGCCCAGCAGCTCGCCGACGACGAGTTCCAGCCGGACCGCGAGCAGTTGATCACCGAGATCGGCGAGCGCATCGAGTTCCACCGGTTCCTGGTGAAGTGGTGGCCGCCGCTGTACCCGATGCAGATCCTGCGCTGGCTGTCCGATCCGGCCCGGTTGGCCAAGGCCGCCGGCAAGGTCCTCACCGCCGAGGAGGTCGACCTGCTGGCCAAGTCGTGGGCCAACGTCACCGAGTGGACCGTGGCCGACATCGCCCTGATCGACGAGCTGCGGGTGCTGGCCGGGCCACCGCCGAAACCGCGGAACCAGCCCACCGAGGAAGAACCGCAGAAGCGCCCGAGCAACTACGACGAGTACGCCCACGTGGTGGTGGACGAGGCGCAGGACCTCTCCCCGATGCAGTGGCGCATGGTGGGTCGCCGCGGCCAGCACGCCAGTTGGACCATCGTCGGCGACCCGGTCCAGTCGTCGTGGCCGGACCCGACCGAGGCCACCGCGGCCCGCCAGGAGATCCTGCGTTCGCACCGGGCGCACCGGCACTTCCGGCTCCGCACCAACTACCGGAACTCGGCGGAGATCTTCAACTTCGCCGCGGACTCGGTGCGCGATCTGGTGCCCGAAGCGGACCTGCCGGTCGCGGTGCGCACCACCGGGGTCGAACCGGAAGTCCGGGAAGTCCCCCGGTCCGAGCTGCCCCGGGCGGTCCGCTCCGCCGCTGCCGAACTGACCGGGACCACCGAGGGGACCGTCGGCGTGATCACCACGATGGCCCGCCGCGATGAAGTCGGCGAATGGCTGGACACAGTGGACAGCGAACAGATCCGCGTGGTGGGCAGCTTGGAAGCCAAGGGGATGGAGTACGACGCGGTGGTGGTGGTCGATCCCGACGAGCTGGTCGCCGAATCGCCGACCGGCCGGCGAGCCCTGTACGTCGCCCTCTCCCGGGCCACGCAGCGGCTCACCGTGCTGAAGACCAGGTGACGCGGTGCCAGGCCGCCAGCTCCGCGGAGAGGCGGCCTGGCACACCGGTCACTGGCCGTCGACGCGGACGAAAGCACCGGCCGACGGGGCCCAGCGGTAGTACTCGGTCCAGGTCTGGCCGGTCTCGTAGTCGCCCATCGCGACCGCGATGTCGCCGTACCAGACGGTGAAGTCGAACGGGTACTGGGTCCACGTCGGCGGATCCACCACGACGCCCAGCGGGCGCACCGACTCGCCGTCCTCGTCGGTGGTCATGGCGATCAAGCCGGTGGTGTACTCCGAGTTCTGCGGACCGCAGTCCAGCAGGATCAGGGCGTCCTCGACGCGGTCCCCGTTGACGTCGGCGTACCCGATCTCCTCGTCCGGCGTGAACCGGTACACGTGGTCCCCCGACGAACCGGTTCCGTCGGAGAACCGCACCTGCTGCTGAGGGCACGATCCCACCGACGGCACGGTGAAAGTGGCGTTGTGCCAGTCGACGTCCCGGACGTCCGAGCTGCCCGGTTCCGCCAGGGCGGTGCCCCCCGCCACCGACAGCCCCGCCAGCAGCAGCACCGCACTGGCGGTGCGCACCAAACGCTTCCACATGACAACCCCCGAAAGATCCGGTACCCCGAGTACCGGAAGAACGCCGCATTCCGGCCGAAGGTTGCCCGCTGAGCCCCCTCAACCGCAATATCCACCCGCGGTGCCGGGTGCAGTTTCCCCCAAAACTGCACCCGGCTGAGGGGTGCGGCGCTGGTGCCGACGGTGTCAGTCGCCGAGTTCGAGGATCAGGTCCCCGCCTTCGACCTGCTGCACCTGGTTGATCGCCAGCCGCTTGACACGGCCGCCCTGCGGCGCGGTGATCGCCGCCTCCATCTTCATCGCCTCGATGGTGGCCACGGTCTGACCGGCCTCGACCACATCTCCCTCGGACACGGCGAGGGTGACCACACCGGCGAACGGAGCCGGCACGTGCCCGGGGTTGTTGCGGTCGGCCTTCTCCGCCGCCGGCACATCGCTGGCCACCGAGCGGTCCCGCACCTGGATCGGGCGGAGCTGGCCGTTGAGCACGGCCATCACCGTGCGCATGCCGCGCTCGTCCGGTTCGCTGATCGCTTCCAGTTCGATCAGCAGCCGGACGCCCGGGTCCAGGTCCACCGAGTACTCCTCCCCCGGCCGCAGCCCGTAGAAGAAGTCCTTGCTGCGCAGCAGCGAGGTGTCCCCGTGGGCTTCGCGGTGCTCGAGGAACTGCTGGGTCGGCTTGGGGAACAGCAGGCGGTTGAGGGTGCCGCGCCGGTCCTCCTGCAAGCCCTTCCGGTCCTCTTCGGAGAGCTCGGCCACCCGGCGCACGGCGCTGCGCCCTTCCAGCGCCCGGCTGCGGAACGGTTCCGGCCAGCCTCCCGGCGGGTCGCCCAGCTCGCCCTGGAGGAAGCCGATCACCGAGTCCGGGATGTCGAACTTGCGCGGGTCGGCTTCGAATTCCGCCGGCGAGACCCCCGCACCGACCAGGTGCAGGGCCAGGTCGCCCACCACCTTGGACGACGGGGTGACCTTGACCAGGCGGCCGAGGATCCGGTCCGCCGCGGCGTACATGGCCTCGATCTCCTCGAACTTGTCCCCGAGCCCGAGGGCGACCGCCTGGGTGCGCAGGTTAGACAGCTGCCCGCCCGGGATCTCGTGGTGGTACACCCGGCCGGTCGGCGCGGGCAGTCCCGATTCGAACGGCTTGTACACCTTGCGCACCGCTTCCCAGTACGGCTCCAGGTCGCACACCGCCTGCAGGTCCAGCCCGGTGGCGCGCTCGGTGTGGTCGGTGGCCGCCACGATCGAGGAGAGCGCGGGCTGCGAAGTGGTTCCGGCCATGGAAGCCGCAGCACCGTCCACTGCGTCCACTCCGGAGTTGACCGCCGCCAAGTAGGTGGCCAGCTGACCGCCCGGGGTGTCGTGCGTGTGCAGGTGCACCGGGAGGTCGAATTCCTTGCGCAGCGCGGAAACCAGCTTGACCGCGGCCGGCGGGCGCAGCAGACCGGCCATGTCCTTGATCGCCAGCACGTGAGCGCCCGCTTCGACGATCTGCTCAGCCAGTCGCAAGTAGTAGTCCAGTGTGTACAGTTTTTCGTCCGGGTTGGACAGATCGGCCGTGTAGCAGAGCGCCACCTCGGCCACCGCCTTCCCGGTGGCCCGCACCGCGTCGATCGCCGGACGCATCTGCTCGACGTCGTTGAGCGCGTCGAAGATCCGGAAGATGTCGATGCCGGTGTCCGTCGCCTCCTGGACGAAGTGCTCGGTCACCTCGGTCGGGTACGGGGTGTACCCGACGGTGTTGCGACCCCGCAGCAGCATCTGCAGGCAGATGTTCGGCACCGCTTCCCGCAGCCGCTCCAGGCGCTCCCAGGGGTCCTCGGCCAGGAAGCGCAGCGCGACGTCGTAGGTCGCACCGCCCCAGCACTCCAGGGAGAGCAGCTCCGGCGTCATCCGGGCCACGTACGGGGCGACGGCCAGCAGGTCCTTGGTGCGCACCCGGGTGGCCAGCAGCGACTGGTGCGCGTCCCGGAACGTGGTGTCGGTGACCCCGACGCTCGGGTTCTCCCGCAGCCAACGGGCGAACCCCTCGGGCCCCAGCTCGGTGAGCTTCTGCTTGGAACCGGCCGGCGGCTCCGCGGACAGGTCGCAGCTGGGCAGCTTGCGGGCCGGGTCCGGAACGTCCGGGCGCTCCCCGTGGGGCCGGTTGACCGTGACGTCGGCCAAGTACGTCAGCAACCGGGTGCCGCGGTCGGCGGAGTGCCGAGCGGTCAGCAGGTGCGGCCGCTCGTCGATGAACGAGGTGGTGATCTTCCCCGCGGTGAAGTCCGGGTCGTCCATCACCGCCTGCAGGAACGGGATGTTGGTGGCCACCCCGCGGATGCGGAACTCGGCGAGCGCGCGCCGGGCCCGGGCGGCCGCGGTGGCGAAGTCCCGCCCCCGGCAGGTCAGCTTCACCAGCATCGAGTCGAAATGCGCGCTGACGTGGGTACCGGCGAAGGAAGTGCCACCGTCCAACCGGATGCCGGCGCCGCCGGGCGAGCGGTACGCGCTGATCATTCCGGTGTCCGGGCGGAAGCCGTTGGTCGGGTCCTCGGTGGTGATCCGGCACTGCAGGGCGGCGCCGCGCACCCGGATCTGGTCCTGGGTGAGCCCGAGGTCCTCCAAGGTTTCCCCGGCGGCGATCCGCAGCTGGGCCTGCACCAGGTCGGCGTCGGTGATCTCCTCGGTCACCGTGTGCTCCACCTGGATGCGCGGGTTCATCTCGATGAACACGTGCCGGCCGCGCTCGTCGACCAGGAACTCGACCGTGCCCGCGTTGACGTAGCCGATCTTGCGGGCGAACGCCACCGCGTCAGCGCAGATGCGTTCCCGCAGCTCCGGGTCGAGGTTCGGGGCGGGAGCCATCTCCAGCACCTTCTGGTGCCGCCGCTGCAGCGAGCAGTCCCGCTCGAACAGGTGCACCACGTTGCCGGCGGAGTCGGCGAGGACCTGCACCTCGATGTGCCGCGGGTTCACCACGGCCTGCTCCAAGAAGACCGTCGGATCCCCGAAGGCCGACTCCGCTTCCCGCATGGCGGCTTCCAGCGCCTCGCGCAGCGCGGCGCGGTCGTCCACCCGGCGCATGCCGCGGCCGCCACCACCGGCGACCGCTTTGACGAACACCGGGAAGGCCATCTCCTCGGCGGCGGCCAGCAACTGGTCGATGTCCCGCGACGGAGCCGAGGAGTCCAGCACCGGAACCCCGGCTTCCCGGGCCGCGGCCACGGCGGCGGCCTTGTTGCCGGTCATCTCCAGGATTTCCTTGCTGGGACCGACGAAGGTGATCCCCGCTTCCTGGCAGGCCTTGGCCAGCTTCGGGTTCTCGGAGAGGAACCCGTAGCCCGGGTAGATGGCGTCGGCGCCCGCCTTGCGGGCGGCTTCGATGATCTCCTCGACCGACAGGTAGGCCCGGACGGGATGACCAGGTTCGCCGATCTCGTAGGACTCGTCGGCTTTCAGCCGGTGCAATGAGTTTCGGTCTTCGTGCGGGAACACCGCGACTGTGCCCGCCCCTAGTTCGTAGGCGGCGCGGAACGCACGGATCGCGATCTCGCCCCTGTTGGCGACGAGAACTTTGCGGAACATGCCGGCTACCTCCTGGTCAGGTGTCGGACGGTGTCCGAACATTACCGCGAAAATTTCACTCCGCGAAGGATCCGTCCTTTGGGCAGAACAACCAACCTGCCCATGAGCTGCCAAAACAGCCCGCCGAGGCAAGATCTGCGAAAAAGAAAATCTTGATTTCTTCCGCATGTGCAAAATTATCTGAACCGATGCACCGGCGGGAGGGCCCGACGGAGGCGCACCGCGGCGGGACAAGTGTCAGCAACGCCATACCAAGGAATTCCCGCTCTCCGGGAATCGCGAACCAGTCGGCAACCGGCTTTCCGGGAGGAACGGATTCTCAGAACTTCTCCAAGTACTCCGCCCGCTCCGCGTCGACCACCTCGGCCGCCAGCCGGGCCAGGCCGGGGTTCTTCCGCAGCTCCGGATCAGCGGCCACCAGCCGCTCGGCTTCCTCCCTGGCCCGCGCGATCACGTCCTCGTCCCGCAGCAGCGACAGCATCTTCAAACCGGACCTGCGGCCCGACTGGGCCTCCCCGAGGATGTCGCCTTCCCGGCGGATCTCCAGATCCAGCCGGGCCAGCTCGAAACCGTCGGTGGTGGAAGCCACCGCGTCCAACCGCTCCCGCGTGGTCGTCCCCGCCGCCGCTTCGGTGACCAGCAGGCACAACCCGGGCGCGCTGCCCCGGCCGACCCGACCGCGCAGCTGGTGCAGCTGGCTGACCCCGAACCGGTCGGCGTCCATGATCACCATCATGGTCGCGTTGGGCACGTTGACGCCGACCTCCACGACCGTGGTGGCCACCAGCACGTCGAGCTCGCCGGCGGCGAACGAGCGCATCACCGCTTCCTTGTCCTCGGCGGGCAGCCGACCGTGCAGCACCCCCAGCCGCAACCCGGCCAGCGGGCCGCTGCGGAGCTGCTCGGCCACCTCGAGCACCGCCAGCGGCGGCCGGCGCTCCCCACCGGACTCCTCCTCCGGGGCGCCCACCGCGCTGTCGTCCAGTTCGGACGCGGCGTTCTTCTTCCGGCGGCCGCTGGCCGGCTCGTCGTCCCCGATGCGCGGGCAGACGACGTACACCTGGTGCCCGGCGGCCACTTCCTCGTGGACGCGCTCCCACGCCCGGTCCAGCCACCGGGGCTTCTCCGCGACCGGAACCACGCTGGTGCTGATCGGCGAACGCCCCTGCGGCAGCTCTCGCAGCGCGGAGGTCTCCAGATCGCCGTAGACGGTCATGGCCACGGTCCGCGGAATCGGGGTGGCGGTCATGACCAGCACGTGCGGCGAGGTGCCCTCCCCGGCCCGGGAACGCAGCGCGTCCCGCTGCTCCACCCCGAACCGGTGCTGCTCGTCCACCACCACCAGGCCCAGGTCGGCGAACGACACCCCGTCCTGGATCAGCGCGTGCGTGCCGACCACGATGCCCGCCTGCCCGGAGGCGGCCTCCAGCAGCGCCTGCTTGCGCTGCGCGGCGGACAGCGAACCGGTCAGCAAGGTGACCCGGGTGGCCTGCTCGGGCGCGTCCAGCTCCCCGGCCTTGGCCAAGTCCCCGAGCAGTTCCCGCAGGGACCGCGCGTGCTGGGCCGCCAGCACCTCGGTGGGGGCGAGCATCGCCGCCTGCCGACCGGAGTCGACCACCTGCAGCATGGCCCGCAGGGCCACCACCGTCTTCCCGCTGCCGACCTCGCCCTGGACCAGCCGGTTCATCGGGTGCTCCGCGGCCAGTTCGGCCGCCACCTGCTCACCGACCTCGCGCTGCCCCGCGGTCAGCTCGAACGGCAGCTGCGCGTCGAAGGCGGCGAGCAGCCCGTCCTCCCGCCGCGGGCAGACCGGGGCGGGGTGCGTCTTCGTCGAACTGCGCCGCTGGGCCAGCACCAGCTGGATGGCCAGCGCCTCGTCCCACTTCAACCGCTCCCGCGCCGCGGAGACGTCGCTGAAGTCCCGCGGCTGGTGGATCTTGCGCAGCGCCGTTTCCAGGTCGGCCAGCCCCAGCCGCTCCCGCAGCTCCGCGGGCAGCGGATCGTCGGTGCCGTCCCAGACGTCCAGCACCTGCCGGACGCAGCGGGCGACCGACCAGGACGGCAGCCCCTGGGCAGCGGGGTAGACCGGGATCAGGGCGTTGGCGAACTCCTCCACCGCCGAGCTGAGGTCGGTGTCCTTCGAGGTGAACAACTGGTATTCCGGGTGGGCCAACTGCAGCTGGCCGCGGTAGGCGGTCACCTTGCCGGCGAACATCCCGCGCCGCCCCGGCAGCAGCTCCCGTTCCCGCCACGCCTGGTTGAAGAAGGTGCAGACCAGCGAGCGGCGCCCGTCGGTGATCCGGGCCTCCACGATCGTTCCGCGCCGGGACCGCATGCTGCGCTTGCTGACCCGCTCGACCTGGGCGAGCACCGTGGCGTGCTCGCCGATCTCCAGCCCGGAGATCGGGGTGAGCTCGCCGCGCTCGGCGTACCGGCGCGGGTAGTGCCGCAGCAGGTCTCCCACCGTGGACAGGCCGAGCGCCGACTCGAGGGCCTTGCCGGTCTTCGCCCCGAGCACCCGGTCCAGTTTGGTGTCCGAAGTGGTCACTGTGGTCCTCAGCCTAGCGTCCGGTCAGATGCGTGCGGTATCCGGGAAATTACCGGACCGCGCCCCTGGACCGGCCAAGCACCCGCAGGTCAGCCGCGGTTCGCCAGTCGCCAACCGAGCCAGCCGCCCAGCACGCAGCCCAGCGCCACCCAGCCGTGCCCACCAGGGGGTGCGGCCTCCCGGAAGTCGCTCACGCCGACGTTGGCCAGCACCGTCTGCACCACCCCGCCCGCCAGCAGCACGCCGAACCCGCCCAGCGCTGCTCCGGGCAGGGCCGGTCCCCACGGCCAGCGGTGGGCGAAAACGGCCCAGACGCCGGCGACCACCGCCCATTTCAGCAGGCTCAGCAGCACGTACTCGCCAAGACCCGCCGATTTCGACGGATACCCCGAGTAGTTCCAGCCGACCGCCAACGGGTCCGGCAGCTCTCCGCGGACCAGGACCGGGAAGACCGCGATCACCAGGGCCACCGCCCCGGCCCACCCCAGCAACAGCAGGAACCGCCTGCGGGCCGGAGCTCGAACGGCCCCTTCGACCATCACCGTTCCCCTCCTCGCTGCGCGACGCGTTCGGCGACCAGCGCGTTGACCAGCTCGGCCCCGCGTTCGGCGTGGTCCGTGCTGATGACGAACTCCCGCCCGGAATCCAACCGCAGGACCAGGCACTCACCGCTGCGCAGCATGATCGCGGTGAACGCGGGCAGGACCCGGTACCCCCAGCCGCCGGCCTCCAGGGCGTTGCGGTGCTCCGCCCGGGCGTGCTCGATCCGCTCCAACGGGATGCGGCGACCCGGCCAGCGCTGCGGGCCGAACACGACCCGCACCCCGTGCTCGTCCACCTGCACGCGGGCCGAGCACAGCGCCAGCACGACCAGGGCGGACAACGCGGTCACCACCCCGGCCGCCGGCGGCTGCCCGGTGACCAGCAGCTCCACCGCGACCAGCAGCGCGGCGATGCCCACCACCTGCAGCGCCCGGCTGGACACCGAGGAGATCCACACGGCGCGCTGCCCGGACGGCAACCGCAGTGCCTTGCCCGCCGGGAGCGGTTCGCCCTCCTCCTGGTTCGGCCCGCGGTTGGCCGCCCACCACCCCAGCAGCCCGGCCACCGCGGCCACCGCGATGATGACCACCGCCTGCCAGCTCACCGAGCGGGCCTGCTGCCAGGTGGGCACGTCCAAGTTCGCCAGCAGCGTGCTCAGCTCCACCCCCAGCACGAACACCGTGCTGGCGGCCAGCACCGCTGCGGCCGACGCCCGGTAGCTGCGCAGCTTCCGACCGCGGGCGGCGAGCAGCAGGGCGCACCCGGCCAGCACCACCCACATCACCAGGGAGAACGCCACCAGCGCCGGCAGCGACATGGAGTCGTCCGGGGTTCCGTCGAACGACCAGTGGGAAGCGATCGGATCCGGCAGTCGATCGCTGAACGCCGCCGGCAGCACGGCCAGGACGGCCGCCACGGCGATGCTCCACAGCAGCACCCCGGCCAAGAGCAGGTTGGTCATGGCTGCTCCGTCTCCCGCGGCAGACCCGCGTCCCTCTTGATCCACTCGATGACCTCTTCCGGCCCGTACCCCAGCCGACCGGCCTGCTCGACCAGCTCACTGAGCTGTTCCCGCAGCTGCGCCGCCGGATCGGGCCGCCGCAGCACGGTCACCCCGCGCCCGCGGCGGAACTCCAGCAGGCCTTCCGCGCGCAGTTGGCGCAGCGCCCGCAGCACCGTGTTGGAGTTGATCTGCAGCGCGGCGGCGAGGTCTCGGGCTGGCGGGAGCCGATCGCCCGGCGCGACTTCGCCCGTGGCGATGGCGTGCCGGATCGCGTCCGCTGCCTGTTCGTGCAGAGGACGCTGATCGGACAAATCCAGCGAAAGCAGCATGGTGCTAGTGATGCTAGCACCATTCGAATCTTTTCGGGATCACTCCACCCCGAACATCAGCCGCGCACCGAGCTGACCACCCGGGTAGCAGACGAGCTCGACCTCGGGGTGCGTGCGGCGCAGGTACTCCTCCAACTGCTCCGGCAACGACTCCGGCACCTGCTCGTGCAGCAGCGCCGTCACCAGCTCGCCGCCCGTGGCGAGCATCCGGTCCAGCAACTCCCGGGCAGCACCGGCCAAGTCGTCGTGGATCAGCACCACTTCCCCGTCGACGAAACCGAGCACGTCCCCCGGCCGGCAGCGCCCCACCCAGGTCAGCGCCTCGGCATCGGCGATGCACAGCTCCCCGCGGCGGGTGGCGGCCGCGGCTTCGGCCATCGCCACCTGGTCGTCCGACCGCCGGCGACCGGGGTCGTGCACCGCCAGCGCGGCCAGCCCCTGCACCGGCGACGCGGTGGGCAGCACCACCACGTCGTGGCCGGCGTCGACCGCCTGCCCCGCCGCCTGCTCGGCCCGGCGAGCCAGTTCCGCGTCGTTGGGCAGCACGATCACGTGAGCGGCACCGGTGGCGCAGACCGCGTCGCGGATGCGGTCCGCGGAAAGCCCGGCACCACCGATCAGCACCTCGGCCCCCTCCGCCGCGAACAGATCGCCCAGCACCGCGTCCGGCGCGCAGGCCAGCACCGCCGTCCGCCGGCTGACCTCCTCCTGCTGGGCCACGAAGCGGACCACCTTGATCCGGTGCGGCCGACCGGCTTCGATCCCGGCTTCGATCGCCGCCCCGATGTCATCGCAGTGCACGTGCACGGCGAACGCGCCCGCGCCGTCCCCGACCACCGAAACGCAGTCCCCCAGCCCGAGCAGCGCCTCGCGCAGCCGGCCGACCCGCTCCGAGTCGGTGTCGGCCAGCAGGTACATCACCTCGTACTCGTACCGCG
>Ga0079224_100005330_pt1 | contig 16860 bp, 16 predicted proteins | sample Stecom2015_FD_80414 | JGI IMG/M metagenome (GOLD analysis project Ga0079224, IMG submission 80414) | Agricultural soil microbial communities from Utah to study Nitrogen management - Steer compost 2015 | ecosystem: Environmental > Terrestrial > Soil > Agricultural land | place: USA: Utah... | reverse complement strand
TTATGATATTTCCGCTGCTGTCCTTTTCAAAAACGAGTCGGGATGGAAATGCGGAAGGCCGTTCTTGGCCGTCAAAACTGTATGCTATGATACCGTTTTTGGATAATGGAAGTTCTGTGGGGTCTGTGGAGTGGAGGAGAGTATTGTTTGAAGCATTGCGGTAATTCCAAATGGTGCTTCGGTTTTTTATTTGAAGTTTAAAGGTCTTCGGGTTGGCTTTAATCGTTCCGTTCATTTTCAGGATATTTCGGGCATTGCCATCAAAAGGAACGGTATTGTCGCCGGCCATTTCCAAAGAAATGATTGTAAAAAGACCGATTTTTTCTTTTTCCGAGATTGTTTCACTAATTGAATCGTAGCTGGATTGGTTTATTGTAAAATCTTCGATGGGCAGCGTAGTAGTTTCCAAATCGATATATTTAAACGAAACACCTTCGGAAGCAGGTTTTTTATTCGAAATATAATAAGGTATAAATGGTCTTGAATTTACGGTGGAATAATTTTCAAAAAGAGAATCCTTCACATAAATCAAAAAATTCAGAACTGTGTTTTGCGGAAGGTTTATAAAAGGTCTAAAACTACCGGAATTTGGTGCGGTTTCTTCTGTTTTTACATACAGGTTGAATCCGTTATTTGTGGTTTTAAAAACGAGCTTTTGGCCTTTTAATAATTCTTCAGTTTCTTCCGAAGGTTTTATTTCGCAGAAATCCCTAAAATTGTATTTATTGAGCTGTTCTTCCTTTAAAGTTGGATTAGAATCAAAAGCAACACTGCCGTCGTCCAAAAAATAGTGGTGGTAAAGATTCATCCTAAACAAAAGCTTATATGTAGTGGTAAAACTCATGGGATTGAATTTAAAATCCCAGAAATTTCTGTGATTGGTGTGCCTTTTTCAAGAAGCGTATCGCTTTCAATCTTAACAACGCTTATTTTATAAAGTACACTGGGCAATGCCTTTCCGCCCAAGGTTCCCCAGATATAATTCAATTGCTCAAAAGTGGGCGTGTAAAGTTCAGCGATGAAACGGAATTCTTTTATATTTTCGAAAGCGGGGATGGTTGGGTTTAAAGGCGTATTTGTTTGTGTAAATATTTTTTTTGATTGGAAAAATTCAATTATAAGGGAGATTGCTGTAAGTGAACGTGTGTAAGTGCTTCGGTTTGCAGCGAAAAGCGCAAACACATTTAAGTTTACAGGTGTGTTCTTATAAATGGTTTCTCCGTTTTTGAATTTTACGTTCGGATTATTCTTCAAGGAAATCTCTTCCTCAATATTTAAAAGTGAAAGCACCACTTTATCGTTCATGGAATTAATATCTTGATTGTCGTGTTTGGATACGTTTTCCAAGACTACAAGATTGCTGTCCGCAGTTTTGAGTTCCAAATATTTTGAAACCTGATCTTTTACTATTTCAAGTGTTTCATAAATCATTGTGAGGAATCTTAAAAGAATGAAGTCCAAATATAAATCTTTGTAAAGTTCTATACAACAGGTTTTTACCTGTATTTTCGTAAGGTTTTTCACCTTTTTTTAACAGGAAAATCCCTTACAGGCATACAGGGAAAAGCCCATTTATAAAAGGGATTTTCCCTGTTTATTTCTTTTATAAAATTCTTATAGAAATGTTTTTGCTACTTTAGTTCCCACTAAACCAATAAATTTATTTCAATTATGTCGAAACCATCAAATTGTATTAGTGTTGCTGCAGCCAGACAATTGCAGAATAACTGGGTGGCTACCCGCGCCGTTGATATAGAATCGGCCATGGGTTCTCCAGATACTCGTGAGTTTTTATTCAGTGTTGCTGAATTGCAACAATTTTTGGATTATATAAAGGCAGGAGCCGGTATTGGTACCCAACCGGGCGTACGTATCTATTTTGCCGCTTACGATAATCCTACAGACGATAAAGCGACTGTGTTTTTAGCACCCACTTTAGGAATTACAGCGGATTCTGCGAATAATTATAATTTGGAGCCTTTGAATAAGGGTATTGCCGGATTTCCTCCCAAAAACTATTGATTCTGTGATAACCGGGTTATTACTAAACCTCTTTGAATTTATTGCATTTCTAACAGGAGTATTTTATTATCGAAAAAATAAAACCAAACCCACTTTTTATTTGGTTTGGTTTTTAGGTATTACTGTATTTTCTGAACTTTTTAGTTGGTATGCTTATTTTGTGGATACAGGGTTTTTAATTTTTTTAAAGGGAACTATTTTTGAAAGCAATTATTGGTCGGCAAACATTTATTCAATAGTAAGCTACCTTTTTTATATAAATTATTTTAAATGGTATTTATCCACTAAAAAATCAATAAAGATTCTCAATCAAGTTTCGAATGTTTTTTTGGTAGTGAGTTTTTTAGAAATTTTCTTCTCTAATGGATTTTTTATAAAATTTATGCCAATTTCAAATATTTTAGGAACGTTACTAGTCTTTCTAAGCATCGCTTTTTATTATCTGGAATTGCTGAAAAGCGACCAAATATTAAAAGTGCATAAAAGCTTGCCCTTCTATGTATCAGTTGGGGCGTTGATTTTTCATCTAAGTTCCACTCCTCTGTTTCTCTATAGTTCTTATTACAGCAATTCTGTTGATCCCGGCTTTGTCAGTTTGTATAGACAGATTATCTTTGGGACTAACTACTTGCTGTATTCCATATATATAGCTGGATTTTTAATATGCTTTCGGAAAAAGGACCCTTACTTCCCCAAGAAAAACTTTTAATAGTTTATTTTATTGCGGTACTGTTATTCTTCACGGTTTTTGTAGTTGTTTTTGTTATCGCTTTTCAACGTCGAAAAAACAAATTCTTAAAAGAACGCTATGAAGCAGAACAGCGCTACCAGCGTGAACTTTCAGATTCACAGATAGAAATTCAGGAACAGACGCTTAAAAATATTGCGTGGGAACTGCATGACAATGTGGGTCAATTGCTATCCGTTGCAAACATTCAGTTGAATGTTTTAATGAATGCTGTGCCAGTGTCTTTTCACGACCAAATAAATGAAACCAAAGGCATCGTTCAAGAGACGGTACAGGAAATAAGAACCCTTTCAAAAGTACTAAATAACGATGTGGTACTTAAAAATGGACTCTTGGCATCACTGCAAGTGGAACTTGACCGATTTAAACGATTGGGTTATTTAGATGCTTCCTTAAAGATAACCGGAGACGTAATACCAATATACAGCGCCAGTGAAATTATTATTTTCAGAATTATTCAAGAATTTCTCTCAAATGTTTTGAAACATGCCAGAGCGTCTAAATTATTCGTACTTTTAGATTATAAAGAAAATACACTTGATATAAGTGCAATTGATGACGGTGTAGGTTTTGATGCTTCCATAAAAACAGACAGCTCGGGTATGGAAACCATGAGCAGCAGGGCCGCCCTTATTAATGCAGATTTTTCTATTGTATCAGAAATAGGAAAAGGCACCCAATTATTCTTGAGTTACCCATACAAAAGCAACGCACAATGAATTTAGTAGGTAAACATACTGTCGCAATCGTTGATGATCACTCGCTTTTTGCACGCTCATTGGAAAAACTGATCAATTCCTTTTCGCATTTTAGTGTGCTTTTTCATGCAAAAAACGGTGTTGAACTTCAAGACCGTATCAATGAAGGAAAAGTGCTGCCCGATATAATTTTGCTTGATATAAACATGCCGGTGATGAATGGGTTTGAAACCGCTGAATGGATCATGGACAATCATCCAAAAATAAAAATTCTGGTCCTTTCCATGGAAGATGATGAACAATCAATCCTGAGAATGCTCCGCAAAGGCGCCAAGGGTTATTTGCTGAAAGATATACACCCAGAAATTTTGAACACCGCATTAAAGGAATTAATGGAGAAAGGATATTACCATTCAGACAAAGTTTCCGAAACCTTGTTGCATTCCATAAGCCCCGATGAAGAAGGGAAAATCATGAATTTTAAAGAAAATGAACTCATCTTTATCCAATTGGCCTGTTCTGAAATGACTTATAAAGAAATAGCCGAAGTAATGGATTTAAGCCCCAAAACTATTGACGGCTATCGGCAAGACCTGTTTAAACGTCTCAAAATAAAAAATAGGGTAGGATTGGTGATTTTCGCACTAAAGAGAAATTTAATAAAAATTTAATTCCAAGCATTCCAAACCGCCTCATTGGGTGGCAACGCCTGAACTGTAACTTTCTCTTTTTGCACAGGATGCGTAAATGTCAATTTTCTTGCGTGAAGGTGAATGCTACCATCTGCATTGCTTCTATCAAAACCGTATTTTAAATCGCCTTTTATGGAACAGCCAATGGCCGAAAGCTGCGACCGGATTTGATGATGCCTTCCAGTCTCGAGAACAATTTCCAGTAAATAATAATTGTCAAGTTTTTTCAGAAGTTTATAATGGAGAACGGCCTTTTTGCTCTCTGGCACTTCTTTTAAATGAGCGTAGGATTTGTTCTGTTTTGGGTTTCTTTTTAAATAATGCCTCAGCGTATCCGCAGTTTTCGGCGGAGCATTTTTTACGATTGCCCAATATATTTTTTCCGTTTCCCTTTCTGAAAACATTTTGTTTAAACGTGCCAAAGCTTTTGAGGTTCTTGCAAACACTACAATTCCACTGGTAGGGCGGTCCAATCTGTGAACTACCCCCAGAAACACGGCGCCCGGTTTGTTGTATTTCTCCGCAATATATTCCTTCACAACATCAGAAAGGGGAGCATCGCCCGTTTTATCGCCCTGAACGATATCGCCGGGGCGTTTGTTTATCACAATTATATGATTGTCTTCAAACAAAACCTGAAGATTGTCTTTGGTGCTATGTAGGCTGGATTGTTGGATTGTTGGATTGTTGAATTTTTGGATTTTTGGATTTGTTGGATTAATCTAAAGATCTAAAAATTCAACAATCCAATTATCTATCTAATACTGTTCGCTATCGTTCGGAAAATCGCCACTTTTCACATCATTGCTGTATTGGGTGATGGCATTTTTCATTTCAGTATATAAATCCAAATAACGTCGAAGAAATCGTGGGTTGAATTCATGCGTCATCCCAATCATATCGTGCGTTACCAAAACCTGACCATCACAGCCATTCCCGGCTCCAATGCCAATTACAGGAATACTGATTTTTTCAGAAACCTCTTTGGCCAACTTAGCTGGAACTTTCTCCAAAACAACTGCAAAGCAACCGGCTTTTTCCAATAAAATTGCATCTTCAATTAACTTTTCCGCTTCTTCTTCCTCTTTTGCACGAACCGTATAGGTTCCAAATTTATAAATGGACTGCGGCGTCAGGCCCAAATGGCCCATCACTGGAATGCCAGCATTCAAAATTCTTTTAATGGATTCTTTAATTTCGGCCCCACCTTCCATTTTTACAGCATGCCCGCCGCTTTCCTTCATAATTCTAATGGCAGATCTAAGTGCTTCTTTGGGGTCACTTTGGTAGCTTCCGAAAGGCAAATCTACAACTACCAAACTTCTTTCTATGGCGCGAACCACGGAAGCCGCATGATAAATCATTTGATCTAAAGTTATGGGCAACGTAGTTTCGTGGCCGGCCATAACATTACTGGCTGAATCGCCCACCAAAATAACATCTATCCCGGCGCTATCCACAATCTTGGCCATAGTAAAATCGTATGCCGTAAGCATGGAAATTTTTTCACCTTTCTTTTTCATATCTACCAAAGTTTTGGTAGTAATGCGTTTATATTCTTTTTGGGCTGTTGACATATTTTTTTTAAATGAATAAATTAAAGTGTAAAAATACTACTTTTGAATACTAACCAGTTAAAATTCTTTTATGAAATCCACACTGTTACTTTTTTTATTATCGCTAAGTACGATTTGTTTTTCGCAAGAAAGGCTCTCCACCGCAAATGGAAAAATAATTATTGACATTTTTATGAATGGCTATAAGGCGGGCGATACGCTAAAAATGAAATCGGTGATGCACCCAAATATGACGATGCATAGAGCCTATCTTGATAAAGAACAAGAGAATGTACTGCTTTATATAAAACCAGCAGATTTGTTGAATTATGCCGCCACTGCGGGACAAAGCAAAAAATGGGAAGAAAAACTGACAGATTATATTGTTAGCAGCGATGGAAACCTAGCCCACGTTTGGACCCCCTATGAATTTTATTTGGAGGGAAAATTCAGCCACTGTGGCGCAAATTCTTTTACTTTGGTATATACTGATGAAAGCTGGAAAATATTTAATCTAATAGATTCCGTGCGTATTGGTAGTTGCCATAAAGAATAATCATCCCTTCTTGTTTAGCAATCACTAATATTTACTTGTACGGCCAGCCCTCCTTCGCTGGTTTCCTTATATTTTGAGGTCATATCTTTCGCGGTTTCCCACATGGTTGCAATTACTTTATCAAATGGCACTTTCGCTTTGCTCGGGTCACTGTCCAGCGCCATTTCGCAAGCGTTGATGGCTTTTATTGCGCCCATTGCGTTTCTTTCAATACAAGGAATTTGAACCAAGCCCGCAATCGGGTCGCAGGTCATTCCCAAGTGGTGTTCCATTGCAATTTCGCTGGCCATTAAACATTGTTCCGGGGTTCCGCCCATCAGTTCGCAAAGTGCACCAGCCGCCATGGAGGATGAAACGCCTATCTCTGCTTGGCATCCACCCATAGCCGCACTAATGGTAGCGCCTTTTTTGAACATGCTTCCTATTTCGCCCGAGGTAAGCAGGAATTTCCGAATGTCCTCAAAATTGGCATCATGGTTTTCAATCACAATATAATACATCATCACTGCCGGAATTACACCCGCGCTGCCATTTGTGGGAGCGGTAACTACGCGGCCCAATGATGCATTTACTTCATTTACGGCAAGGGCGAAGCACGAAACCCATTTCAAAATCTGTCTAAATTTAACTTCGGTGTTTCGTATTGCCGCAATCCATTCCTCTGCATTTGTGTATTTGGTATCGCCAATTAGCATCCTGTTCATTTCAAAAGCCCTGCGCGTAACATTGAGTCCGCCTGGCAATATTCCTTCGGTGTGGGCGCCAATGTACATAGAATCCAGCATCACATCCCAAATTTGCTTTAAACCGTCATTGATTTCGGCTTCGCTGCGCAGCGATTTTTCGTTTTCCAAAACAATTTCCCAAATATTCTTTCCTTCGGCTTTACAATATGCCAAAAGTTCTGTTCCTTTTTCAATGGGAAAAGGGAACTGCGCAAATTTTTCCTGTTTCATTTTTTTGCGCGTCCTTTCTTCCTTTACCACAAATCCGCCGCCAATGGAATAGAATGAATCCGATTTTTTTGAACCATCTTTCAGGGTGGCCGTAAAAGTCATTCCGTTGGGGTGAAATTCCAAAAACTTTCGGTTGAAAATGATATTTTGCTGCGGAAAAAAGGGAACTTCCAATTCACCGTTCAGTCTCAATTTATTTTCTGAATTGATAAAATAGACTTCTTTTTCAATATTTTCAATGGGAAAAGTTACGGGGTCAAAACCCGAAAGGCCCAGCATCACGGCAATATCTGTAGCATGGCCTTTTCCGGTGAGCGACAATGACCCGTATAAATCCACTGTGATTTCTACTACTGCTTCAAACTGGTTGATCTCTTTCAGTTCGGCAATCCATCGCAACGCGGCGCGCCATGGGCCCAAAGTGTGGGAGCTGGACGGGCCAACTCCAATTTTTAACATATCGAAAACACTGATACTTTCCATTCAAACTTCTTTTAAACAAAGATATGGTATGTTTTAGAATTTAGGCGACCTTTCCAAAATTTGGCCTTGTGGTGCATCGTTTACAATTATTTCTGAAAAAGGACGGAAACTTCAAAAGAGACTGTAGGTTGCGAAGTTTGCCATTGAACACAATTTTTATGGAACAAATAGTTATTTTTCTATGGGTTTATTCTTCAAAACCCGTTTCTTTTCCTTCTAAATAGCTTCCGATTCCGAAGAAAAACATTGAAGCGCTGAAATGGTGCAAGATTGGCATGTTTGGGGCATTGGCAGAAAGCATGCCGAACGGTTAAAAAACATAGGTGTTTTTAACGCCCTTCAATTTACCGAAACACCGCTGCAATGGGTTCGAAAAGAAATGTTTATGGTGGGCGAGCGCATTTGGTTATCGCTATAAAAAAGTGGGAGTAGGGCTAAGCGGAATCATTCCGGAGGAGTATGTTCAGGGAAATTTGTTTCACCAACCATCAAAGCTGAACAATGAAAAACTCATCAAAACTTTTGACACCCTCAACCTGAAGTTGGAAAAGCCACTATTTCTTCTGGTTTGGTGGGAACGCGGGTTAATGAATGGAACTCATCAAAAAGAAAGAAGCCCTCGCTATACCACTCAGTGGAGGGAATTGTTGAAAATAAACGCCAAAGGATGACAATCAATTTTTTAGAATCTTAATACTGCCTACTGCTATTGGACACTGCAAACTTAATTCTGCCATCATGTCAGAAACCTTCCACTGGCACAATCCTTGTCTTATACAGACCGTAAATAGAATTTTCAAAAAAATAAATAATAACAATAAACGATAGATATGAGTAAAATAATTGGAATCGACTTAGGTACAACCAACTCCTGCGTTGCCGTAATGGAAGGTAGCGAACCAGTAGTTATTCCTAACGCCGAAGGAAAACGAACAACTCCTTCCGTAATTGCATTTGTGGAAGGCGGCGAAATTAAAGTAGGCGACCCTGCAAAACGTCAGGCAGTTACAAACCCTACAAAGACCATCAGTTCCATCAAAAGATTTATGGGAAATAAATATTCCGAGTCTAAAAACGAAGCGGAATATGCAGCCTATAAAGTGGTGAAAGGTGACAACGATACCGCCCGTGTGGACATTGACGGTCGTTTGTACACCCCACAAGAATTGAGTGCGATGATTCTTCAGAAAATGAAAAAAACTGCTGAGGATTATTTGGGGCAACCAGTAACCCGCGCGGTAATTACAGTTCCTGCATATTTTAATGATAGCCAACGTCACGCCACAAAAGAAGCAGGCGAGATTGCGGGTCTTAAAGTTGAAAGGATCATCAACGAACCCACCGCAGCAGCACTTGCATACGGTCTTGACAAAAAAGGGACCGATCAAAAAATTGTGGTATTTGATTTTGGGGGTGGTACCCACGACGTTAGTATCCTTGAATTGGGTGATGGCGTTTTTGAAGTACTTGCAACCGATGGCGATACACACTTGGGCGGGGATGATGTGGACCAAAAAATTATCAACTGGTTGGCAGATGACTTTAAAGCGGAAGAAGATTTTGATCTTCGCAAAGACCCAATGGCACTTCAGCGCTTAAAGGAAGCTGCTGAAAAAGCGAAAATTGAACTTTCTTCAGCAGCCCAGACCGAAATTAACTTGCCATACGTTACGGCTACCGCCAGCGGACCAAAACACTTGGTTAAAACGTTGACTCGTGCAAAGTTTGAGCAGTTGATTGACGATTTGGTAAAAAGAACAATGAAGCCGTGCGAAACCGCTCTTAAAGCTGCCGGTTTAAGCAAAAGCGATATAGACGAAGTAATCCTTGTAGGTGGATCAACACGTATTCCTGCAGTTCAGGAAGCTGTGGAAAAATTCTTCGGAAAAAAACCACACAAAGGTGTAAACCCAGATGAGGTTGTTGCCGTAGGTGCTGCAATTCAAGGCGGTGTTTTAACCGGAGATGTAAAAGACGTGCTACTTTTAGATGTAACGCCACTTTCACTTGGTATTGAAACTATGGGTGGTGTATTGACCAAATTGATTGAGGCCAATACGACCATTCCTACCAAGAAAAGTCAAGTGTTTTCTACTGCGGCAGATAATCAGCCAAGTGTTGAAATCCACGTATTGCAAGGAGAGCGCCCCATGGCCACTGACAACAAAACAATCGGTCGTTTCCATTTGGACGGAATTCCGCCAGCACAGCGTGGTACGCCACAAATTGAAGTAACGTTTGATATTGATGCCAACGGTATCATTAAGGTGAGCGCTACCGATAAGGCTACAAACAAAACGCAGGACATCCGTATTGAAGCTTCTTCCGGACTTACCGAAGAGGAAATCAAAAAGATGAAGGCAGATGCAGAAGCAAATGCTGATAGCGATAAAGCCGCAAAAGAAAAAGTGGACAAATTGAACGAAGCTGATGGAATGATCTTCCAAACAGAAAAGCAACTGAAAGAGTTTGGCGATAAATTATCTGACGATAAAAAGAAACCGATTGAAGATGCTTTGGAAGAACTGAAAAAAGCGTACGACACTAAGGAAGTTGAAACAATTCAACCTGCTTTGGATAAAATAAACGAAGCCTGGAAAGTAGCTTCGGAAGAGATGTACAAAGCCCAAGCAGATGGCCAAGGCGCCCCAACCGGTGATGCCGGGGCAGGAGCAGAGGCAGGAAGCAAAAATGGCTCCTCTGAAAATAGCGATGTTGAGGATGTTGATTTCGAAGAAGTGAAATAAGTTTTTAAAATTTGATTAATGGATAAACCGCAACCTGAGAGGGTTGCGGTTTTTTTGATTATTTAAGTATAGATATTATGTACTCAATGTTTTGTTTTTTTGTGAAATCGTTTCTTTTGAGCCGCTTTTTTTTTTATTGGGTGGAAATACATCTAATGCCCTAATCCGCAGCTTTATCGGTTTAGGATGTAACTTATTGGTATTGAACCGATTTTTTTATGCGCAATCAGATGTTTATAGTCTTAAAATTTCTGCACTTAATTAAATTTGATTGCTCATAGAGCACGGAGCGCCGTCCAAAATAATTCCACTTTTTTAGTAAGTTCGAAATCTATCTTAAAACTCCCGGTGCCACCATCCAATGCCGCGAATAGACTTAAGGAAATAATGTTTCTCATTTTAAAATTGGTAGGGTCCTATAACAATAACCATAAAAGAAGATTGGCACATACATTTTAAAAAAGAGCGACCCCAAAGGGCCGCTCCATTTAAAAGCTATTTTAACCAAATATTAAGCTTTAAATATCTTTGTGTGGGTGGGGACCACCCAAAGACGGGTGCAAGCTACTCATAATTTTTTTTCTTACAACGCATTTTAACCAATAAATAAGTTTTTTAACGTGTTTTAAAAAAAAGCGGCTCAAAAGAGAGCCGCCGGGAAATGAGGAAAATAGAATAGTGTTAATCTTCAGATTCATCGCGTTCCACTGCAATGATGGATTTGGCGGGTTCAATATGTGGGGAGTTTTCTTTTAAGTCTATTGTTACCCCGGCATTTGACAGTAATATCACTGAAAAATCATTCGGGTTATTAAAATTATTTTCCGCTACCATCAATTGCTTTAAATTTTGGCAATTTGCCAATCCCTGTGGCAATGTTCCCTTTAAATCATTGTCAAACACATTGAAAACTTCAATATTTTTAAGGTTTCCAAGACTTTCGGGAACATTTCCGCTTAATTGGTTACTACTCAAATGAAGCTGTTTTAAGTTTGAAAGATTTCCTAATTCCTCGGGAATGCTTCCACTCAAAGCGGTTCCATTTATTGCCAATACTTCTAATGTTTTAAGATTTCCCAATTCTGATGGAATATTACCTGAAATCGGATTAAATGAAAGCTCCAATTTCTTAAGACTTTTCAGCTGTCCCAAAGTTGCTGGTAATGTTCCATTCAAATTGTTGAAGAGTAGATTGATAGCCACAACATTATTGTTTTCAACAGTAATTCCGTGCCACGTTTCAACAGGTTTTTCAATATCCCAAGTGGAGTTCCATTCGGGGCCATTGGTAGCGGTATATAGATTTAAAAGAACTTGTTTCTCTTGTTTGCTCACTTGCGCCAAAACAATTGACGAAATAAACATACATATACAACTTAGTATTGCTCTTTTCATAGTTTGGGGCTATTAATTTGGTTAAAGCGTAGTAAAAGAAAGTCAAAAGAAGTTAAAACACAAAATTATTCGATGAAATACATTAAAATAAATTAACTACTTTGAAATTTTTAACAGGAATTCCCTGTTCACTTCGTGAATCCCATCAAAAACCTCAATGTTTAAGCGATTTTGAAAAAGTTCGCTTCCTTTTAATTGTTCTTCCGTTTTTCTAGCTTCGGTAATATATTGATCTTTATTGCCATAGATATATATAACTTCCGCAAACGGGTTTAAAAATTCAAAATCTGAAGGTCGTAGCTCCTTTGGAATCCCGCCCGAATGTAGAATTAACTTTTCACATTGAATTTTTCTGCTGGCCACCCATCGCGTTGCAATGGAAACGCCTTGCGAATATCCTAAAACAATAAGATTGGGAGGGGTATTGAAAACTTCCTTTTCAAAAACACCATCTACATAATTCAAAATATTTTGGGTTTCTGCCTCGGTACTTACACGCGTAAGCCAGGATGCACCAACGTTTTTAAACGCTTTGTCCTGATAATATTTTGAGGGCGCTTGTGGGGCTATTATAAAATTTTCATCAGGATTGAGCTCTGAAAAGTAATTGATAAAATACTGGCTCAAATACCCCAGACCGTGAAAAACCATCCATACATTCTTAGTTTTTTCAGTAAATAAATTAAGCGTGTGGTAGGTATTCGTCGCCCTATAGGCAACCTCTTTTTCGATGCTCATTTTGTTAACTTCTATTTTGTATTTTTACAAATGTAAACCAATAGAATGAAGTACACCAACGAAGAAATCTTGGCCCAATGCAATAACATGTGCCAAAATACACTAATGGAAACTTTGGGAATAGAGTTCACCGAGGTGGGCGATGATTTTCTAATTGCCCGCATGCCCGTAACCCCACGAGTGCATCAACCGGACGGCGTTTTGCATGGCGGGGCTTCGGTAGCTCTGGCGGAAAGCGTTGGAAGCGCTGGCGCATTCCTGTTTTTAAATTCAAAGAACGTTGTTATCCGTGGAATAGAAATAGCAGCAAATCATGTTAAAAGCGTTCGTGATGGCTATGTTTATGCCCACGCAAGCATTGTTCATAAAGGAAGAACTACACAACTTTGGCAGATAAAAATTAAAAATGAAGAAGGAGCACTCGTTTCTCTTATAAAACTTACAACCCTTTCCTTACCAAAAAGCTAACAATGGACTTTAAACAAGTTATCAAAAAAATTTCACAACAATATAAAAACGAACTGCCTTTTGTGATTTTTTCAATGTCCGAAAGCGAAAACGTAACAGTGCATTTGCAAAGAAATAATCAGCTGCATACAGTTGAACAACTAACGGATAACGGGTTTGTTTTTGCGCCGTTTGATAATATCCAAACTGTTTTTTTTATACCCGAAAATGATTCTGAAACTTTCCATTGCCAATTGCTTAGGGAAGATATTGATTCAGCACCCGTTGCTATTGTAAAAGATGTAAAAGCCAGAAACAGATACTTAAAGCTGTTTGAAAAAACCATTGATGCCATAAAAAAGAAAAAGGCACAAAAAATCGTGATTTCCCGCTACAAGGATTTTGAAATGGAAAATTTTTCATTGGAAATACTTATAAAGCAATTGTTCTCCGCATACCCCACTGCTTTTAAATATATTTGGTACCATCCCAAAAGTGGCATTTGGTGCGGCGCCACTCCCGAAACGTTGGTACAGGTTGAAAAGGGTTCTTTCAAAACGATGGCAATGGCAGGAACGCAACCGTTTACAAACAAGCAGTCAGTTATCTGGGGCTCAAAGGAATTGGACGAACAACAATTGGTAACTGATGCTATTACCACAAGTTTACAAAAGGTAACCTCAGTTTTAAAGGTTTCAAACCCGCATACACATCGTGCGGGATCGTTATTGCACCTGCGCACAGATATTACTGGAATTTTGAAAAATGGGAAAGCAACTCTAACTACTATTGCAGCTACGGTCCACCCAACCCCCGCCGTTTGCGGTAGCCCACGAAAATATGCCAAGGATTTTATAATGGAAAATGAAGGGTATGATCGGGAATATTATACCGGCTTTTTAGGTCCCATAATGGAAAATGGAGCCTCGGCATCATTACTGGTTAATCTGCGCTGTATGAAGATTGTTGGAAACACGGCCAGACTTTTTGTAGGCGGAGGAATAACCCTAGACTCACAACCCAATGAAGAATGGTTGGAAACGCAAAATAAAATGCAGACAATGCTACAAGTATTGAAACCGATGCTGTAATATTTTGGGCTTCTTTGTACCTTTGTAATCCATGAAATTCTCCGATAAAATTCTCTCTCAAACCCTTGTACAACTATGTTTGGATAAGGATATTGACCACATAATAATTTCACCAGGATCCCGCAACGCGCCACTTACCATTGGCTTTGTAGAAAATCCTAATTTCAAGTGTTTCAGTATTGTTGATGAACGTTGCGCAGCTTTCTTCGCTTTGGGATTGGCCCAACAATTAAAGAAACCTACTATGGTTATATGCACTTCCGGCTCGGCTTTGCTCAATTATTATCCAGCAATTGCAGAAGCGTTTTATAGCGACATTCCCTTAATCGTTATTTCGGCAGATAGGCCTTTGGATTATATTGATATTGGTGATGGACAAACCATCCGCCAACAAAATGTTTTTGAAAACCATATTCTTTATAGCGCAAATTGTAACGAAGGGGAAGAATTTCAAATAAAAAATGAAACCGAACTGAATATTGCACTAAATACTGCAATAGAGCTGAATGGTCCGGTTCACATCAATATCCCTTTTTCTGAGCCATTATACCATACAACAGAAAACCAATTGATTTGGCCCCAAAATGTTCCGCCGCGTTTACAAACCCACACAATAACTGAAGATTTATCTTCTTTTGCAGAAAAATGGAGCAACAGCAAAAGGAAAATGATTCTCGTTGGGCTATTGCCGCCCAATAGTTTGGAACAGCGCTTTGTAGAACTGCTTGCAAAAGATGAAAGTGTGTTAGTTTTAACCGAAGCAACTTCAAATTTGAATAATGAAAATTTCATTTCGGCAATTGACCAACTTATAGCACCTTTGACCGAGGAAGACTTCAAAAAATTACGGCCGGACATTTTGCTCTCTTTCGGCGGAATGGTGGTTTCAAAAAAAATAAAAGCATTCCTTCGAAATTTCCCCCCCGTTGAACATTGGCATGTGGATGGCAAAAAAGCGTACAATACCTATTTTGTGCTATCGAAGCATTTCAAAACCACGATAAACAATTTTCTTGCGGAATTTCTTCCGAAAACAACTGCCGTAAAAAGTGAGTATCAAAAGTATTGGTTGAACGTAAAAGAACACAGATTGCAACGCCACGACGAATATGAAAAGGAAATTCCATATTCCGATTTTATGGTTTTTTGTGAAGTGTTCCGCCAACTTCCCCAAAACGTACAGTTGCAATTGAGCAATAGTGCGACCATTCGTTATGCGCAACTTTTTGACATTCCACCTTCCGCCGAAGTATTTTGCAACCGCGGCACCAGCGGGATTGATGGCAGTACAAGCACGGCGGTTGGAGCCGCCTATGCTTCAAAATTGCCGACCGTCTTTTTAACCGGCGATCTCAGTTTTTTTTATGACAGCAATGCACTTTGGAACAATTATATTAAGAGGAATTTTAAAATAATAGTAGTCAATAATGGCGGTGGCGGTATTTTCAGGATACTTCCCGGGCAAAAGGACTCAAATCTTTTTGATACCTATTTTGAAACAAAGCATAATTTAAGCGCAAAACAACTTTCCGAAATGTATGGCTTCAGATATGGAATAATTGACAAAGCGGAAAATCTAAAGGAAAAAATTAAAGATTTCTTCAGTAAAAACGAAGGGCCGGGTTTATTGGAAATTTTTACCCCGTCCACGCTAAATGACAAAGTGCTTTTGGATTATTTCAAATTCCTTTCATAAAAAACCTTTTCCCCAAGTTACGGCTTCAATGAGATTGTGATAGACCCCGTATGGTTTTTTGCAGAACTTGGCTTCCAATTCAGAATTTAGATAGCCCGCTTCGCTGTAATTTACAACTCCCAATGCCTTGAGAGAGGGCACCTTGTTTAAATATTTATAATCCAAAGGTTGAATGGCGTATGAATTAATTCTATTTGAAATATAAACCCACGGTTTGCCTTTGGTTATATTCAAAATTAACAAGATAACGGAAAGATCTTTTTTATAAGAGAGCATTATTCCTTCTTTGGCCTCTACAATAACAACATTTCCGTAGAAAAAATAATTCCCTATTTCCATTTCCATTATTTTGGTCAATTGGAATTCCGGAGGAAGATTATGTTGAGGATTGTTTTCCATAATATCCGTGAATTTACTTTTTAAGCTTCAATTGCTTGTACGTGTTTCACGTTTTTTTTAACTATAAAATAGTACCTTTGCAACTATGATAAAACTGGGCGAATACAATACTTTGGAAATACTTCGGGAAACCGAACCAGGCCTATATTTAGGCGATGAAGAAGAAAATGTGGTGCTTTTGCCACACAGGTATAAGCCGGAAGAATATGAAATTGGTGATAAAATTTCCGTCTTCATTTATTTGGATAATGAAGAACGGCCCATTGCCACCACCTTGGATCCTTTTCTACAGTTAAATACATTTGGTTATCTGCATTGCAGCGCAGTTACGGAATATGGTGCTTTTATGGATTGGGGCTTGGAAAAGCAGCTTTTTGTTCCCTTCAAAGAACAGGCGCGCCCTATGAAAAAGGGAAATTGGTACATTATCTACCTTTATATTGACGAAAAAACCAACCGTTTGGTGGGTTCCAGCAAAACGAACCATTTTCTTCAAAATGAAACGCTTACCGTTGAACCTTATCAGGAAGTAAATATTTTGGTAACACACCTTACAGAAAAGGGCGCAAACGCAATTGTAAACGGCGTTCACAAAGGGCTTATTTATATTGAGGATATTTTTGAAGACATTCGCAC
>Ga0079224_100005329_pt1 | contig 16861 bp, 12 predicted proteins | sample Stecom2015_FD_80414 | JGI IMG/M metagenome (GOLD analysis project Ga0079224, IMG submission 80414) | Agricultural soil microbial communities from Utah to study Nitrogen management - Steer compost 2015 | ecosystem: Environmental > Terrestrial > Soil > Agricultural land | place: USA: Utah... | reverse complement strand
GTGAGCAGAACTCTCAAGCAAAACAAGGCGGCCAATACCAATTTGATCGGTATGAAAAATTCTGCCGCTACCGCCCGCGAAGGTTTGGCTGATTGTGAAAATGCTTATCAGCAACTGGCGCAGCCGTTTGATATTACTATTCTTGGTATGGGCTCTGACGGTCATACCGCTTCGCTGTTTCCTGATGCAGTTGGATTAGCTGAAGCACTCGACCCCGCCAGCGAAAAATTGTGCGCGGCTATTACGGCACATCCGAGCGAAGTGACCGGTGATATTACCGAGCGCATGACCTTGAATCTTGCCGGCTTGTTGCGTTCGCGCACACTGTTACTGCTGCTGACCGGCGAAGAAAAATTAAACGTGTTTCGTGAAGCACAAGCAGGTAATGATGTTAATGCCATGCCCGTGCGAGCAATACTGCAACAGCAGCAAGTCCCGGTGACTTTGTATTGGGCACCCTAATATTTATTGGAAGAGGATTCAGTCGTGGGCTTAGCCATCAACGAAATTGTTAAAGTAGCACCGGTCATTCCGGTTATGGTTGTAGAGCGTATCGAGGATGCCGTGCCCTTGGCGCGCGCACTGTATAACGGTGGCTTAAAGGTATTGGAAATAACTTTGCGCACGCCCTGTGCACTGGACGCTATTACCGCCATGGTTGAATCCTTGCCCGATGATGCCGTCATCGGTGCGGGCACTATTGTCACTCCCGCTGATCTGGAAAATGCAGTAAAAGCTGGCTCGACCTTTTTGGTAAGTCCCGGCACCACGCCTGCATTAATTGAAGCAGCAAAAGCTTCATCCATACCCTTGCTGCCTGGTGTAGCCACCCCGACTGAAGCAATGAATTTGTATGTTCAGGGTTTTACTCACCTCAAGTTTTTTCCGGCAGAAGCTGCCGGCGGTGTGCCCATGATGAAATCTATCGGTGGGCCGTTACCGCAAATTACTTTCTGTCCTACCGGTGGTATTGATTTAGCAAAAGCACCTTCTTATCTCGCGCTGCCTAATGTGGCCTGTGTGGGTGGTACCTGGATGGCACCGAAGGAGCTGATGCAAGCTGGTCGTTGGGATGAGATCGAACGCCTGGCGCGAGAGGCAGCGAGCCTTCCGCGTTAGTAACAAATTCATATTCTACTATTTCAACCCCGTTCAAGTCGGGGTTTGTCAATTTAACAGGAGACAAGTATGACTATCAGAGTGGCAATCAATGGCTATGGCCGCATCGGTCGCAATGTACTGCGCGCCTTATATGAATCAGGCAAGCGCGAACAAATCCAAATCGTCGGTATCAACGACCTGGGCGACGCCAAGCTGAATGCACACCTGACCAAATATGACTCCGTACACGGTGCATTTAACGGTACTGTGACCGTCGACGGCGATCAGATGATCGTGAACGGTGATGCGATTCGTATTACGTCTGAGCGTGATCCGGCCAAACTGCCTTGGGCTGAGTTGAAAGTTGATGTGGTGTACGAGTGCACCGGTATTTTCACCAGTAAAGAAAAAGCAGGTCTGCACCTGAGTGCTGGTGCGAAAAAAGTCATCATCTCTGCACCTGGTACTGATGTTGATGCAACGGTTGTATATGGCGTTAACCACAAAGTATTGAAGGCAACCGATACCGTAATTTCCAATGCCTCATGCACCACCAACTGTCTGGCGCCAATCGCTAAAGTCCTGAACGATAAATTCGGTATTGTGCAAGGCTCAATGACAACCATTCATGCTTACACCAACGACCAGGTGTTGTCTGATGTGTTCCACAAAGACATCTACCGTGCACGCTCTGCGACTCAATCCATGATTCCTACCACCACCGGTGCGGCAAAAGCTGTTGGTCTGGTATTGCCGGAATTGAAAGGCAAACTGGATGGTATTTCGGTACGCGTTCCAACCATTAACGTGTCACTGGTTGACCTGAACGTATTGGTGGAAAAAGACGTGAGTGTGGAAGCCATCAACGCGGCTATGCAAGAAGCCGCTACCACTGAGATGCCTGGTGTTCTGGCTTATGTTGATGAGCCTCTGGTTTCTGTGGATTTCAACCACAACGCGCATTCATCCAACTACGACTCCCTACAAACCAAAGTGTATGGTAAATGGGTAAAAGTGTTGGCTTGGTATGACAACGAATGGGGCTTCTCCAACCGCATGTTGGATAACACCATGGCGTTAATGCAAGCAAAATAAGGAACGGATAATAATCATGTTAAGACGTACCAAAATCGTCAGTACTCTCGGTCCGGCTTCAGAATCTTATGAAGTTCTGGAAAAACTCATTCTCGCTGGCGTGAACGTTGTGCGTTTAAATTTTTCTCACGGCTCGCCGGATGATCATCGGCGCCGTGCGGAAATGGTGCGCGAAATTGCTGCCAAGCACGGCTTGTTTGTGGCGGTGCTGGGTGATTTGCAAGGTCCAAAAATCCGTATCGCGCGCTTCGCGCAAGGCAAGATTTATTTGAACATTGGCGACAAATTTATTCTTGATGCGGCGTTGGAGCGCGATGCCGGTGATCAACATCAGGTCGGGATCGATTACAAAGAGTTGCCCGGTGATTGTAAGGCGGGCGACTTGTTGCTGCTCGACGATGGCCGCGTAGTATTGCGGGTTGATCGCATCGAAGGCACCAAGATTTTCACCACCACGACCGTTGCCGGTCCTCTTTCTAACAACAAAGGTATCAACCGACAGGGCGGTGGCTTAACTGCGCCTGCACTGACCGAAAAAGATCATGCCGATATCAAAACTGCGGCCGAAATCGACGTTGATTATCTGGCCGTATCCTTCCCGCGCAGCGCAGAGGATATGAATACGGCACGTGCACTGTTAGAAGCCGCCGGTGGCAAGGCTGGATTGGTGTCCAAAATCGAACGTGCCGAAGCGGTTGCTGATGACGAAACTCTGGATGCAATCATCCGTGCCAGTGACGCGGTGATGGTAGCGCGTGGTGATTTGGGCGTAGAGATTGGCGATGCAGCCCTGATCGGTGTACAAAAACGCATTATCGAGCGTTCGCGGGCCCTGAATAAAGTCGTGATTACCGCTACCCAGATGATGGAGTCAATGATCAACAGTCCGCTGCCTACGCGTGCTGAAGTGTTTGACGTTGCCAACGCGGTGCTCGACGGCACTGATGCAGTGATGTTGTCTGCCGAAACAGCGGCGGGCAATTTCCCCGTACAGACTGTTGAAGCCATGGTGCGCATTATTCTCGGTGCTGAAGCTCATCCTACGGCAAGTTACAGCCGTTATCGCAGACATGAAAAGCTGGGCGAGATCGACGAGTCTATCGCGCTCGCAGTGATGTATGCGGCGAACCATCTCGACGGTGTTAAAGCCATCATCGCGTTGACAGAAACTGGCAGTACACCACGCTTGATGTCTCGTACCAGCTCGCAGTTGCCGATCTTCGCATTTTCGCGTCACATCCACACGCAAAGACGTGTCGCTTTATATCGTGGGGTGCATCCAGTGCCTTTCGATTCGGCAAGTGTTCCTTCGGCTGAAGAATACCTGCGCGCGGTCAATCACCTGAAGTCGACAGGTGTCTTGGTGGATGGCGATCTGGTTATCTTATCCAGCGGTGATACCAGTGTATTTGGCGGCACCAACACCATGAAGATTATGCGTGTCGGATCCTGATATTGATGGTGTGAAAATATAGCCACTACTATCAGCGTAAAAAACGGCAGCTCAGCTGCCGTTTTTTTATTTGATCTGGTATGAATGGGGTTTTATAGCCAGGCTCAACAGGGGTAAAAAACGGATGCAAAAGTTTATTGGCGTCTTGATTTTGATGTGTGGTTTACCGGTATGGGGTATCACAACAACAGATGAATGGCAGCAAGGTGCGATTATCCGTGCTCAGGTAGAGCCAGGTGTAAAAGTCGAATTTCTCGGCCGTGAAGTTAGAGTTGCACCCAATGGAAAATTTGTAATTGGTCTGGGGCGCGATTTTGGTACTAAGGCCGAAGTTACCACTACGGCGGCCGATGGCACGCGGAAGGTGCATGAGTTTGCGGTTAAGCAGCGCGAATACAATATTCAGCGGGTGACGGGTGTTCCTCAAAAAACAGTCACCCCAGATCCCGAGCAGGTCGAGCGCAGTCGTCGTGAGGCTGCGCTTACCAACGCCGCGCGGAAACAGGATCTCGCTCTGACGTATTTTGCCGATTCGTTCATTTGGCCATTGGTTGGGCGGATCACCGGTGTTTATGGCAGTCAGCGTTTTTATAACGGCAAGCCCAATTCGCCTCATTACGGGGTCGACGTGGCGGCACCTGTTGGTACTCCCGTAGTTGCTCCAGCGGCAGGGGTAGTTACTTTAGTCCATCCAGACATGTTCTTTTCTGGCGGTACATTGATCATTGATCACGGCCACGGTTTGTCTTCGACCTTTATCCACTTGAGCAAGATTCTGGTGGCTGAGGGTGACGACATAAAGCAAGGACAGGAGATTGCCTTGGTCGGTGCAACCGGGCGGGCTACCGGCCCTCATTTGGATTGGCGGATGAACTGGTTTGACCAGCGCGTTGATCCCACGCTGCTGGTAGAGCCTATGCCCCGGAAATAATGCCTAGGCTGCCAGGCTACGGCAACACTTTTCAACGAATCATACAATCATTGAAAAACCGGTAACGGTGGCAAAGAGAGGCGCTTTTCGCTGTTTTATCTCAATTACTGAGGTTGGGCTGATAGAGACACATCCGGCTCCGGCAGTGTAAGATAGCGCCCCTTGATTACCCCCTAACGCTGAGAGAGCGGGCGTCATGATTGACAAAAAATTATTGAGCATCCTGGTGTGTCCAGTGAGTAAATCACCATTGGAATACCAGGCAGAAAAGCAAGAATTGATTTGCTGGGCCAGCGGGCTTGCCTATCCTATTCGCGATGGCATTCCCGTCATGCTGGAAAGTGAAGCGCGCCAGCTGACACTCGCTGAAAAAGAACAGCATCAACAAGCCCACTGATTTTTATCTCGTTTGTAATCTGATCACGGACCACCTATGAAGAGCGCTGAAATTCGCGACGCCTACCTGAAGTATTTTGAAAGCAAGGGCCACACCATCGTGCCCAGCAGTTCATTAATTCCTGGTAACGATCCCACTTTATTATTTACCAACGCCGGTATGGTGCAGTTCAAGGACGTATTTCTTGGCTCTGATAAGCGCAACTATACGCGGGCAGCCAGTTCCCAGCGTTGCGTACGTGCGGGCGGTAAACACAACGACCTCGAAAACGTCGGTTATACCGCACGTCACCACACCTTTTTTGAAATGCTGGGTAACTTCAGCTTTGGTGATTATTTCAAACGCGAAGCCATTCAGTACGCCTGGGAATTTTTAACCGAAGTTTTGAAACTGCCCAAAGAGCGTCTCTGGGTCACTGCCCATATTTCCGATGATGAAGCCGCGGATATCTGGGTTAATGAAATCGGTGTCAGTCCTGACCGTATCTCTCGCCTTGATGCCGATAACTTCTGGCAGATGGGTGACACAGGTCCCTGCGGTCCCTGCACCGAAATCTTTTATGACCATGGTGAGGATATTCCGGGCGGACCACCGGGCAGCGAAAACGATGACCTCGATCGCTACATCGAAGTCTGGAACGTTGTGTTTATGCAGTACGAACGTCAGGCAGACGGCTCACTGATACCCTTGCCCAAGCCGTCGGTTGACACCGGCATGGGTCTGGAGCGTATTGCGGCGGTGATGCAAAACGTTCACAACAACTACGACATCGATTTGTTTCAACATCTGCTTAAAGCAGCCGCCGCAGCGACAGGCGCAACGGATCTCGAGAACAAATCCTTGCGCGTTATTGCTGACCACATCCGTTCCTGCTCCTTCCTGATCAGCGATGGTGTATTGCCATCCAATGAAGGCCGCGGTTATGTGTTGCGCCGAATTATTCGCCGCGCTGTGCGTCATGGTCACCAGTTGGGCCAGACTCAGCCGTTCTTCCACAAACTGGTAAAAGCGTTGGCGGAAGTGATGGGTGATGCCTATCCCGAGCTGATCAAAAACCAGGCCCAGATCGAGCGGGTATTGTTACTTGAAGAAGAGCAATTCGAAAAAACCCTGGATAAAGGTATGGCGGTGCTCGAAGATGCATTGGCTAAATTATCTACCCAGGTAATTCCCGGCGAAGTCGTTTTTACGCTTTACGATACCTACGGATTTCCGCTTGATCTCACCAACGATATCGCGCGCGAACGTGCTCTGACCATTGATCTTGAAGGCTATGAAAAAGCCATGGAAGAGCAGCGTGCCCGTGCGCGCGCTGCGGGTAGTTTTAAGGTTGATTACACTGCCGCTGGACTGACGCTGCCCGCGACGGAATTTATTGGCTATGCCTCTTTGGATGAGCAGGGCAGAGTGCTGGCTTTGTTAAAAGGCGGTGTTCAAGTTGATCATCTGAGCGAAGGTGATGAGGGTGTGGTGTTATTGGACAGAACACCTTTCTACGCCGAATCCGGGGGACAGGTAGGCGATAGTGGCTACCTTGAAAACAGCAAGGTGCGGGTGGAAGTCCGCGACTGTCACAAGCAGGGCGCAAGTCATTTGCATCAAGTGCGGGTGTTGCATGGTTCGCTGGCTGTAGGCGATCAAATTGATGCCACCGTAGATTCCGGTGTGCGGCAGGCCACCGCACTCAATCACTCAGCCACGCATTTATTGCACGCCGCCTTGCGCCAGATCCTGGGTGAGCATGTTACGCAGAAAGGTTCGCTGGTGGACTCAGAGCGTCTCCGCTTTGACTTCTCTCATTTTGAAGCGGTTAAACCGGAAGAGTTAAAAGCCGTTGAGAATCTGGTCAATGAACAGATCCGTTTAAACACGCCGGTCGCTATTGAAGAATGCGATATGGAAACCGCCAAACAAAAAGGTGCTATGGCACTCTTCGGTGAAAAATACGGCGACACCGTCCGCGTTCTCACCATGGGTAATGGTTTCTCGGTCGAATTGTGTGGCGGTACGCATGTGAATCGTACCGGTGATATTGGGTTAATTCGCATTGTTTCCGAGTCGGGCGTAGCGGCAGGTGTACGTCGCATTGAAGCCATTACCGGTGGTGCAGCGCTGGCACTCTTTGATCAAACCGAAGCGCTGTTAGATGTTGCTGTTCGTACTTTGAAAACCAACCGTGACAACCTGGCGGAAAAAATCGAACAAGTGGTGAATCACAACCGCAAGTTAGAAAAAGAATTGGCGACGCTCAAAACAAAATTGGCTACCGCTGGAAGCGGTGACCTGGCATCGCAAGCGGTGGCCATTCAGGACATTAAAGTTCTAGCCCTGAATCTGGAAGGCGCCGATAGCAAATCTCTACGTGACAGTGTCGACCAGTTTAAAAATAAACTGGGCCAGGCAGTGGTTCTTCTTGCCGCCGTTGAGGATGGAAAAGTCGCGCTGGTTGCCGGGGTAACGCAAAATATTACCGGCCGGATAAAGGCGGGGGATCTGATGCGTTACGTGGCTGAACAGCTGGGTGGAAAAGGCGGTGGTCGTCCCGATATGGCGCAAGGCGGAGGCACTAATCTCGCTGCGCTGGATTCAGCCCTGGCCTCGGTCGCGCCCTGGGTTGAAGCCCAGTTAACACGGTAAATTGACGTAGAGAAAAGTAAAGGATCCTTTGCAGATTTATTACCAAATGATTGTTAACTTTTAATCTGATTTGTTGTTTAATTGCCCGCCATTTGTGCTGCGATAGCGAATGGCATCACTGAAATCTTAATGAGGAATAGGCCCGCAATGAGCTTATTGGTTCAGAAATACGGCGGCACATCGGTAGGATCTGTTGAACGTATAGAAGCAGTTGCAGACAAAGTTGCTGCGTTTCGTGCGCAGGGTCACGACATGGTGATCGTGTTGTCGGCCATGAGCGGAGAGACTAATCGCTTGATCGCGCTGGCGAAGGAAATTCAGCCCAATCCCGATTCGCGGGAATTGGATGTGCTGGTTTCGACCGGAGAACAAGTGACCATCGCCTTGCTGTGTATGGCCTTGAAAAAGCGCGGTTGGGACGCGCGTTCATATACGGGTGGCCAGGTTCGGATTCTTACCGACAATGCGCACACCAAAGCTCGGATTCTCGCGATTGACGAAGCGAATATGCGCGCTGATCTGGATGCCGGACGAGTCGTTGTCGTGGCAGGTTTCCAGGGCGTAGACGAAAATGGCAACATCACTACACTCGGTCGTGGCGGTTCGGACACTACGGGTGTTGCGCTAGCTGCTGCATTAAAAGCTGATGAATGCCAGATCTATACTGACGTAGATGGTGTCTACACCACCGACCCGCGTGTTGTTGAGCGCGCGCGTCGCCTCGAACGTATCACCTTTGAAGAAATGTTGGAAATGGCCAGCCTTGGCTCCAAGGTTCTGCAAATTCGTGCGGTTGAATTTGCGGGAAAATACAACGTTCCTTTACGCGTGTTGTCCAGTTTTAAAGAAGGTTCGGGTACCTTGATTACCCTCGACGAGGAAAATTCTACGATGGAACAACCTATTGTGTCCGGTATCGCGTTTAATCGTGATGAAGCTAAAGTAACTGTGGCGGGCGTGCCGGATACTCCTGGTGTAGCCGCTAAAATTCTTGCCCCCGTTGGCGCAGCGAATATTGAAGTGGATGTTATCGTGCAAAACGTTGCGGCAGATAACACCACCGACTTGACCTTCACCGTCAACAAAAATGACATGAATAAAGCCGTAGCTGCTTTGGGTGATGTTGCCAAAGAATTAGGTGTGCGCGAAATCAGAAGCAACGATGAAGTTGCCAAAGTTTCGATCGTAGGTGTTGGTATGCGTTCTCATGCTGGCGTGGCGTCAAAGATGTTTACCGCCCTGGCCGAGGAAGGCATTAACATTCAAATGATCACCACGTCCGAAATTAAAATTTCGGTCATTATTGACGAACGCTATTTGGAATTGGCAGTGCGTACGTTGCATACCGCATTTGGCCTGGACGCTGAACCATCCGAAGTTCGGATGCGAGGATAAATCTTCAACTTTTCTGCATTAAGCGTTATTGTTGACGATAAAAAGCAGGACCGCTCTTTACAAAACGTAATAAATTTACGTAAGAAGTTTTAACTGGGGGGCTTCCTTTTCGCCAGAAGTGGACGATACTTGTTACCAAGGCATCTTCTTGGATGGCGATCAGGGTGAGTAGAGAGTCAGCGAAGGTGGGAACCTTTGCGATTCTTACAGGATGAGCTAAAGGAGAAATTGAGATGTTAATTTTAACCCGCCGTATTGGCGAAACCTTAATGGTTGGCGATGAAGTAACAGTCACCGTATTAGGTGTTAAGGGAAATCAGGTACGCATTGGTGTTAATGCACCGAAAGATATCGCAGTACATCGCGAGGAAATTTATCAGCGTATCCAACGGGAGAAGCAACTTCAGGAAGAGCAGGACAATTAATATCTCGTTAATTTGACCCGCTTGGCAGAACACTCGCGATGTATAGAGATATAACAATCGTCGCAGTGTTCACTGCATCGCAAACACGTTGTTCATCGTAAAAATCAGTCAATTACATAAAAATTTATTGCCAATAAACCTTTGAATTTCAGTTAACTATGGTATTATGCCGCTCCTGTTGAGTAGCGCATTATTCCTTAAGTTTTTACTGCCAGCGTTGATTCAATGCAAGTAAAAACGGATAAATTCAGGTGCTGATATCCAGCAAGGAATTTTCCAGCGTGCTAGGCACGATGTGAGAAGCAAGTTTCGGAGAGGTGGCCGAGTGGCCGAAGGCGCTCCCCTGCTAAGGGAGTATACCCGTTAAACGGTATCGAGGGTTCGACTCCCTCCCTCTCCGCCATATAGCGCATAAAAAAGCCCAATCGTCTGATTGGGCTTTTTTTATATCTGCTGTTTTGGTCAGCTAAGGAATGGCTGCTCCAGTATTCCACTCCGAGGGTCACGTCGTTCAATGCGCTCATGACCGATTGTAGAACCATGAGCGCGCTGCGCTATTGTTACAGCGCCTGCATTTTTTGCAGTTGCTCGCGTAACTTCTCTACCGCCACTTTGGTTTCGGCCAGGCGTGTACGTTCCTTCTCTACCACATCAGCCGGTGCCTTATCGACGAAGGCGGCGTTGGCCAGCTTCGCTTCAGTGCGAGTAATGTCCTGCTCCAGTTTACTGATTTCCTTATCCAGACGTGCCAGCTCGGCGTCCTTGTCAATCAGGCCGGCCATCGGCACCAGGATTTCCATAGCACCGACCAATGCAGTTGCCGACATGGGTTCTTCATCACCCGCATTTAGCCAGGTTACGCTTTCCAGCGATGCCAGTTTGATCAGATACTGACGGTTGGCTTCGAGACGCTGCAGATCTTCCGGGCGACCATTCTTGAAGTAGAGCGGAATGTTTTTGGCGGGAGAAATATTCATCTCACCGCGAATATTGCGCACGCCAAGAATCACCGCTTGTAGCCAGGACACATCATCCAGTGCCTGTTGATCAATCTTGCTGTCATCGGCCACCGGGTAGGGTGCCAGCATAATGGTTTCGCCTGAAGCACCGGCAAGCGGACGAATCTTTTGCCAGATTTCTTCAGTGATAAACGGCATCAGGGGATGTGCCAGACGCAAGGTGGTTTCCAGAACACGGATCAGGGTGCGGCGGGTGCCCACTTTTTGGGCTTCGCTGAATTGCTCGCCCCACAGAATAGGTTTGGATAATTCCAAATACCAATCGCAGTATTCATTCCAGATAAATTCATAGATGGCCTGGGCGGCCAAATCGAGGCGATAACTGTCGAGGTATTCGCTCACCGCTTTTTCCGCCAGCTGCAGGCGAGAAATGATCCAGCGATCAGCAATAGATAATTCATAGTCGGTATCAGCCGCTGCTCCGCAATTTTTATCCTCGCACTGCATCAGCACATAGCGCGTGGCGTTCCAGATCTTGTTGCAGAAATTGCGATAGCCTTCGACGCGACCCATATCAAATTTGATATCGCGCCCGGTCGATGCCAGTGAACAGAAGGTAAAGCGCAAGGCATCGGTTCCGTAGGCGGCAATCCCTTCAGGAAACTCTTTGCGGGTCTGCTTTTCGATTTTGGCGGCATCTTTGGGTTGCATCAAACCGGTGGTACGTTTTTGGACGAGGGTTTCCAGATCAATGCCGTCGACAATATCCAGCGGGTCTAACACGTTGCCTTTGGACTTGGACATTTTCTGGCCTTGGCTATCGCGCACCAGTCCATGAACGTACACCGTTTTAAACGGAATCTGCGCCTGACCTTGTTCATCTTTAACCAGATGCATGGTGAGCATAATCATCCGCGCCACCCAGAAAAAGATAATGTCAAAACCGGTGACTAATAAATCTGTCGGATGGAATTTTTTCAGCAGATCCGTCTGCTCGGGCCAGCCGAGAGTAGAGAAGGTCCACAGGCCGGAACTGAACCAGGTATCGAGAACATCTTCGTCCTGTTGCAGAGCGATCGCATCGCCCAGCTGATACTTACTGCGTACTTCGGCCTCGTTGCGGCCGACATAGACTTTGCCTTCCGCATCGTACCAGGCGGGAATCCGATGACCCCACCACAGCTGCCGGCTGATGCACCAATCCTGAATATCGCGCATCCACGCGAAGTACATATTTTCATACTGCTTAGGTACAAACTGGATGCGTCCATCTTCTACGGCGGCAATGGCAGGCTCCGCAAGCGGTTTGGTGCTGACATACCATTGATCGGTCAACCAGGGCTCGACAACGACGCCAGAGCGGTCACCGCGTGGCACCTTCAAGGCGTGATCATCAATTTTTTCAAGCAGGTCAGCCGCTTCAAAGGCAGCAATGATTTGTTTGCGTGCATCATAGCGATCCAGACCTGCGTAAGCGGCTGGCAATTGGCCATCAACCTGATCGTTGATCGAGCCATCGACATTAAATACCTGGGCGTGCGCGAGGACCGCAGCATTTTTATCCAGCACGTTAATCAGGGGCAGGTTATGGCGTTTGCCGACCTCGTAGTCGTTGAAGTCGTGAGCGGGCGTAATTTTTACGCAACCGGTACCGAACTCGCGATCGACATAATCGTCAGCTACGATGGGAATACGCCGATTCACCAGCGGCAACACCACGAATTTGCCAATCAAGGATTTATAGCGCTCATCGTCCGGATGTACCGCCACAGCGCTATCGCCGAGCATGGTTTCCGGACGGGTAGTAGCGACTACCAGATAGTCCTGTCCTTCGGCGGTTTTAGCGCCATCAGCCAGCGGGTAGCGCAGATTCCACAGAAAGCCTTTTTCATCGTGGTTTTCCACTTCCAGATCAGAAATTGCGGTATGCAGTTTCGGGTCCCAGTTCACCAGGCGCTTGCCGCGGTAAATCAAACCGTCATCATACAGGCGTACAAACGCTTCCTGCACCGCGCGCGACAAACCTTCATCCATGGTAAAGCGCTCGCGGCTCCAATCAACGGAGGAGCCGAGACGACGAATCTGCCGGGTGATGGTGCCGCCCGATTGTTCTTTCCATTCCCAGATTTTTTTCAGAAAATCCTCGCGCCCCAGGTCATGACGGCTTACACCCTGCGCGGCTAATTGGCGCTCAACCACCATTTGCGTGGCGATGCCCGCGTGGTCGGTGCCTACCTGCCACAAGGTGTCGTTACCCTTCATACGGCGGTAGCGAATCAATGCGTCCATAACCGCGTTATTAAAGCCGTGACCCATGTGCAAGCTGCCCGTGACGTTGGGGGGCGGAATCATGATGCAATAGGGATCGCCTTCACCGGCAGGTTTGAAATAGCCTTTCTCTTCCCAGGTTTGATACCACTGAGCTTCGATGGATTGGGGCTGATAGGTTTTTTCCATGGAGGTGCTTAACTCTTCGTCTGGTGCCTGAGGTCGGCAAAGTAAGTGAAATCAGTGGCGAGGGATTATACAGATCCGGCGTCTCATGGCCTAGGTAACCGCTGGATAAAGCGAGAAAGATAGACCGGATTTTGCGCTATCTTGGTGTATTATGAACGCCTTTTTAGACGGTGCTTGTAGCTGTCTGCCGGCGCTGCCTATCAACGCCCCTGAGCTGCCAGCCCTACACTCGGTAAATCTGTTACGACGATTATGCACAGAGAATTAAACGTTAAACATATTCTGGTAATACGTTTTCGCCGGATTGGTGATGCGGTATTGGCTACCGCTATCTGCACCAGCTTGCGTCGGACCTTTCCGGAAGCACAGATTGATTATGTGCTGAACGACAATATTACATCCCTGTATGAAGGTCATCCCGATATCGACCGCGTCATTGGTTTCAGTGATGCCGATAATAAAAGCCTGTTTCGTTTTGCGGCTAAAGTGCGCCAGATCATGCGCGAAAAACACTACGACATTATCATCGATACGCGCAGCACCGCGCGCACCTTATTGTTTTCTTTGTTTTCGCTGTCGACGCCATTTCGGATTGGCACTTATAAATCTTACACTCCCTTCATTCACAATTATCGCATCGCCAACCACACAGATACGCGGCAGGATATGGTGCAAAAAAATCTGCTGCTGCTGAAGCCGCTGGAGCAGATTAAACCCGTGACTTACTGTTCCGATTTCAGGCTTTACGCGTCCGCCGATGAGAAGCAAGCCTATCGCGCCTATATGGAAAGTGCGGGAATAGATTTTTCCCGTCCGGTTATTTTAGCGGCGGTTACCGCACGCCAGGTTCACAAAGTGTGGGACAAGTCGAGGATGCAGGCTGTTCTGCAAAAGATGATCGATAACTACGGCGCGCAGATTATTTTTAATTTTGCGGGTGAGCGCGAAGCTTCCTACGCCCGGGAGTTGCATCAAGCCATGGGCAACACCTCGAACGTTCGCGTTGATATCAAAGCGGAGTCGCTGCGAGATTTGTGCGCGCTGATGGCGAACTGTGATTTTTTCTTTGGCAATGAAGGCGGGCCGCGACATATTGCTCAAGCTATGGGATTGCCGTCTTACGCCATCTATCCGCCGGGGCCGTTGAAGTCTGTATGGTTGCCTGGGGCCGGTGAGCGCTACCAAGGCTTGAGCCCTGAGGATATTTATTCGGGGGATAAATTGCGGCCGCTGGATTATCAACAGCGTTTTGACTTGCTCACGGTAGAGCGGGTTTGGGCCGGCCTTGAGCCGATGCTGGAAGCCTATCTGCCGCAGACCTCGATACTAAGCGTCAACGCATCCTAGTTGTTCAGCTTTTTGCTTTTATTCGTTATTCCTTGCCCTTATCCTTTGCCCTTATCCTTACTCTTGTTCGTGCGTGTATCACCGTCAGGCAAAACCAGCGAGGTGACTTTTCACAGCTTGGCGATAGATTTTTCACAGCGCTCGGCGACAGGCTTTTCAAAGCGAAGTGGTAACAATCTACAGCATAAAATAAACCGGTGCGCCGGATAGCGTGATGGATGCCCCCGCAGATGTTATAGACTGCCCATCACGATCAAACGCCTCGCGATGGGCCAACTGCAGTTCATAGGTTTTCACCGTTTCATCACACCAGGCCATCACAATACGCTGCTCGCCGGCTTGAAATTCAAAGCAGTAAACGCCTTCGGCTATATCCTGTTTACGAACAAATTCAGCGCGGCCTAATAAGCGCAGAAAAAATACCAAGGCCGTATAGGCCGAACGCGGCTGAAAGTTATTCAGATCATCAACCAGGCCGTAACCGTGAGCCGATAAGCGCCACCAGTAAACCTGCTCGATGTGGCCTGAGCACAGTGCTATCACCAGATAACGCAGCATGTAATTCGCATAGACATCATCGGTTTCTCCCGGCTCTTCGCGACGCCAGCTGGGCGCAATGTAAGGGCAGCCGATGGGGGACCAGATGCCGGTGTACTTAACCGGCCAGTTCACTTCAGACACAATGACTTTATCGTCGCAGCGATCCGACCACTGCGCCAACGCTTTGAGCAGTGCGCATTTTTCCAACGTCGAAAATTTGCCTTGTTTGTTTTCGGGCGCACCGCGTCGATCAACGTATAGCAAGTGCGACAACGCGGCTAAAGGCTTATCAGCTGGCAGGGCATTGAGCGCCGTGATGATCGGATGGTATTCAAAGTCGATACAGGCGGGGCCGGTAAGTTTTATGTTGGGAAAGCGCTCTTGTAAAGCGAAGACCGGTTGCATCAGCGCCGCATATTCACGCGCGTTCCAGATTCCCCATTTCACGCGATTGAGTGCATGAGTAATTTCGATATGCGCGACTTTATCGGCAATCGCGGGGATGGTTGCTTCCAGAAAATTCTGCCAGAGTTCGGGCTGCAATAGGGCGCGACGATCTTGTAAAAACGCCGCCATAACCTCTACACCTTGTTGATGCAGTTGTTCAACCAGCGCAATGCCGGTTGCCCAATCCGCGAGCGTTTCGTGGTGGCAAAAACGAATCAGGACGGGTGGGTTACCCAACTCGCTCAGCAGCGCCAGCTCGCGTTCGATATATTCTGATTGCGGATGCAGGGCCACACCAATACGGTTCTGTAATGACAAGGGTCGCTGATAACTTTCCCGCAGTAATGTTTTATAGCCTGAATAAATACCGGGTAGCGCTTTGAGCGATTGCCACGCGGTTTGCAGTGCATAAGGAATATTCCGCTCACGCTTCTTCTCGCGGCGATCCAGAACGGTCATGGGTTGCGCAGATTTTTCATCCCACAACCAGATATCACGCAGAGCAGGGTAGACGGGCCGTTCGTCAGCTTGTTGCCGACGTCTTTTTAAATAGCGCAAAGGGCGGCGGTATTTACGTGAGCGGGTATGCCACTCAAACCGGCGGCGATATTTTTGCTCAAGTTTGTCCAGCTCTGTGGGAATATCCTCATGGTTACAATAGATATACTTAAAAATACGCAGATAAGCGCCGGGTAGAATCACTCGAGACAAATCGCGTGCCCGCTGCTCGTTGGTCAGCGGCGCGTCCTGAATCGTACAACGGTTCAGGTCAATCATCTGCGGCTGTAACTAGCGGCCATTGCTATCGCGGGGCAGCAAGATATTCTGGTTGCCCATATCGCCGTGCATAAAACCGGCATCGTGCATAGCGCGAATGGCGGGCGCGACGGTCAGCAACAAATCCATCAAGGGTTCGTTATCGCGTTGGTTGTAGTAAATGTCCGAAAGCGCATCTCGAAAACAAATACCCGGTTCATACAGGCACAGGTAGTAGCTTTCCAGTAGCCGATTATTTTCCCAGCGGTCCAGCCAGGCAATGGGCGCCGGGGTGCCGATGTTATGATCTTGAAGATATCTGGCAGCGCGATAAGAACGCTCTGCCTTGGATTTTTTGCGCTGATCGGACCAATCTTTTAAACGGCTCTGCCGCTTAAAGACTTTAACCGTAATTACCCGCTCACCCGCGTCAGTGTTAAAAGGCAGCTTCACCACATAATCCGCACCAAAAGACAAACGCTCGGTGTGCTGCGCAAGCAGCTGCGGCAGCTGAGCTAATTGCTCGCGTACCACTTGTGTATTAAATGCATCCGCCACCGCCCCCTGATAAGGGCCGATGGCGGTAGGAGTAATGTCTGGGCTGCTCAAACCGATACCTTAACGTTAATCTTGATGACGAGGCCGCTGTTGTTCAGCTGGGGCTTGCTTGTCCATAAACTGATGTTCGTACAGCTTGGCTTCGGTTAAGAAAAAATAAGCCGATTGCAGGGTAGCGCGAATAAACCCGCGCCAACCGCACAAAAAATGACGGTTAAAAAAATAGATTTTGATAAACATCACTGGAAAGATAAAGATCATTCGCAGTGCCGAAAAAGGCCGACCTTTGGCAATCCGCTGTTGCGCTTTTAAACTCGCGTAGCCATTGTTTTTTAACAGCATGGAATCTACGGTCAGATAACC
>Ga0079224_100005328_pt1 | contig 16861 bp, 15 predicted proteins | sample Stecom2015_FD_80414 | JGI IMG/M metagenome (GOLD analysis project Ga0079224, IMG submission 80414) | Agricultural soil microbial communities from Utah to study Nitrogen management - Steer compost 2015 | ecosystem: Environmental > Terrestrial > Soil > Agricultural land | place: USA: Utah... | reverse complement strand
ATCCAAACTGCTCTAATGGAAGAAGTTATTTTCAGAGGATATATTGCTACTAGACTCAGAGGTTTATTTAAAAATAGATGGGTATCAATCATTTTAGGTGCAATAATGTTTTCACTTGTTCATATAGCAGCAATTATTTCAGTTTCTAACCTAACAATTATTGAAGCTATAATGAGTAATTGGGTAAAACTAAGTTACACATTTGTATTTCATATCATTGCTCAACTTATACACGAAAAATATAATAATTTGGCTGGGCCAATCATTTTACATGGGATTGGAAATATACTTGTTAAATGGATGTTATAAAAAGGGATTCAAGAATTTTTTTAAAAGAATGTGAACATTTCATTAAAACATTAATGGCATACAAAATAATGTCTTTATAAAGCGCTTATTTTTTTATAAACTCAATGGAAAACCGTTGTATTGTATGTTACAATGAATTCGATAGTACAAAATTCAGAATTGCTTTAGGGATAAGAAAATCAATTTAATATATAAGTACAAGACTTTTTGATTCTTATTAAAGTATTAAAGGATTTATGTCAATATAAATATTTGTAAAAACAAGTGGAGGGTTTAATATGAAATATTGTCCAAATTGTGGTCAAGGATTGGTTCCAGGAACTGCTGTATGTTTATCATGCGGTCACATCATTGGACCAATAAAAAATACAAATAGAAAAGGAATCGGACCAGCAACAGTATCTGTAGTCTTTGGATCATTAGGATTTTATCCGTTAATTATTGTTGGCTCTATTGTCGGATTAATCTGTTCAATTGTAGTCATCAATGATGATGAAAGTCCATATAAGCGTAGAGCTCAAATTGGCTTGTGGTTATCAATTGGTTCACTTGCTTTATGGATAATGATTATATTACTGATTGTACGTGCAGCTACATATTATTAATTAATAAATTAATAATTAAAAGGTATGATACTAGAAAATTAGTATCAATCTTTTTATGTATTTGACTAAATACTTTAAAATTGGTGAGTGTTTTAAAGTATCAAATTTGAACTCATAAAAATATGATAAGGAAAAATTAAATGAAAAAACTAAAAAAATGGCAGTATCCTTTTTATGCACTTGGGGCTTTTGGTGCAAATTTAATGATGATTGTTGTATCAGCCTATGTGATTGATGCATTTTCAACAGCAGGTTTTGTTCAAAATATTGAAAGTTGGACTTTTGCAAATAAAACACTCGTTGTAGTTGGTGTATTTAGTATCTTAGTTACAATATCAAAAGTTATCGATGGATTTATTGATGTGCCATTTGCATGGTTAACGGATAATCTAAAAACAAGATGGGGTAAAAGAAGACCATCCATATTAATTGCTTTTATTCCGCTAATGCTATCTTATTTAGGTTTAGTATTTCCGCTTGAAAATGTAGAAAATTCAATGGTAAACACTGTATGGGCTTTTGCAATGTTAACCATCTTCATTTCATCTTACACATTGTTAATGGTAAGTTATTATGCTACGTTCTCTGAAGTAACAGAAGATCAAGCTGGAAGAATTAGTTTATCAAACTGGAAAGCATTCTTTGATACGATTGGATATTCATTAGCTTATGCCTTAATTCCTTTATTTATTGGATTTAATATTAACATTCAATTGATTGCACTTGGAATATTCCCATTAGTGTTTACAATGTTGATTCCTTTATTTATGATTAAAGAACCTTCAAATGTAGGTGAAGCAAACGAGAAGAAGGAAAAAGAAGGATCGATGTTTTCAAGTTTTAAACATGCTTTTTCTAATAAACAATTTAGAGTTTGGGTATTAGTATTTGGTGTATTCTACTTTGCACTTCAATTATTCTTAGTTTCACAAAATGTTTATGCATCAGGTCCAATGGGACTAAATGGATGGCAAATTGCAATTATGAATACTGCAGCATTTGCACCAGTACCAATCATGTTAATCATCTATCGTAAAGTTATGGCTAAAAAAGGATTTAAGTTTGCTTTTCAAACAGCAATTATTGCATTTATTGTGGCAATGTCATTCTTCGCAGTAGCGTATGTTGACATCATTCCACAAGTCTATGTAAGATTAGCAATTGGTGCTACTGGTGCTACAATTGGTTCATATGGTATTGGTGCATTCTTTAGTGCCCCATACCTAATCCCATCACAAATTGCAGCTGAAGAGAAGAACTTAGGTGTAAATACACCTGCGATGTTCTTTGCAGTCCAAGGTGTTGTCAATGCCATTGTTGGGGCTTTATCAACTGGATTCTTATGGTTAAATTTAAAAGAAATTAAACCTGAAGGCAACGAATTGCTAGGCTCATATTTAGCAATCTTTGTAATCGCTTTTGTATGTATTTTAGCTTTAATTGCAAGTATTTCTATGAAGGGTTCATTCAAAGAAATTGGCAAGAAGAATAAGGTTTAATTTTTAAATTATGCGCCACTTTGTAAGAATTTTTATTAAAATTACTGGATGGATTTCACTCTTAATATTCTTTAAACCAAAAGTTTATTATGAAGATAAAAAGGTTCAAAAACGACGTATTAAAAAAGGTGCGTTAATAATTAGTAATCATAAAAAACCACTGGATTTCATGTTTATTTTTTATCTATTTATTACTAGATCCATTCACTGTATAGTGGCTGAAACAATCTATGAAAGTAATAAGTTTGTAACATGGATTTTAGACATGTTGGGATCAATTAAAACAAATCGATTCACTAAGGATATGACATTTTTATCAAAAGCAATAAATATATTAAATCGTGGTGGTGTCGTAGAGATTTTCCCAGAAGGTAGACTTCCAATAAATGATGAATTGTTACCATTTAATCCAAGTTATATTTATATTGCATTACATGGAAATGCACCAATTTTACCGATATATCACACAGGTGATTATGGCTTCTTTAAACGCCAAAAAGCGATTATTGGCAAACCAATTGATGTAAGATGTTTTATTAAAGAAACAGAACCAACAAAAATCGAAATTGAAAATTTGAATCAATATTTTCAAAATAAAATTATTGAATTAAAACAAACTTTAGAAGCAAAGTTAAATAAGAAATGATTAAAATTTACATTATGCCACACCTTGAAGATTATATGACTTATTACCAATCTTTATATGGTGTTGAAAGTCAATTAACTACCACATATACAAATGAAAAAAGCAAGATGGAAAGTATTTCTACTGAAGTCTTGCTTAACTATGCTTTATTTGATACTTATCAAAATAAACTTAGTTTTCCAATTGAAACATCCAAAAATGGTAAGCCAGTGCTCATAAATGAGACTGGCATTCACTTTAATAAGAGTCATAGTAAAAAATATGGTCTGGTTGTTATTAGTACTCATGAAATAGGTTGTGATATTGAGTATATCAAATCTGATTTTAAGTTAATTCCAAATGTTTTAACTGCTAAAGAATTACAAGTATATGAAGCAGCTCATGAGCGTACTAAACCGAATATATTTTATAAATACTGGACTGCAAAGGAATCATTTTTAAAGTTACAAGGTATAGGAATTACAAAAAAACTTTCAAATTATCATTATGAATTTATAAATGATCATGAAGGCTTTATTGAAAATAACTATATACATCAATTTATTATCGATATGCATTTGGTCGCAATCGCAACCAAATACAAACAAGAAATTGAAGTTTATCATGTAGATAAAAACTTAATTGATAAGTTTTTAATAAGTATCAAATCATTGTAAATTGTTAATTATACGATTGTTTTGTATAATAGATTTACTTGTAAACATTTAAAAGGGAATAATATGCAAGAGAAAACAGCCAAGACAATTAAAATAATCGTATTTATCATAACTTTTGGCATCATCGGTTTCTTTATGATATATTTTGCTGACTTCTTTATTAGTTTAGCTAGCTTAGAAGCGCGTCAAGAATTACGCACTCAAGTTAGAGAAATGGAATATTGGGGTTGGTTTTTAGTCTTTGGTATACAGTTTGTTCAAGTCTTTATAGCTTTCTTACCAAGTGAACCAGTAGAACTTTTAATGGGAATGATTTATGGCACTTGGGGAGGACTATTCGTCGGCCTTATTGGAGTTTTTTTAGGGACAATATGCTCATATTATTTAGCTAAATGGGTAGGTGTACCATTCTTTAAATTGTTCATAAAGAAAAATTATTTTGAAAAATTAGAATTTCTTCAAGATGAAAAGAAAGTAGCAATTAGTGTCTTTATTGCATACTTAATGGTTGGTGTACCAAGTGATGTTGTTACTTATTTAGGACCTACTTTAAAAATTAAACCTTGGAAATTTTTCTTTTTATCAACCATTGCTAGAAATCCTAAAATTGTTACCTCAACATATGTGGGTCATCACTTAGTAGAAGGCGATATTATTTTATCTATCGTTGTATTCTTTGGCACTGGATTATTAAGTGTGATTTCTATCATTGTCGGTAGATACTTAACAAGAAAAAAAGAAGTTATTCCAGTAGAAGGGGATTATGATGATAGTAACAATCTTCATTAAACTCACAGGTGTTCTACTGGCATTTCCGTTTTTTAAACCAAAAATTATCGGTAGAAAAAACTTAAAACATAAGGGTAAGTTGATTATTGTCAGTAATCATACAAGCAATTATGATCCGATTCTAATGTATATGTTGTTCTTATTTAGAAGGATTTACCCATTAACTGCAGAAATATTATTTACTTATAATAAATTATTTTCTTGGATGTTACGTCAACTTGGATGTTTTGCAGTTGATCGTAAGAATGGTGATTCAAATGCGCTACACTTCATGGATAATAAATTGTCAAAAGGTAAAGCGATTCTAATCTTCCCAGAAGGTAAAAGATCAAAAGAAATAACAACTTTTAAAAATGGTGCAGTTACTGCAGCTATGAAGAATGATTGTTATATATTACCTATTTATATTGATGGTAATTACGGCATTTTTAAAAGAGTTAGAGTGGTTGTTGGAGAAAAAATCGACTTTTTCTCAAATAAAAAAGCGGATTATGGCCGAAATGAAATTATGGAAAATACTAAAATTTTACAAGAAAAAGTTACAGAGTTAAAAACAAGATTAGAAAAATAACAAAATTGAAGGTTTCAGATATGTTAAATAGTAAAAACGCAATCGAATATTTTAAACAAGACCCTGGATTCCCTAGGTTCTTTAGTTTACTAGAATATTATCAAGATGATACTTTTTTGGAATATCATATCGACAAGACAATATTTAAAGTAAGTTATAAAGAATTTGTTCAAGATGTCAGAATAAAAGCTGCTAAATTACATGCTTATGCATCAAATATTGAAAAGAATAGTTTTGTTGCGATTAAATTACCTAATTCACCAGAATGGCCAGTCTATTTTTGGGCTACCTTAATGGCTGGTTATAAACCAGTTTTAGTTGATGCAAATTTAGGTGTTGCGGAGATTAACTATTTATTAAAACAATCTCTAGCCAAAGCTATCATTTCAAATGATAAACTTGAATATGATGCATATTTAATTAATAAAAATGATTTAAATAATCAAATGCCTGACATGTTGTTTAAACCATCATGGTCAAATGAGATTGCCTTTTGCTCATCTGGAACAACAGGCAATCAACATATTTATGTATATGATGAAAAAGCAGTATCGCTTCAATTATTAAATGGTGAATACATTTTAACTAAATCAAAAAACTTAATGTATGATAAAGAACAAGGACCAATTAAGAATTTAGCATTCCTACCATTCCATCATATTTTTGGTTTTGGTGCTGTTTTAATGTGGTATTCCTTCTTTGGTAAAACAATTGTTTTTCCAAGTCAAATGTCAGTCAATGAAATACTTTATACATGTCAAAAACATGGGGTCACACATATTTATTCCGTTCCTGCCTTTTGGAATAGAGTTGCTAAAAATATCATTCAATTAAGTGAAAATTCAAACTTCATTAAACGCTCATACATCAATAAAGTTTTAACTAAAGGTTTTGAGATTCAAAGAAGAAAAGGCGAAAAAGGTCGAATTCAGATTTCTAAAACTCTAGCCAGAAAACTTCAAACGAATTTATTTGGTAATAAGGTTAAGTTTATGATTTCAGGTGGAGACTATATTTCGACTGAGACCTTGAGAATTATTAATAGCATTGGTTATCCATTAAACAATGGATTTGGTATGACAGAAGTTGGTATTTCATCTGTTGAAATGGATGAAAATATTGAACATCGCATTTTCGGTTCAATTGGTATTAATTTCCCTTCTTATGAATATAAGATGGAATTTAATGAAATTTATCAATCAAATGAATTATTGATACGTGGTGAATCAACTTATGCTGCAGAAATCATCGATGGTGTTGTTATTCCCCATGATCGAAACGAATGGTTACACACTGGTGATGTCGTTGAAGAAGGTCCGACTGGACTTAAAATCGTTGGTCGTATGAAAGACTTATTATTCTCTGATTCTGGTGAAAAAATATCACCATCTGAATTAGAAAAATATTTTACTAAGATTCCATTTGCAAAACTTACATCAGTTGTTGGAATTAAGAATGGTATTTATGATCAGCTCTCACTTATTATTAATTTGAATAAAGAATTAAGTTTTGATGAGAAAAATATGATTTCAAATGCAGTTTATGCTGTCAATCAAACGCTACTTACACATCAAAGAATTTTGAAAATATATATAACAAATGATGATTTATCCCAATTTATGCTAATCAAACCACAGCGTTTAAAAATTGTTAACTATATAAATGAAAATCCAAATAACTTTGAAATTTTAATTCCAAGAAATGATTCATATATCTTGAATTTAGAAGATAAATCATATGATGAAGTAAGGCAACAAATTAGAAAAATCTTTATTAAAGTGCTTGAAAACGAAAATTTAAACATACATGATGATAGTCACTTTATGTATGATCTTGGTGGCGATTCATTGGGTTTTTACATTTTAGTAAATGAAATCAGTGCACTCATTGGTATAGAAGCAGTGAATGAAGAATTATTAAAATGTTATTCAGTCAATACATTTACGCACTTATATGTGAAACACCGTAAACATAAGAAAATAGTTTAATTAGGAGAAACTAAATGATTGTTTTAATTTTAACTAAAATTGTATTAGTTCCTGTTTTGTTTGTTTATTTTAAAATTAAAACAATCAATAAACAGTTTAGAAAAATTAAGGGTAAAGCAATTATAATTTCAAATCATAAGAGTTTCTGGGATGCTTTACTCATTACTTACTATTACTGGACTGAAACCATTCACTTCTTAGTAAGTAAATCAGTTTTCGATCGTAAAAATTTTGGTTCATGGTATATGAGACAAATTGGTGGTATTGAAACACCACTTGTCAATAGTGGACTAAATCCAATAAGTGGTGCAGTAAGTGTTTTACAAAAAGATAGAAAAGTAGTCATCTTTCCTGAAGGTAGAATCAATAAAACAGATAATTTCTTACCATTTAAAAGTGGTGCTGTGCTTGCAGCATTAAAAACTGGAGCTCCAATCATACCACTTTATATTGGTGGTAAATATGGCTTATTTAAGAGAGTTAAAGTAGTCTTAGGAAAACCAATATATATTGATGCAATCTTAGGTGATAAAAGTGGTAAACAAGCTGTTTTAGAAGGTACTAAGTATTTAGAAAATGTCATGAATAATTTAAAAAAACAAGCGAATTAAAATGGTATATATGATAACATTAACAGATTTCTTTGGAATAGGTGGATATGAAAGAACTCCAGAAGGTGCATGGAGTTTTGAACATATATTTTTTACATCAGGGATGATACTTATCACAATCATTTTAGGTATTTATCTAGGTATTAAATATAAACAAAATCATGAAGTTATAAAAAAGACTATCGTGATTGCAGCGATTGTAATAAATTTAATTGAAATAATTAAAATCGTTGTTTTATGTATAAGAAGTTGAGATCCTTTATCCACGATACTCCATACTTTACCGCTATTCTTATGTTCTATTATGTTAATTGCATTACCACTTGCAGCTTTTACAAAAGGAAGATTAAAAGAAGCTTGTTTAGATTTTATTTTAATTTTTGGATTTATTGCTGGTGTGTTTGGTACTGTCGGTGCGGCTCAAAACTATAATGCATATCCAGTGTTATCAATTGATAATGTGAGCAGTGCAATCACCCATTGCATATCAGCATTTGCTTCAATCTTTATCGGAATAACAGGTATTTCAGAGTTAAAAATGAAAAATATGTGGATTACATTTAGCATTTTAATTACTGTCGTTTTACTTGCGCAAATTGCAAATATCATAGTCCCTTATAATTATATGTTTTTAGAATTTCATGACGGAACACCTTATTCAATTTTCTATGATTTAGTAAACGGAAACTTAGTACTTTATAAATTGATTGTGGTAGGATTGTTTGTTATTTTAATTGGTATATTTTATTTAATTAAAACTAAAGTAAATGTGAGACATAAGAGTGAATCTTAAGTCTTTTTTTATTTATGACATCGACATTAATAAATTATATTATTTGAGTCATGTTCATCTAAATTCATAGATTTGAAACTCAATTTTAGTGTTTAGATATTCTTGATATAATAAAATTAAAGGGTAAAAAAGGTGGATTTATGAAACAATTTCCTAAAAACTTTATATTCGGTGCAGCAACCAGTGCATATCAAATTGAAGGTGCAGCATTTATCGACGGTCGTGGTAAAATCTGTTGGGATTTGATAAACCATGATGCAGAAGGCAATCCTATTGGAGAAACCGGTGATGTTGCTTGTGATCATTATCATTTATATAAAGATGATGTTAAATTAATGAAAAAATTAGGACTTCAAAGTTATCGTTTTTCTATCTCATGGACTAGAATCTATCCACAAGGTTTTGGAGAAATAAATCCAAAAGGTATTCTGTTTTATCAAAACCTCATAACCGAATTATTAAATGCCGGTATTGAACCAGCGATTACAATTTGGCATGGTGATTTACCTTTAACCTTAGATCGAATTGGTGGTTGGTATAATAGGGAAACTATCAATCATTATTTAAATTATGCTGAAACTTTGTTTAATCTTTTTGGTGACCAAGTAAAGGTTTGGTTTACTCATAATGAACCATGGTGTGCAGCTTTTTTAAATGAAGAACCAATTGATCAACAACTTCAAATCGCACATAACCTATTGGTTTCACATGCTAAGGTGGTTAAACTTTATAAAGAACATAATTATGGTGATGGTAAGATTGGAATTGTTTTAAACTTGGGAAAACAATATCCAGCAACATTTGATACTCTTGATACGATTGCAGCTAAAAATATTGATGGTTTTGTTAACAGATGGTTTTTAGATCCAACCATTAAAGGTGAATATCCATTAGACATGGTCGATTTATATCAAAAAAATAATATTAAGTTCACAATTTATCCTCATGACTTAGAAGTAATAAAAAATAATAAAATGGATTTTTTAGGCATTAACATGTATTCAAGAGGTATTCAAAAATATGCATCCGATGGTTTATTTAATGCAGTATCTGTTAGAAATCCAAATGGATTATATACTTCAATGGACTGGGAAGTGTGTCCAGCATCTTTATATGATTTGTTGTATGATATAAAAGAAAAATATAACAATATTGAAGTGATGATAACGGAAAACGGAAGCGCATTCGAAGATGTAGTTTCATTAGATGGTTTTATCCATGATGATAACAGAAAACTCTATTTAAAAACGCATTTAGAAGCTCTATATCAAGCATTAGAACACGGTTGTAATGTAACTAGATATTATGTTTGGAGTTTATTTGATAATTTTGAGTGGAGTTTAGGGTATAGTAAACGATTTGGGCTAGTAGGCATCGATTTTAACACTCAAAAGAGAACAATCAAAGATAGTGGACTCATGTATCAAGAGATTATTAAAAACAGAAAGTTATAAAACAAAAATTAAAAAAATATGTAACTTTGTTCTTTATAAGTGTAGGTTATAAAAATTATATTGAAACTCATATGAAGTTTTCTTATAATCAAACCAATTACTACATGAGGTTTGCAATGGATAAATTTGTAAATGATTTACTAACAGAAGATATACTAAAAGAAGTTTCAAAAAGATATGATGTAAAAAGAGAAAATCTTTATTTTGTAGGTGGTTTTGAAAACTACATCTATGGATTTGATCGTGGTGAAAAGTCATATGTTGTAAGAATTTCACATAGCTCACATCGAACAATAGATGAGATTAAGTCAGAACTTGATTTTGTTTTTTATCTTGCTAAAAATGGAGCAAGTGTTTCGATGCCGATTGAAACTATTTCAAAACAATTAGTTGAAAGTATTGATGCCAAAGATGGTTCATACTTTATTATTTCAGCTTTTGATAAAGCACAAGATAGACGTGCTAAAATTGTAGATTTTAGTCCTGAGTTTTTTCAAGCATATGGGAAAGTTATCGGTAAATTCCATAAACTAACTAAATCATATGTTCCGAGTGAAGGGATAAAAGAAAGATTTGTTTGGTATGAAGATCAAGTCTTAGTTGAAGCTAAAAAATATTTAAAAGAAGAAGATATGAGAATGATAGATATCTTAAAGGAATTAATGGATGATATCAAAAAAATCCCTGTAACTAATGATAATTTTGGTCTAATTCATACGGATGTTCATATGGGAAACTTTTTTATAACAGAAGATCATAAATTTACAGTTTTTGATTTTGATGATGCCTCATACCAATACTTTATTAGTGATATAGCAATTGTGCTATATTATTTAACTTGGTTTACTCATCCAGAATCAGATAGATTAAAGTATGCTAATTTCTTTATGGCAAACTTTATGGATGGATACAATACTGAAAATAAGTTATCAAAAGAAGACTTTTTAACAATTGATAAGTTCTTAAAATTAAGAGAAATTTTAATTTATATTGTCATTCATAAAACCGTGGAACTTGATAGTGATTTTGCTAGAAGATATATACCAAGATATAGAGAACGTATTCTAAATAACGTTCCATATATAGATTTGGATTTTACAAAATATCTTTAAACTAACATAGTTAGTACTTTGTAAATTAAATACTAAACTAATCTTTCAAAACGATATATGATTAGAATTAATAAAACATTAAATATGTTTATCTAATTAGACTCCTGAGAAATTTTGACAGGATTTGATGATGCATATGTTATAATCATAATTGGAAGCAATCTATAATAAGCGGGATAAAAATTATATATGGAGTGTCACTCGTGATTTTACCCATAATCATATCAATCATAATTTTAGTATTTGCAGCTAGTTTATTTGTAATTATTAAATATAATAAATTCGAAAATAAAGTATTTAGAATCTTAGGTGTTCTATTATTTTTAGTTTACTTAATTAGGCTTTTCTCAAAAGATGTCTTTGACCAGACCTTTAACATATTTTTAATTGATATTGTTACGCAAATTGATGCACCAACAACATGGCTGTTTGATCCAATGACCTCGTTTATGATTATCATATTACGATGGTTAACAGTTATTACAATCGCATGGATCTTTGTTGGTGTCATTTATAAGGTTAGATTACTTAAATGGTTAGTTTCAACTCTAGGATTCATCACGATCGTTTTAAATATCATTTTCTTTAATCAACATATGATAGCATTTCAAGGGAATTTAGATATTACCTTTAGAACATATCAATATGCTATTGAAACAGGATTAACACTAGTTATTTCATTGTTATCGTTAGTATCACTCATTAAAAATAAAGAAAGTTTAAGTTTTAAGAAAGATTCACTTAATATTTTATTGATTATTTTAGGGTCATTATTTGCATTAATGCCACTATACTTCTTAGAAAGTACAGTAGGTTATTATGGTGCATCACCTAAAGACTTTAATTTAGAACATTTATTTGTGATCATTGTCCCATTTGTTCTAATGGTTATTTGTTACCGTATATTTAAGACTAAAACACAACATGCAAAAGATGCATTTATTGCTTTCTTAGCAGTAGCTGCAGTATTTGAATATTTTTATTTAAGAATTAGTTTTGAAGACTATGCAGCTTGGCCATTCCATCTATGTAATGCGGCTGTAATTTTAATGTTCTTTGGTGGTTTCTTTAAAATAAAGAGTTTAATTTACTTTGGATATTTTGCAAATGTCTTTGGTGCAATTGCGGGTATTATGCTTCCGAATTATGAAGTAGACTTCTTTACAATTAGAGTCATTCATTTTGGATTTAATCATATGTATGCATTAATTATTCCAATATTAGCTATTGGATTTGGCACTTTCCCAAGACCGAAATTATCATCAATGTACCGAGCACTTATTGTCTTTACAGTGTATTACTTAGTTGTAAATTTCTTAAATGCTTGGTTTAATAACTGGACTGAAGTTAACTATTTCTTCACCTATGGTGATTTTCTACCTGAGATGTTTGGTGCGCTTGATTTGAAATACCAAAATGTGATTTCCTTTGAATTTGCTGGATTAACTTTTAAGTTCTATTGGTTGTACCAATTAATCTTATATCTAGCCTTTATTTTCTTTATGTTTGCTAGCTGGTATGTTTACGATCTTGGGTTTGTATCGATTGAAAATAAACGAAATTTACGTAACAAACTAAAACAGATGAAACAAGACCATTTAACTCTACTAGAAAATTTAGATGGTAGAAAACTAGAAGATCCGATGGATGAAAAAGGAGTCGGTATGATAAAGATTATCAATTTCTCAAAACGATATGGAAAATCAAGTAGATATGCAGTTAAAAACTTTTCACTAGAAGTTGCACCTGGTGAGATTTTTGGTTTCCTTGGACATAATGGTGCTGGTAAATCAACAACGATTAAGAGTATGGTTGGTATTCAATCAATTACAGAAGGTGAAATTTTCTTAGACGGATATTCAATTAAAACTCAACCGGTGGAAGCTAAACTACGTATTGGCTATGTTTCAGATAATCATGCCGTTTATGAGAAATTAACAGGTAGAGAATACATACATTATGTGGCTGACCTTTACCGAGTACCTAAAGAGGTAAGAGACCAAAGATTAGAAGAACTACTTCAAAAATTATCACTAGCACATGCAATAGACCAAGAAGTTAAGTCTTATTCACATGGTATGAAACAAAAGCTAGTGGTTATTGCATCATTAATTCATGAACCACCAATTTGGATTTTAGATGAACCATTAACTGGTTTAGATCCAACATCTGCATATCAAATTAAAGAATCAATGAAAGAACATGCAGCTAAAGGGAATATCGTATTTTTCTCAAGTCATGTGATAGAAGTTGTGGAAAAGATTTGTACAAAGATTGCAGTCATTAATCAAGGCCAATTAATGGGTGTATATGAGATGGAAGAACTTCGAGAAAAAGGGATTTCAATTGAATCACTCTATATGAGTGGTATCAAAGATAAATCTAAATAAGAGGTTATATGTTAGAAAGATTAAGACTACTTGTCTTATTACAATTAAATAACAAATCTAAGCGTTTTGATAAAATGTCAAAACGCATTTATGCAAGTATTGCTATTCAAGCAGTTATTTTGGTTTTAGTTTCTGTCATTATGACATTAGCTATTCATATCATTAAAAATATATTTTATATTCCAGTTAATGAATATTTTGCAATTTTTATCTTAGTTTTAACTCAAAGTATCAGTATCATTGCATCACTTTTAGGGTTAACTACGGATTTATATCACTCAAAGGATAATCAAATATTATTTCCTTTACCAGTTAAAAACGATGAAATCTTTTTAAGTAAGATGATTGTATATTATATTTATGAACTCATAAAGAATTTGTTCATTTTGGTCCCAATTTTAATTGCACTTGGGTTCCATCAAAATGCTAATTTCACTTATTACTTCCATATTATTCCAATCACAATTATTCTACCGTTTATATCTGTTTCAATCGCTACATTGCTTACAATACCATTTGTTTTAATTAAAAATTATTTAAGAAATCACAGTTTGGTTACTGCGATTTTAACTATTTTGGTATTTGTAGGAATTTTCTTTTTTATTTATTGGATCGTAGGACAAATACCAATTCCGATTAGATTGGTTCAACTTTATAATCGATTTATCATTGCTTTAACTTTATTTATGCAAGATGTCGCATCAGTAGGTTCGATTTATTCATTTGTTGGATATGTCTTATATAGCGTTGATATTTGGATTAACTACTTATGGATCATCTTAATAATTATTGGTTTAGGCCTAGCAAATTACTTTATTGCAAAACCACTATATTTTAAGTTAACTTCATCTTCACAAGAAAATACGATTAAAAAAGTGAAAGAACATCATAAGATGAAAGAATCTAAATCACTCTTTTTAACTTTCTTTAGAAAAGAATTAATTATTGCAAAACGTTCACCAAATGAGTTGATAAATAATTATTCATTACTTTTAATGTTACCAATCATTATGTATGTACTAAATTATATTTACATGGGAATGAATCGCTCATCGATGGGTAATGATTTAGTTTTAATTCTAAACGTCTTAATCGTAAGTTTAATTGTTACTGGTAGTAACACCGCTAGTGCCTCAGCAATTACAACTGAAGGCTTTGAATTTATTTTACTAAAAACAGCACCTTATGATACTTCAAAGATTGCATGGGCTAAATTAACATTCAATTTCTTGTTTACAACGCTTGTGATCATCATAAGTTTTATGTTGTTTTCAATTGCACTGCCTGTTTATCCAATTGAAGATATTTATATGTTATTTATCTTTATCATCTTGGTTAACACCGGGCATATTTTATGGAGTTTACAATTAGATGTTTTAAATCCTAAATTAGCCGATTATGCAACCTCTGGTTCATTATCTGATCATCAAAATGTTAAAAAATCATTATCCATTGGATTAATGATCTCACTAATTTTTACTGTATTAGCGATTGTAAGTTTCATATTAATTAGAGATTTAGGTTGGATACTGATGATTAGTGCTGCTTTAATTTTTGCAGTTAACCGTTTCATCAGCTTTAAAACATATTTAAAAGCTTATTTCATCGACATTGAGTACTAGGAGGAGAATACATGACGAAAAAAGGTATTATTTTCATTATATTTGTCGCAAGTATCATCTCTATCATGTTGATTGCTGTTTGGGGTACATTACCTGAAAACACAAATGCTGCAGCAATCGACTATCTGGAATTCATCGAATATGATGGCTATAACGAAGATGAAGAGAAAGTAAAAGATGTCAAAGATATTGTCAGTGAGACAAGTCCTAATTTATTGCTTAAATACAATTACGGACCGGATGATGCATATGCAGAAATTGTCATAAGTTTGACTCATTCAGGTATTACTTATCAACATGATTCAATTTCAAAAGAAATATATATTTACTACACACTAGATGCTATTCAAAAAGAAGAAATAATTATTGTATCAATCAAAGATCAACGTACTCAAAAACAAGACATGATAATTCTTTGGTTTCAACCACCTGGAGTTATCATTGTACCTGATTTATAAGGGGGAATTTAGAAATGAAATTACCAAAAACATTAAGTTTCATATTTTTAGGATTAGCTATGTTACTTATTGTAGCGTGTACGCCACAAACAGTAACAATTAAGTTCATCTCAAATGGTGGAACAAATATTGAGAATGTTTTAATTGAACAAGGTAAAGAACTTAATGCACCAGAAGTGTCAAGACCTGGTTATTCATTAGAAGGTTGGTATGAAAGTGAAAACTTTGATCCATCAACTAAAGTAACTTTTCCTAAAACTGTAACTAGAAACATGACGTTCTATGCAAAATGGACGATCAATAGTTATACCATTAACTATTTCCCGAATAATGATACAGAAATCGACTCAGTAACACTAAACTTTGGGGCAGATATTAATCTACCTAATGTTACTAAAGTGGGATATACATTTGAAGGTTGGTATACTAATGAATCATTAACTGGTAATGAATTTAATTTATCTAAAATGCCAGCCAATGACCTAAACTTATATGCTAAATGGAAAATAAGACAACTCACAATTACCTTCTTGATTAATGAGGAAGTTTATCAAACAAGAAAAGTTAATTATGGTGAAACATTAACAGATATTCCTGTACCACCTATCATTAATGGTAAGGTTAGATATTGGGATACAGTTGATTTTACAAATATTACAGAAGATAAAGATGTACATTTATTAGAAGAAGATGCTTATTATACAGTAACGATTAAAGACGAATGGGGCCATGTTTATGAAACATTAGAAGTTAAACATGGTGAAAATTTCGTACCTACTGTTACACCTTCTAAAGAAGGTTATATCTTCGTTGGTTATAACCCTGGTTTATCTCATGTTGTAGTATCAAATATGGATGTACTAGTGGTATACCAACAAATTACATTTAATGTTATTTTTAGAAATCATGAAGGTACTGTTATTAAACAAATGACAGTCAATTATGGTGATGATGCAATCGCACCACAATATAATGCACCAGAAGGATTTGAATTTGTTGGTTGGAACGGATCATTTGAGAATGTAACCTCTAATTTAATTATTGATGCAGTTATTAAACCACTTGTGTATGAAATTAAACTATTTGGTAATGGTGGTTTATTTGGTACTGAAGAATTATTGGTTATTGAAAAAAATTTCCAAGAAACTGTTGGTATTCCAACTCAACCTACTCGCTTAGGATATACTTTTGCTGGTTGGTACTTTAATCCAGAAGGTACTGGAAATAGTTACCAATTTAGTGCAGGAACCACAATGCCTAAAGATGGATTAATGCTATACGCGAGATGGACATTAACATCATTCTCAATAAGTTATCAAAACTTACAAGGTACAACGCATGGAAATCCAACAAGTTAT
>Ga0079224_100005326_pt1 | contig 16863 bp, 15 predicted proteins | sample Stecom2015_FD_80414 | JGI IMG/M metagenome (GOLD analysis project Ga0079224, IMG submission 80414) | Agricultural soil microbial communities from Utah to study Nitrogen management - Steer compost 2015 | ecosystem: Environmental > Terrestrial > Soil > Agricultural land | place: USA: Utah... | reverse complement strand
GCCATGGGGGCCGAGCCCCTGTGGGCGGTGGTGGGCCTGGCGGTGCCGCCCCACTGGTCCCAGGAAGCCTTGACGGACCTGTATGAAGGCCTGGCGGAAGCGGCCCGCCGCTGGAAAGTGGACATCGTGGGCGGGGATACCACCCGCTCCCCCCGGGGCCTCACCCTCAACGTCACCTTGATGGGCCGCCTGTTGGGCGAGCCGGTGCTGCGGCGGGGGGCCCGGCCGGGCGACCTGGTGGCCGTCACCGGAACCTTGGGTGCTGCGGCGGCGGGCCTGGCCTGGAGCAAGGCCTTGGCCCGGGAGGGGAAGGACCCCGCCGGGGAGCAGCCGGAATGGGCCCGCCAGGCCCTGGCCGCCTGGCTGGCGCCGGTGCCCCCGGCCGAGGCGGGCGCCGCCTTGGGAGCCGCAGGGCTGCCCACGGCCATGATCGACATCAGCGACGGCCTGGCCGCCGACCTGCACCATATTCTCCAGGCGGGCGGGGTGGGCGCCGTAATCCATGAGGAGAAAATTCCCGTGGCGCCGGCGGCTGAAGCCGTGGCCCGGCGTCTGGGCGTGGATCCCCTGCCGTGGGCCTTGGGCGGCGGCGAGGACTACCAGCTTCTCTTCACCGTGCCGCCCCACAGGCAGCAGGAATTGGCCCCTGTGCTGTCGCCCTTAGGGGTCCAATGGACCGTCATCGGTGAGATCACGGCAGAAGCAGGGGCGCAGCTGGTGCGTCCCGACGGGACGACCCTTCCCTTGCACCGGCAGGGCTGGGATCATTTCGCCGGCTGATCAGGATGCCCGCAGGAAAGACTCCCGGGCCTTATCTGGGTTTATATCCAGGGCTTCGCAAAGGGAGGAGAACCAAGGGCTGCTGATGAACTGCCGGGCATCGCGGTAATCGCTGGCGGATACGTCGTGACCATTGCCATCGGGACCGCTGGCCAAATCCCGGTACGCCCGATCGAGAACCGCGACCACCAGGGCACGCATCCGCGGATTCACAGGAACCCCATCCTCCTTTTACCCGGTGCCGGAGACGATTGACACCGCTCTTTGTTGAGAAATTAATAGGATATCATCAAAATACAGCCCGTAACGAAAACAGGCCATCGGGCCGGGACCCGATCTTGATTAGGTACTGCACCCCCCTCACGGGGGCAGGAGGTGCCCTGCCATCAACCCGCTCATTTACTTGGATCACAGCGCCACCACGCCCGTACGCCGGGAAGTGGCCGAACTGGTCAACCATGCCATGGTGACGGAATTCGGCAACCCCTCTTCCCTCCACGAGATGGGCATACGGGCGGAAGGACTGCTGAAAACCGCCCGGGAGCAGCTGGCATCGGTGCTCCAGGTGCCGGCGGCGGAAATCTACTTTACCTCCGGCGGCACCGAGGCCAACAACCTGGCCCTGCGGGGCGCCGCCCGGGCCCTGCACCGGTCGGGCAAGCACATCATCACCAGCGCCGTGGAGCATTCCTCGGTGCTGGCCACGGCCAGGGACCTGGCCGGCGACGGCTTCCAGCTGACCGTCATCCCCGTGGATAAAGAAGGCCGGGTGGACCCCGCCGATGTGGCGGCGGCCCTCCGGGACGACACCATCCTGGTGAGCATCATGCTGGTGAACAACGAACTGGGCACCGTGCAGCCCGCCGCAGCCATCGGCGAGATCACCGCGGCCCGCCGGGGCAGCGGCCGCTTTCCCCTGTTCCACGTGGACGCGGTGCAGGCCCTGGGCAAGATGGCCGTGCGGCCCCGGGAACTGAAGGCCGACCTCCTCACCCTCAGCGGCCACAAGATCCACGGCCCCAAGGGGGCCGGCGCCCTGTACGTCCGGCGGGGGGTGCGCCTGCTGCCCATGCAGACGGGAGGCGAGCAGGAGCAGGGCCTGCGGCCCGGCACGGAAAACGTGCCCGCCATCGCCGGCATGGGGCTGGCAGCCCAGCTGGCGGAGGATGAGCGGCCCCAGGTGACGGAAAAGCTGTGGGCACTGAACCGCCGTCTCCTGGCCAGGGTGCGGGAGGCCCTCCCCTGGGCCCATATCAACAGCCCCACGGACCCGGAGGGGGCGGTGCCCCACATCGTGAACCTGGGCTTCCCGGGGGTGCGGGGCGAGACTTTGGTCCACGCCCTGGCGGAAGAAGGCATCTACGTCTCCACCGGCTCCGCCTGCCACTCCCGGCAGGCCCGCATCAGCCACGTGCTGGAGGCCGCCGGCCTGCCCGCCCCGGTGGCCCAAGGCTCCATCCGCATCAGCATGGGGCCCTTCACCACCCAGGAGCATGTGGACGCCCTGGCCGCCGCCCTGGCGCGGCTGGCCCCCGATCTGGCGGCCCTGGCGGCGCCGGCGAGGGGAGGCGGCGCCCGGTGACTATGCAGGAGCCCAACGCCATTTTGGTCCGCTACGGGGAAATCGGGCTCAAGGGCCGCAACCGGCCCTTTTTCGAGGAACTGCTGGCCCGGCGGCTGCGGGAGGCCCTGCCCCCGTCCATGGAGGCCCGGGTGCGCACCTTCCGGGGCCGCCTGGTGGTCCACGTCCCGCCCGGAGATATGGAGCAGGCCATGGCCCGGCTGGCCAAGGTCTTCGGTGTGGTGGAACTCCACCCCGCCTACGTGGTGGCCCAGGACATGGCGGCCGTCCAGGAGGCGGCCCTGGCCGCCTTGGACCGGTCGGAAGGGATGACTTTCAAGGTGGCCGCCCGGCGGGGCGATAAGTCCTTCCCCTTGACGTCCATGGAAATCAACCGGCAGGTAGGGACCTTCCTCCTCAACGCCCGGGGGGAGCGGGGCCTGCGGGTGGACGTGCACCGACCAGACATCCAGATCCACATCGAGGTGCGGGACGGCTGGGTTTACGTCTACGCCGGCGGCACCCCCGGCCCCGGCGGCCTGCCCGTGGGGGCCAGCGGCCGGGTCACCGTGCTGCTGTCGGGGGGCATCGACAGCCCCGTGGCCTTGTGGCTCCTCATGAAGCGAGGGGCCCAGGCGGAGGCGGTCCATTTCCACAGCCCGCCCTTCACCAGCCAGCGGGCGCTGAACAAGGTGGTGGACTTGTGCCGGGTGCTGGCGGAATGGGGCGGCCCTATTCCCCTGCACATCATCCACTTCACCGCCATCCAGCGGGCCATCCACGAAAACGTGCCCGCCGACTACGGCATCACCATCATGCGCCGGTTCATGTTCCGCATCGCCGAGCAGTTGTCGGCCGAGACGGGGGCCCTGGCCCTGGCCACGGGGGAGAGCATGGGCCAGGTGGCCAGCCAGACTTTGGAGAGCATCGCCGCCATCAGCGCCGTCATCACCATGCCCGTCCTCCGGCCCCTCATCGGCATGGACAAGGCGGAGATCACGGACCTGGCCAAGGAAATCGGCACTTACGACATTTCCATCCTGCCGTACCAGGACTGCTGCAGCCTGTTCGTGCCCCGGCATCCCCAGACCAAGCCCAGCCTGGCCCGGACGGAAAGCCTGGAGGCCCGGCTGCCGGTGGCTGAACTGGTGGCGGAAGCCCTGGCCAACCGCACCGTGCGGCTGATAACACCCTTCGCCGATGGGACTGGGGAGGCGGAGGTCAGCCCGCCGGCCCCGTGACGGCCGGCAAGGCATGGGCCATGGCCTGGTGGATTTCCGCCCGCACCTGGGGATCGGTCTCCGTGGCGACGGCCCGGGCCAAGCGGCGCCTGGCCTCGGCATTGCCCACCCTGCCCAGGGCCCAGGCGGCGGCTCCCCTCACGGCGGGCCGGGGATCTTCGTCCAGCAGCCGGCCCAGCAAGGGCACCGTCTCGGGATCGGCGTAGTTGCCCAGGGCGTAGACGGCGTTCCGCTGGATGACCGACTTGCCCCGCCAGCCCGATGCCCGGTCACCGTAGTGCTCCCGGAACTCCCTCTTGGTGAGGCCGATGATTTCCTGCAAGTCGGGGCCCGTGTCCCATGGGCCCACGGGCAGGAAGGCCCGGCTGCCGGCGGCCGGCAGGTCCCGGTTGTAGGGGCACACCTGCTGGCAGGTGTCGCAGCCGTAGATGCGGTTGCCCAGGGGCTCCCGCAGGGGCAGGGGAATGGATCCCTTCAGCACCGTGGCCTCGGCCAGGCACAGAGACGGCTCCAGATCGCCGGGCCCCACCAGGGCGCCGGTGGGGCAGGCCCGGATGCACAGGTCGCAGTCGCCGCACTCTTGGAAGGGCTCGGGGCCGGGGTCGTCGGGGGGCAGGGCCAGGGTGGTCACCAAGGTGCCCAGGACCACCAGGGAGCCAGCCCCGGGGACGAAGAGGCAGCAGTTTTTGCCGATCCAGCCCACGCCGGCCCGCTGGGCTACGGCCCGGTCCACGGGCGGGCCCGTGTCCACGTAGGCCCTCCATTGGGTCCCGGGGAAATGGTCGGTGATGAACCGCCCCAGGGCCGCCAGCCTTTCCCCCACCACCTTGTGGTAGTCCCGGCCCCAGGCGTGGCGGGACACCCAGCCCCGGTGGCCGCCCGCTCCCGAGGAGGCGGGGTCAGGGCCTGCACCGCCGGCTACTGGACCGCCGGGCAACTGCCGCCGCAGCCGCCGGCCCCGGAGCCGGTCCGGCCGGTCGTAAACCCCATCGGGCACGGGCCGCAAGGCGGGGTCGATGCGCCGGGTGCGGGGCGGGCGCACCGGCTCCCCGCCGCCGCCCGAGTGGTAGGAGATGGCGATGGAAATGAGGGACCGGGCGCCGGGCAGGAGCTGCTGGGGATCCACCCGCCGGTCGATGTCCGCCGGCTCGAAGCGGCTTTTCCGGCCTTGGGCGTGGCGGCGCCGCAAAATATCGGCCACGTCGTGGAAGGGCTCCGCCGTGGTGACGCCCAGGGCGACGATGTCCCGTTGGGCGCCGTAGCGGCGCAGGGCTTCCACGAACCGTTCATCGGCCACCGGCGCTTTTTCCGCCAAAGCCAACTCCCTCCCCCCCCCGGCTTGCATCCCCAACATAACACACGGGTAATAAACTCCCCCCGCCGCCGGAAAGGCTAAAAACCACCAAGTCCACCAGCGGCATGCGGAGGGGGTACAGGCTGCCATGGCCTTCTTACCGTTAGGCAGGATCTTGATCTTGCTGTTGGCTACAGCCATCTTCCTGGGCTGGACCCACCGGGTGCTGACCGGATGCGCCTCACCGACACCACCGCCCTGCTGTTGCTGGCGGCCATGTTCGCCGGCACCTTTCTGCCCGACATCCCCCTGGGGGCCGGCGTCCGCATCGGCCTGGGCGGGGCCGTGGTTCCCGTGGGCGTCTGCATCTACTTGATCACCACCGCCGACGAGGCCTACGAGAAGCGCCGGACCGTGGTGGCCGCCTTGATCACCGCGGCGGTGGTCTTCGGCCTGGAAACCCTCCTCCCCCCCGAGCCGGGCACCTTGGGCCGGCTGGACGTGGATCCCGTGTGGGCGCCGGCCATCGTGGCCGCCGTCACCGGGTACCTGGCCGGACGCTCACGCCGCTCCGCCTTCATCGCCGGCGTCCTGGGCCTGGTGCTGGCCGACGTGTTCGCCGGCATCGCCAACGTAGCCCGGGGCGTGCCCGGCGCCTTCGCCGGCATCGGCCGGGCAGGCATCGTCGACAGCGTGGTGCTGGCGGGGTTCCTGGCGGTCCTATTGGCGGAAACGGTCGGGGAAACCAGGGAATTTCTCGCCCGGCGCCAGGCTGCCCCGGCCGGGGGCCAGGCCCCTGACCCCGATGCTCCGGCGGCAGGCGGAAGCAGGACACCAGGGGAAGGCGACGATAATGCCGGCAACGGTGGCCCGCCCCGGCCCTCCCCCCTGGGCGGCGGCGGGGGAGCCATGCTCAGCGTGGTGCTGGCCTTGCTCCTGATGGCCGGGGCCACCATGGCCGGCGACCGTCTGTGGCGGGAAGGCCAGGCCCACCGCCCGGGCCCGGCGGGCGAGACCTACCGGCTCCTGGACGAGTCGGGCCGGGTGATCACCCACTGGGGCCACCCCATCTTCGTGGACGATGAGTACATCGACGCCGACAACCGCTGGTACCGGGTGCTGCGGGTGGACGGGCGCAACGCCTTTGCCCAGACCTTGGGCCAGTTCAGCCTGAGCGAGGCGCCGGGCGCCAAGCCCACGCCGGCGGTGGTGCCCGCGGCCGATGCAGCGGCGGCCGCCGCCAACGCCGGCCCGTCGGTGCAGCACCTGGCCCAGCGGCGAAGCCTATTGGACATCCTCATGGGCCGGGGCGGGGCCGCGGACGGGAGCAAGATCCTCATCATCCACACCCACAATGCCGAATCCTATGTCCGCTCCGACGGGGAGGAAGCCACCGAGGGCAGGGGCGGCATCCACAAGGTGGGCGAGGCTTTCGCCCAGGGCTTGGAGGATGAAGGCTTCACCGTCATCCACGATGAGAGCCTCCACCTGCCCCACGACCGGGGCGCCTACCGCCGCTCCCGCCAGACCATCGTCCAGCACCTGCGGGACCGGCCGGCGGTGGTGGTGGACGTCCACCGGGACGCCGTGCCCCAGGAAGTGTACGCCCACGAGATCGACGGCCAGGGGGTGACCCAGGTGCGGGCGGTGGTGGGCCGGCAGAACCCCAACAGTGCCCAAAACCTCCAGTTCGCCCGCCAGTTGAAGGCGGTGGCCGACGAACTGTACCCCGGCCTCATGAAGGGCATCTTCTTCGGCCGGGGCAACTACAACCAGGACCTGGGCCCCCGGGTCATCCTGCTGGAGATGGGCTCCCACACCAACGCCCGGGAGTCGGCCGAGCGGTCGGCGGGCTACATGGCCAAGGTCATGAAGGAATGGTTCGACCGCCACTTTGAAGACTAGATGGGCGGGCCGGCGCCCCTTCAGCGGCCGTTGATCCGCCGCAGGTGGGGCCAGTAGCCTTCCATCTCCTGGCCCAGGCGCCACATGGCCACTCCGGCCAAATCCAATTCCTCCACCAAGGCCAGCTTGGCCGCCACCCCCTCGGGCGGGGTGAACCAGACCACCCGCCGGATGCCTTCTTCGTCCACGTAGGTGAAGGTGCTTTCACCGTGCTCCGGGTGGTATTCGGCCGCAATTCCCTGGGCCGCCAGCAGGGACTGGATGGTCCGGGTGGTCAGGGCCCGGCCCCGGCCGCCGTCCACCGGCCAGTCATAGCCGTAGGCGGGCAGGCCCAGGAGTAGCTTCTCCTTGGGGATGCGGGTGGCGGCGTATTCCATGACCCGCTTCATCCAGCCCAGGGGCCCCACAGGCCCGGGCGATCCACCGGCCCAGGAGAAGTCGTAGGTCATGATGACCACGTGGTCGGCGCACCGGCCCAGTTCGGCGTAGTCGAAGGCTCCCGACCAGCTGTTGCCGGCATCGGTGGTCTTGGCGGGCAGGGACAGGCTGATGTGATGCCCCTGGGGCTTCAGCCGGCGGTACAAGGTGCAGACGAATTCCGTCAGGGCGGGCCCGTCCTCCACGGGCACGTCCTCGAAGTCGACGTTGATGCCGCTGTAGCCTTTGGCCAGCAGGTCCTCCAGCTCCCGCACCGCCGTCTCCCAGGCGCCCCGGTTGTTCAGGAGGCGGCTGTTGGCCTCCCGGGTGTGGTTGGCCAGCAGGGCGATGAGGGGCCGGCCGTTGCCGGCGGCCCAGGCCAAGGTCCGGGGGTTGTCGGTCCCCTGGATGTGGCCGGCGGCGTCCAGCTCATTGCCCCAGTAGACCAGCCAGTCCAGGGCCGAGCCGTGCCGCTGGAGCACTTCGTAGGCCACGTCCTGGTTGATGTAGTAGCCGGCGAAAATCTTGCCCACGGGCGCCACGGGCCGGGGCTCCGGCCGGGGCAGGCCGGTGATCTCCAGCCGCACCCGGGTAAAGCGCTCCACCATGGTGATGGCCTGGGCCCGGGTGGTGGTGCCGTGGGGATCAAAGTGCATGGCGCCGTCCTTGGGGGTGCCGATGATGATGAGCTTCTCCACCGGCAGGGCCGCCGGCAGCCCCCATTCGGGAATGGTCTCCCCGTCGGCGAATTGGAGGAAGAAGAGCTGCTTGGGGGTCAGGTCCAGTTCCATCAGGGACCGGCCCAGGAGGGTGCCGATTTCCAGCCGGGTGATGGAGCCTTCGGGCCCGAAGGTGCCGTCGGGATAGCCGCTAATGAGGCCGGCGGCATGGGCCGCGGCGATGTGGCCCCGCTGCTCCTCGGGGATGGCCTCCCAGTCGGTGAAGGGGGCGTCGAAGCCGGGCTCCCCGGCGCCGGCCACGGGGCTCAGTTCCAGGGCCCGGGCCAGCCAGAAGGTGAAGTCGGCCCGGGTTACGGGCTCATCGGGGCGGAAGCGGCCGTCCTCGGGCACGTCCAGCACGCCGGCGTACCACATGGTCCGGATGAAGGTCTCCGCCCAGTGGCCCCGCACGTCGTTGAAGCGGGCAAGGCTGCCGGGGCTTTCCTGGGCTTGAACGGGCAAGGACAACAAGAACAGCAAGAGCAGCAGCAGGGCCAGAGCCCCGCCGGTGCGGCGCAAGGACAGCATGGGCCGGGAAACCTCCTGGGACCGGCCGGCGGCCGGCTTTTATCTCTGGAAATCCATCCAGCAGGAGGCTTCGCTGGCACCCGCCGGTATCCTTGCCGGAGGCAGGGGGTGAAACCAAATTGCAACAATGGCGGGGGGCCGTCAGGACTCCCCTTGCAGGAGCCACGTTTGGTGGCCTTGGATCAAGCGGAAGGCGCCCTTGGGCGTCTCGATGCGGTAGGCCTTCTGCCCAGGGAAGGCGGTCTGGGGCAGGGCCAGGGGCTCGGCCCGCAACACCCGCAGGAGGCCCGAAGCCCGCCAGACGGCCGCCGGCATCCCGTCGCCGCCGCTGAAGCCCACAGCCACCTCTTCCACCTTGGGCATGGTTTGGGGGGGTGAAGCGCCCCGGACGGGAGCGGCCCGCAAGGGCGATTCGGGCTCCTGCACCGGCGCCGGCTCCACCTGGTCGGCTGCAGGCGCGGCCACCTCCACCGTGGCCTTGCCCGCCGCCTTGGCCTTGTACAGGGCCTTGTCGGCGGCTTCCAGCAGTTCCAGGGCCGACTGGCCGTGGATGGGGAACTGGGCCACGGCGCCGCTCAAGGTGGCGGTGGACCCCAGCTCCGAAGCCAGGCGCCGCCCGATGCGCTCGAACATCCGGAGGGCTCCCTCCACGGGAGTATGGGGCAGGATGAAGGCGAACTCGTCGCCGCCGAACCGGACCACCACGTCGGGGTTCCTGACCTCGCCCCGCATGATGGCGGCCAGCCGGGACAGCAGCTGGTCCCCCGCCCGGTGGCCGAAGTGGTCGTTGTATTCCTTGAATTCGTCGATGTCGAACAAGGCGACGGAGAAGACGTGGCCGTAGCGCAGGGCGCCGGCCACTTCGTCCCGGAGGCGCATGTCGAAATAGCGGCGGTTGTACAGGCCCGTGACGGGGTCGGTCACCGCGTCCCGCTGGGCCGACCGGTATTGGAATTCCAATTCATCCAGAAGGTCCTTGATCAGCCCCAGCAGCAGCTGGAACCGATCCCGGCCTTGCCGATCATTCCCGTTATGAATGGCAGAAAACATCTCCTTTGCCGGCTCCTCGCCGGCTTGACGGCGGATTACCGGTGATTGAAAGTCAATTTCTCCGGGTCGTAATCCACAAAGACCTCGACGAAGCGACGGAACTGCTGCTCGATTTCCTTCTCCATGACCTTCCGGCTGACGGGCAGGATGGGATTGAAGGTGGTGATCAGTTGGCCCGAGCGGAACAAGCCCAAAGCGGGCAGCCGGTCGAAGTCGTAGGCGTGGTACCCCTTGGTCGCCCGCAGTTCGGCGAACAAGGGCTCCAAGTCCTTGATGTCGGCCCGGACCAGGCTGATCTCGTCGTCCCGCTCCTCCAGCACCTTGCTGACGGCCCGCAGGAAGGGTCCGTAGTCCACCTCATCGGTGTAGAAGACCAGCAGCAGCGGGTCGAAGTTCTTGATGGCATGATCCAAGTAATCGCCCTTGGCCAAGGGAACTTCCACAACAGACCGCCTTCGGCTCAAGTTGACTGCCTCCTCATCCACCACGTCCAAAGGGGACCTTGATTTCGACAAGGGGGTGACGCCGAAAGCATACCACAGCCGTCCCCCCCGGCCAAGACGACAGGAAGGCGGGAGGGTTCGGCGAACAAGCCGCCAAGAGCACCTCCCAAGGAGGCCTTCGTTTGTTTCCAGGCATAGGCACCGTCATCAACATACTCACCGTCACGGCAGGCAGCCTCCTGGGATTGCTGGTGGGCGCCCGCCTCCCCGCCAACATCAACCAGCTGGTTATGCAGGCCCTGGCCACCGTCACCCTGCTGGTGGGGCTGCAGATGGCCCTGACCGCCGGCGGCGGCGCCGTCATCGTCGTCTTGATGGGGCTGGTGTCGGGCGCCGCTCTGGGAGAAGCCGTCAATATCCAACGGTACTTCGACGCCCTGGGCCAGTGGCTCCAGGCCCGCCTGGCCGCCCGCAGCCCCCTGTTCAGCCGCTTCACCGAAGGCTTCGTCACCGCCAGCATGCTGTTTTGCGTGGGCCCCATGACGGTGCTGGGGGCCATCCAGGACGGCCTGATGGGCGATCCCACCATCCTCATCACCAAGGCCGCCTTGGACGGCATCGCCGCCATGGCCCTGGCCGCTGCCCTAGGCATCGGCGTTTTGTTTTCGGTTTTTACCATCGGCATCTATCAAGGGGGGCTGACGGCCGCCGCCGGCCTGGTGCGGGGCCTGGTGAGCGATCCCATCCTGGACGCCGTTACGGCGGCGGGGGGCCTTATGATCGTGGCCTTGGCCTTCAACATGCTGGGGCTGACGAAAATCCGGGTGGCCAACCTGCTGCCGGCCCTCTTGACCACCGCCCTCCTGGCGGCCCTGGTCCAAGCCTGGGGCCTGCCCGCCTTTTGACCGCCGGGAACCCATGACAACCCGTCCCTTGCCCACATAGGATGCAGCATTGGCTGCGGGACGCGCCGCCGTCCCCGGCTCCGCTCCAGTATTTCCGTGAGGAGGCGTGAACAGTTGATGCTGCCCATCCCCAACGGCTTCTTTCTCACCGCCGGCAACGCCGAAGGCGAGGAGCCCCTGACGGCTTTCGACGGCGCCCTCATAGCCGCCGGCATCGGCGACGTCAATCTGGTGCGGGTGTCCAGCATCCTGCCCCCCGGGGCCCGTCCCCTGGCCGAGACGGAACTGCCTCCCGGCGCCTTGGTGCCCATCGCCTACGGCTACACCTGCAGCGACGAGCCCGGCGCCATCATCGCCGCCGCCGTGGCGGTGGGCATCCCCGAGCCCGGCCGGCCCGGCGTCATCGTGGAGCACAGCGGCCGGGGCACCCGGGAGGAGATGGAGGCCATCGTCCGGGCCATGGTGCGGGAAACCTTCGCCCGCCGGGGCCGCCCCGACCCGGCCCAAGTGCTGGTGCGCAGCGTCCAGCACCAAGTGGTCAAGGTAGGCTGCGCCTTCGCCGGCCTGGTCCTCTGGTATCACTGAGCCGGGTCCGGAAACCCCGGGGGTCATGCCCTTCCCCGGCGCCACATATGGTTTTGCGGCGGCTTTATCGGAGAGGAGGGGCAACGTGCAGGGGGGCCGTCCTCCGGGCCGCAGGTCGTGGGCCCTCACCATCAGCCTGCCGGGCAGGCGCGGGCCCGCCCGCCGGCGCTGGCTGGCGGCGGCCTTGGTGCTGCTGCTCCCGGCCCTGGCCCTTTGGGCCCCCCGGCAGTGGGCGGGAAGGGAGCCGTGGCCCAATAGAGCCGGGCCGCCCGCCACCGCCCCCTTGGACTATTGGGTCCTGGAGGGCCCGGGCCGGGAGGCCGCCCGGGATTTGTGCGGGCCGCCGGGATGGCCCGACCCCCGGCGGTACGGCCCCTTCACCGAGGAAGAGGCGCCCTGGGCCGCGGACCCGCCGGACGGCCTCCGGGAGCTGCAGGCCGCCCACCAGGCGTCCCCCTTCATCGCCGGCTTCCGCACCACGTTCCCGGAGCCCCTCTTCGACGAGGCCCACAACGTCGGCCTGGCGGCCCGGAAGCTGGCGGGCCATGTGGTGATGCCCGGGGAAACCTTCTCCCTTAACCGGGCCGCGGGTCCCTACACTGCGGCCCGTGGCTACCGCATGGGCCCAGCCTACATGGGGAACCGCCTGGTGCCCGCCGAAGGGGGCGGGGTGTGCAAGATCGCCTCCACCCTCTACAACGTGGTGCTGCACAGCGGCCTGGAAGTGGTGCAGCGCCATCCCCACAGCATGCCCGTGCCCTACGTGCCGCCGGGCCGGGACGCCACGGTGGCCTGGCCGGCCAAGGACTTCCGCTTCCGCAACAACCGGGACGTGCCGGTGGTCATCTGGTCCCAGTCCGACGGGCATTCCCTGTACGTGGCCTTGTACGGCCGGGTGGATCCACCCCAGGTGGAATGGGAGCATCAAGTGCTCTCCCGGCAGGAGCCGTGGACCATCCGCCAGCCCAACGACCGCCTGGCCCCGGGGGAGGAGCGGGTGGTGCTGGAGGGCTATCCGGGCATGACGGTGCGCACGTGGCTGACCATCCGCCACCCCGGCCGGGAGCCGGAGCGGCGGGATCTGGGCATCGACACCTACCTGCCCATGCCCCGGCTGATCGAATACGGGCCGTAAGACCGGAGCCGCCGGGGCCTGCGCCCTTTGAAGATGCATTCCCGTTGGGCTACACTGGGCCGTGGTGATGACGGTGAACCCGGTGCTGGAACAGGCTCCCCAACGGGTGCGGCGGCTTGTACCCCTGCTCCAGGAGCGATATCCCCAAACGAAAATCCCCCTGCGTCACCAGGATCCTTTCCAGCTGGTGATCGCCACCATCTTGTCGGCCCAGTGCACCGACGAGATGGTGAACCAGGTGACGCCAGTGCTCTTTGAGCGCTTCCCCGACCCCGACTCCCTGGCGGAAGCCCCTCTGAAAGAATTGGAAAAGATTTTGTACCCTACGGGCTTTTTCCGGCAGAAGGCCAAGGCGGTGAAGGAGACGGCCGCCATCATCCGGCACCGGTTCCAAGGGGAGGTGCCCCGGCGGCTGGAGGATCTGACCACCCTGCCCGGGGTGGGGCGGAAGACGGCCAACGTCATCCTGGCGGCGGCCCGCATCCAAGGCTGGCCCGGCTGGGCGGACCCCGACGACGGCATGGGCATGGTGGTGGACACCCACGTGCGGCGCCTGTCCAGGCGGCTCGGCCTCACCGCCGCCCAGGATCCCGAGCGGATCGAGAAGGACCTGCAGCGGCTGGTGGACAGGGAGCACTGGCCCACCTTTCCCCTCCACCTCATCTTTTTCGGCCGGGAAATTTGCAACGCCCGGAAGCCCAAATGCAGCGTGTGCCCCGCCGCCGGCTTGTGCCCGGCGGCCCCCTACGAGGGGCAGACCCCCTGGCTCAACCAGGCTTCCTCATAGCTGGAAAAAGGGGTAGTTGGGCCCCAGGAAGGGGTTGAGGCGGGCTTCGTCCTTCACCGTGGTGACGGGCCCGTGGCCGGGGAAGAGGCGGGTGTCCCCGGGCAAGGTCAAGATGCGGTCCTTGATGGACGCGATGAGGGTCTGGAAGTCGCCCCCGGGCAGGTCGGTGCGGCCGATGGAGCGGTAAAAGACCGTGTCGCCGCAGAAGCACAGGCCCGGCAGCAGGAAGGACACGCCGCCGGGGGTGTGGCCCGGGGTGTGCATCACCTGGATGGAGTGGCCGGCGAACTGGATTTCATCGCCGTCCTTGAGCAGCCGGTCGGGCGGATCGGAGACGATGGGACGCCCCATGACGATGACGGAGCCGTTCAACTTGGGATCCGTCAGCCAGTCCTCCTCCGCCTCGTGGATGTACACCGGCGCCCCCGTCCGGCACCGGAGGGCGTCCACGCCGCCGATGTGGTCGCAATGGCCGTGGGTGAGCAGAATGTGGGTAACGGTATAGCCCGCCAGGGTCTCGTCCAGCCACGGATCCTCCTCGCCGGGATCGATGACCAGGGCGGTTTTGGTATCGTCATGGGTGAGGATGTAGCAGTTGGTCTGAAAGGGCCCTAGAGATCTGCCCCGCAGTTCCACAGCCGGCACCTCGCAGCCATCGCAGGATTGGTGGTGTCAGGGCCGAAAAGAGCCGCTAGGGAGGCATCAGCCATCATGGGCAATGCCCGCAAGAAGTTTCGCCTGGTAACCATGCTGTTGGGCGCGGCCCTCTTCGTCGTCATCGTCCGCGTCTATCTCCGCCAGATGGCCGGCAGCGCCGGAGCCGTCCTGGCGGAAACCTTATGGAGTTCCCTGCAGTTGGTCTTGCTGGTGGGGGTGCCCGCCGTGCTGCTGTTCATCGCCGTCGCCGTGGCCGGCGACGGGCTGGCTGGGCGCAAGCCCACCGAAGACGGCTCCCCCGGCGGCGGGCAGCCGTCCCGCACCCCGCCGGCCCCCCGCCCGTGACATTCGCGGGATAGTATACCATACAGCATATGGAACAAGACGAAGCACCGCCCGGCATGGGCCGGGCGGCTTCCCACACAGGAGAGAGAGTAGGTTTCAAAGGAAAATTTCAAGCCTTAAGCAGTGGCGTCATCGTCGCAGGGCTGGGCCTGGCCCGCATCTTCGGCCGTCCGGAAAGACTGGCCGCAGCCGCACGTCTGTACGGCGTTGGGGTTGCGGATGGTGAAGCCGCCGCCCATGACCCCTTCGATGTAGTCGATCTCCACTCCCCGCAGGTACGCGGCGCTGAAGGGATCGATGGCTACGCGAATGCCGTGCTGCTCGATGATCCGGTCGTTTTCGGAGGTGCTGTCGCCCAAGGCCATGCCATAGCTGAAGCCGCTGCAGCCGCCGGTCTGCACAAAGAGGCGCAGGACGGTATCGGCTTCCACGTTGCGCTGGGCCATGACTTCCTTGATCTTTTCGCCGGCTGCATCCGTAATGGTAATCACTTGCCCTCACCTCCCGCTGTCTTCGATTATATCGGTCCCCTGCCCGCCTGACAAAAAGCCGGCCCGCTCTGCCAGCAACATCCTGGTATACTGGCCTTAACAACAGTCGACGACCATAATTCTTCTCCACGGGAGGTGACGGGCCGTGGGTAAACGGGCGGACTTCGCCTGGAAGGTCGGTGGCGAGCAGGGAGAAGGCATCGATTCCACCGGCGAGATTTTCGGCTTGGCCCTCCACCGGCTGGGCCACGCCGTCTATGCCTACCGTCACTACATGTCCTTGATCAAAGGCGGCCACACCTACTACAAGCTCCGGGTCACGCCGGAGATCCGCCGCCACCACGCCGACGACACCGACGTGCTCATCGCTTTCGACCAGTACACCATCGACTTCAACCTGGACTCCATGGCGCCCGGGGGCCTCATCATCTACGACAGCCGTTTCGAGGCCCGGGTGCCCGACGACGCCGGCGTGCAGCTGCTGGCGGTGCCCATGACGGAGATGGCCCGGGAAGCCGGCGGCGCCATCATGAAGAACATGGTGGCCGTGGGCGTCTCGGCGGCCATCGTGGGGCTGGACCCCGAGGCGTTCCGGCCCTTGATCGCCGAAAGGTTCGGTGACAAAGGGGAAAAGGTGGTGGCCCAGAACATGGCCCTGGTGCGGCAGGGCTACGAGTGCTGCATCGACGCGGGCCGCCGGTTTGAACTGCCGCCGCCCCTGGCGGAGCCGGGGCCCCGCCCCTTCATGAACGGCAACGACGCCACGGCCCTGGGCGCCGTGACAGCCGGCTGCCGCCTGCTGTTCCAGTACCCCATCACACCGGCCACCGACATCATGTACTGGGTCCTGGCCAACCTGCCCGAGATGGGCGGGGCCGTGGTCCAGGCCGAGGACGAAATCGCCGCCATAAACATGGCCATCGGCGCCAACTACGCCGGCGTGCGGGCCATGACGGCCACCTCGGGCCCGGGATTCTCCTTGATGCAGGAGGCTTTGGGCCTGGCGGGCATTTCCGAGACGCCCGTGGTGGTGGTCAACGTCCAGCGGGCCGGCCCCAGCACGGGCATGCCCACCAAGACGGAGCAGAGCGACTTGAACGAGATGCTCTACGGCTCCCACGGCGAGTTTCCCCGCATCGTGCTCATGCCGGCCACGGTGGAAGACAGCTTCAAGCTGGCGGCGGAAGCCTTCAACCTGGCCGACCGGTTCCAGTGCCCGGTCATCCTGGGCTCCGACCTGTACCTGGCCGGCAGCCGCCAGACCATCATGGGCCTGGACTACGACCAGGTGCCCATCGACCGGGGGCTCATCCTGAGCCGGGAGGATCTGGAGCGGCTGGCCAACGGCCCTTACCGCCGCTACCGGCTGACGGAGGACGGCATCTCCCCCCGCACCCTTCCCGGCATGCCCAAGGGCCAGTTCGTCGGCATGAGCAACGAGCACGAGGCCGAGAGCAACGCCGAGACGGAAGATGCCGCCATGCGCCGCCTGCAGATGGAAAAGCGCATGCGGAAGCTGGATCGCTTCGACCGCTGGGATTTGAGCCTCTTCTACGATGGGGATGAAGAGCCCCAACTGCTCCTCCTGGGCATGGGCTCCTCCTACGGCCCCATGGAGGAGGCCCGGGAGGAGCTGGCGGCCCGGGGCATCCCGGTGGGGCACCTCCACCTGCGGCTGCTGCGGCCCTTCCCCAAGGCTCAGGTCCTGCCCTACATCCAGAAGGCCGCCAAGGTGCTGGTGGTGGAAAACAACTTCACGGGCCAGCTGCAGGAACTGCTGCAAAAGGAACTGGGCCATCACGACCGCTATGAGGGCTGCCGCAAGTACGACGGCAACCCCTTCACCGTGGACGAAATCGTGGCGCGGGCGTTGCAGGTGGTAGACAGCATCCGGCCTGTAAGCGAGGTGTCTTGAATGGCCGCGGTCAGCTTGAAGGAAAAGATCGCGCAGTTCACCGGCGAGGAAATCACCTGGTGCCCGGGCTGCGGCGACTTCGCCGTGCTGCGGGCCATGCAGACG